>Ga0209562_1000614_pt1 | contig 12325 bp, 8 predicted proteins | sample WorMetvacBELIZE2_FD_187399 | JGI IMG/M metagenome (GOLD analysis project Ga0209562, IMG submission 187399) | Marine gutless worms symbiont microbial communities from Max Planck institute for Marine Microbiology, Germany - Olavius vacuus BELIZE.2... | ecosystem: Host-associated > Annelida >...
TTACTATTAATCACTAATAGGAAGTCGTATATGGGCTTTCGATTGGTACCAAAATCGGTGACCTTGAACGACCTTGAACGTTGTAATGGCCATTATTTTGCGTTATTTCGCGGAATTCGGTAGGTTCCATGGCCAGTTTCGTACAAGTGGTTGATTAGCTGTTGATCTGTTGTTTGTCTCCCGATAAATGTCATAAAGTACACCAACTAAGCACGACGGACGCGCTGTGTTCTTCGCAGTAGCGGAGCTTCTTGTTAACAAAGCTTATGTTACGAATTTATAATACAAATATGCTGTTGATTTGTATTCTTAGCATTTCAGTTTCGGTAGGTTCGACCCTCTGCTTAAGTCTTAGGCCTGACAGTGTACTAGTTAACGTTGCACACTTCTAACCTGTTGGTGATTGTAACAGTTCGCATAGCATAACTCTAAAAGTAGGGAGTGACAGTGACAGAATCATTGTCAGGGAGGTTGATCGTTATAAACTTTACTCCATCCATATGCATGTGCTTCCATGCTGCGTTAACATGATCATCTTTCGATACATTGAGTTTTCAGTTTATATGGCATGGCAGTAATGACACGCTAGACTGAACACTGGTGATGTTGGCCTGTATACTACAAATAGAAGTGTAAATACTGTAGTCAAAATACCGATGTCAGTCCCGGGATTGATGAACTTCAGTCCTGAAATCCTGGGATGGGCAAAATGCTCCAGGATTGACAGCGCTAGTCACTGAAAGTTATAATAATGGACAAAATAGGAAGCTCAGAAGCTGCATATGGGCTTTCGATTAATACCAAAATTGGTGACCTTGAATAACCTTGAACGATTCTCTCCCGAAAAATGTCATAAAAGTATACACCAAGTCACCAACTAAGCACGACGAACACGCATCTGGTAGGAGCTTCTTGTATTATTAACGATCACTCAAAACGTGTAGCTATAAAATAATAGTTGAACATGGCCAGTAGTTGCGGCTATGGGGCTATCCCTATTTTGTCCCTGCCGCAGCCTATAGCTCCGATGCATAACGCTGATTAGCCAGAACGCGGAACGCCTAAATTCATGCAAATTGTGATTAAATATTCTTTGGGTGTTAAAAGTAAACATAAACAAAACATGGGTTCCACGGAAAGTGCGACGAAAAGAGTAACTGTTGAGAGAGAAGAAGACAACATCAAAGTGCGTTTATCATGTATTTTCAGCACTTTTCGTTAATCATCTGCATATCGTATAGATCACATTGTTAACGTGAGCGATAGCTCAGGCAGTGATGCTAACAACGACGGATCCCAAGACCAAGGACATGCCGCAAGGCCCATGCCTTCAGGTATCAGTACTAAGGACTTAGGTCCCAAGGCAGGCCAAAGCCAAGGACTTCAGCGCAAGGCCAAGGCCAAGGACTCGAGATGACGAGTTCGATAGCAAAAAAAGGGCATAATCCGACTTTAGCCCACTCAGGGGGCTACGGTTTTAATGGTCCTACTGCTGCAAAACATAAAACGTGAAACTTAAAATGCACGAGTGTAACAACGAATTTTAACACTGTAGAGAAACAGTCAATAAGCTAACGTTTCAATAAACAACATAAACACGTCCGCCATGTTCGAAACTGGAAGCTGTCTATGTTATACCCCCCAAAAAAACCTAGCCCCTTTTTTCTTTATAGGCCCCTCAAAAAACCCTTTCCTATCCAGCTTAATCTGCAGACAGGACATGTGTTAATGTGGCTGGAACACCTCATAAATGTGCTTGAATGGTTAGTCATGTGGTGTAGAAGTAGAACTACCATTAAATTACATGAAACAACACAATGACGTTGGATTTCATTCTTCGTAGCAAAGACACTAAATTTATCATCTTTTCAGATTCAGTGTCAAGCCTAGAAGCCCTCAATGGCTTCAAAATTGAAGTCGATCTGGTACTGAAAATTATCAAAGAATACACAAGCCTTATAAAAGCTGGCAAAGTAGTAGAATTCTGCTGGATTCCCAGTCACGTGAACATTCCAGGCAATAAGAGAGCTGACACTGCAGCCAAGGCTGTTCTTTGCTCACCTGTTACTAGCATGGAACTACCGGCATCCGAGTTTAAACCCTGTGTTTCCAGATTTTGCCTTGAAGAATGGCAGGATATCTGGAATAGTGCTGCAAACAACAAGCTTTATGCAATCTATCCAACTGTTGGCAAATGTGTCCATAATAACCTGGACTTATGCCGTGATGCAGTAATCATAAACAGGTTGAAAATTGGTCACTCTCGCTTGACACACTCTTACTTGCTTTCTGGAGATGACCAACCAACATGTACAAAGTGTGATGCTGTATTGACTGTGAAGCATATACTTCTGGATTGTCCGGAACACTGGGATGTCCGGCTGAAATACTTCACTGCTTCTTCTTTGAAAGACATTTTTGAAAGTGTCGACAATCAGATTATCATTGATTTTATTAAAGACACTCATTTTTATTATCAACTATAGTACTTGTTTCGCCGTGAGTGCAATATGACCTAATTTCCAGCTTTGCCCCTCCTGGCAACAAATCCTGGCGACGCCACTGGACATAAAACTTTGAACAAGACATAGTAGAAAAATAGGCCTACATGTGCTAAAAGAAAATAAAGACAGAAAAACACATTACACAATTCAATGAATAAAACATTGAAATGACATCAATTAATTTTCTTTTAGATCTTATTCTTTGTCTTATGTCAGAATGTATATACATGAACAAGCTGTGCATGTGAAGTACCTTCAATATGTTGCGCGTGGAGAATAGCAGAGTGTCTACACCACTCGCTATCGATCCAGTGAGCCGTCAGAGATATGAGGGAGTCCGTGCACTGAGGCGTGCTCCAAGTGTCGGTAGTGAAGCTGACGTGAGTTGCACCAGAGATCTTTTGCTGGACTTTCTGTTTAACAGCTCCGTACGTACTCGGAAGCAGTTGCGTGCGAAAATACTTTGCTGACGGCACCTGATAGCGTTGATCCATATGAGCCATAAGACACCGTAATCCCACATTTTCCACGAAGTAGAACGGAAGATCGTCAAGCGCTATCATCTCGAGGATAAGCCGCGTTATGTCAACGGCCTTCGGATCGTCGAACGCGTACTTCGTGGAACGTTGAAACGCCTCTTTGATTCCTTGCTGCGACTGCCGTGCCCACGGAGTGCGCACGCTGGTTGACACTGCCTCCTTCAGAAGCTTCTCTTCTTCTCACAATCGGCGACATTCTTCACTGTGGTACGACTTTAAATGCCCCCAGAGATTGCTGGTCGTGAAAGAAGCCACACTTGACCCACCGCGAGACACTGATGTAGTACAAAGACTACAGTCCGCCTTCGAACGATTAACGGCATTTTCGGTAAATACGCGCCACACAACCGACTTTTTGTAGGGTAAAGCAAACTGTTCACTCAGGGAACGACGTGACATGATAACTGCAGTATTGCTATTGCTTCCGCATGCAATGTACTACAAACTACTTTTAAATGCGAGCAGTACAACTGACGGTGTTGAGTGCATGCGTTTGCTGCCTGGATGTCACTGTCTAGTGGCAGCCAATAAGCAGCCACTGTCTGATGGACAACAGATTGCATAACAACTGGGATAGGATTGCATGCTGACTTTACAGCAGGCCGTGGTGCCTCATTTGAAGGTCACCAGGACAGCTGCAGGGTGCCCACTGCCCACTGACCGGCGAACTACACTCCCCACACAGAGGTGCCGCCATGCAGCCGCATTTTATTACCGCCTCGCGCGCATAATTTGCTTGTGTCGCGTTGCACTCACTGCAACGTCGATGTCGTAAACCCGACGCTGCAGATTAGGCGCATCGGTAATCTGAGCGCAGTTGCCCTTTGATCTCCGATGTGTGAAATTACCGCCGATGCGCCGGTGTTCGATGTCCGACATCAACATCGGTCTGACACTACTTGTTACTGAAATTTTATTGTACAGTCAAACCCGTTTAATATCACATTGGAGGGACTGTTTTTATTATGTGGTATTAAACGGAGTTCATATTAAGAGGAGTTGCTCTATTGAAGTGAATATCAGCCATATGTTCTACTTTTTATAATACCGTCCATATGCAGTTACATGATTTTCAGTGCACCTCTACACTACTGTACATCAAAAAGTGTCACACAACGTCATGCTGCTGTGTATTATACAGCTGCAAGTCACTGTGAATAACCCGCCAAGGTACAGTTGAAATCCGAGAAGTAGGGTGCATGACGTGGTCTCGCAACCTGCCTCCCTGTCTGCAGCTCCCTGCAGTTTTATTGCAGCAACAGTGGTGGGGAGGCACGGTGGGTCATTAACATGTAACAGACAGAGAGCCACGACGCAATGCGCCAGCATGGTGTGATGCTATCAGCTAGACTTTAAATGAATGACAGCGGTAGTTTAACGGCTGACTTGTGACATTAAGCGGGGCATTTAAAGCCACAGTGCGTTCATAAGTAGTGATATTAACCGATTTGTGACAGTATGCAGAGTGATATTAGCTGGAGTATTGCCTGGTTATATTCAGTGGGAGCTGGCCGGGGATAAAGAATTCTGTGACATAATGCAGAGTGTGACATAAAGCGGAGTGTGACATAAAGCGATGTCATATAAGCCTTGTTTATAACTCACTTTTTCCACTGATTTTACGATTATCCTCGTTTTTTGTTTTCAATTCTCCTTCTTGTTACTCCTTTTTTATCGTAGCTTAATAGCCTTGATCACATCTTCACACTTTTGTCACAGTATTCTTACCATTGTAAGGCACTGAAATAGCCGATTATGTGCTGATGTGTCGTTAAGAAATTACTTACTCACTCACTCACTCAATGACACTGCCTGGCTGTAGATACAGAAATGCACTTCTGTGTCATCTCAAGATGTTTCACACCATTGAACTGTATCACTGTATAACAGACCACCAATGTTGTTTGTCTTGTAGGATGTGCGTGTCACTGTCCTGCCATTTATTCAATTTCTGCTGCCATTGATCTTTGTCATCGGCTGTAGTTGTCTTTTGTAGGTAACTGAATCATGGAAGACATCTGACAATGACATTATTGGTATGCCAGCATTTCATTACTTAGTCAAATCTGTTTTCAAATATTGTGCAGAAGATTCACACATTCTGCAGTAATGTATAATTGTTGTATGTACCACAGGTCAGCCTTGAGTTTCAACTTATGGCCAAATGTGAGTTATATAAGTTTGTGTTTATGTGGAAATATAACTTACAAAATGTGAGAGACTAATACTAGATGGTTACTGTTAAACCATTAGCATAAAAGAATGGATTTGATTTTAGTTATGCATTTCTGTTAAGTATGTAGTTTTGGTAAATCAACAGGCACAGGATTGTTGCTCCAACATGTGCAAAATTGCTTAAATAAACTCCCCTTGATATTCTAGTACTATCGTAAATTAACTGATTTGGTTGCATGAAATGTATAGACTGCATGATGCTGTGCCATTTGACTATTTTATAATACCATGACACAAGACCTAGCTTTTTGTCAAATGTATTTTTTCATTGATTGCCCTGATTTGCAATTCCGTAAGGTTTGTAAACATATGATTTCTGAAATTGAGTTGCAATGCCCAGTGCATAACATTGCCTTCGACATCATTGGTGGTCCAGCATCAGGGCAGATATTTGGCTTCACAAGCAGTCTCTGATGTTTTCTTGGGAACGTTTCAGGATCACTGACATGTCAGATAAACATGAAGAATGTGTGTGACATTGTGTATGTATTCTGTGTATAAATGTGGATGCAGGTGCTATTGTAGTTTGAAACTACTGAATATTATAAATGAATTTGTTTATTTTTTTCAGGGAAACCTGCAGGCAAGGTAAAGGTTTTTGCTTTCACTTTGATGAATTTTGTGAGGCTTCTCAAATATTACCATTAATTATCGTCATTTTTGTTACATAATTTTGTATCGCCTTCAGTAAGCCTTATCATGTTTCATCTGTTTTCTGGCAAATGGTAGATACTGGTGCGCAGAATACTGCAGTATTTCAGTTTGCAAGGCTGAGGCCGATGAGCTCTTGGTTAATTAACTTCTGTTTATTAGTGAGAATACTGAACAAGTGCAAAAATTTGTATTATGACTCGGTAGCACCAGTAGTGTAATGTTCAGTGCATTCTAATGGTTATTGCATTGCCTGGGTTCATTCTCAGGCTAAGTAGAATTTTATTTATGGAGAATTACACTTCAGGTGCTCCCAGCCCACTCAGCTGTCATGGGTAGACTGGGTTTTCACTTGGTCTTAGTTAAGGCGGTGAGGGAGAAAACTGATCACCACCCTTATATATTGAAGGCCAAGAAATGGGTTGCTGCTTATGCTTCCTACAGCTATAGCCCCTTAGCACATAAGCATCTTAACCTACCTATTTTGCTTTGTATGTATAGATAATTTGTTGAATAGGCTACTTTCGTTTATTTAAAACGTGTCAGACATGAGCTTACTGGAAACAGTTGTCCATTGACTGTATATTTGAAAGGAAAATGCTGATCTGCTCTGTTAATGTATGTGATGACATCAAAGCATACCCGGTGTCAGTTGCAGTAGTGCTGTCATTTCAGATGAAAGAGGATGAATTTCTTCGTTTACAAGCCTTGTATATGGCTAGAATTGAAGAGCTAGAATTAAAGGTACAGTTTATTTTTTTGCACCAGCAAGATGCTCGTAGATTTGTAGCGTAAAATTTAGGCTTGTTATTGTCCTGGTAAAAGTACTTATTTGGGTGAGCAGAAAAGGGTTAAAATGTATAAGGCAAGAATAATAACTACACTACACATTACACATATGCCTGGCTTTAATTTAGTAATGTACAGTAATGTGTATTATTTAACAGAGACAAACTGCAAAACCTGTGTAATATGTAGTATTATTCATCTGACAATGGTTTGTTTTTAACTGCACTTATCATTTTTACCATGCTGCATCTATGCAGGGCAGTTTTAGCCATGAGCGAATTGTCTGTCCATCCATTTGTCAAACACGTGAATTGCGATAAAATGAAAGAAACTTTGCCAGAATTCTTATGCTATATAAAAGGTCCACTTGTCTAGTTTTCTGGCAGGAAAAATAGTTGGTGGGGACAAGCCCCTCTACCTGAAATTTTGGACAAAACTGACCCCATCGCTTCAGAAACACCAATTTTCAATCTATATCTGCTCGTAGTGCCTTAGCTGTAACACCTAGCCAAAAAAGTTTTATTGTGACTAATAGGAAGTCCACTACAGGCTTTCCAGTTTCCAATGGGCCTAAGGTGAACAGCATACGTTGGCTCTATGCCTCCAAAGCTCAAAAATGCAAAATGACTGTTTTCCATCAAAAAGTGTACTTGTCTCAAATAAAGTCTGCTACAAAGTTTCTGTATATGAAAACTGTCAGTGACAGAGTTGTAAGGCATTCACTGGCCTATCTAACCATGCAAAAATAGTTGCTGGTGGACGTCACTTTCTACCTGAAAATTTGGCCGAAAGGGACCCATTCCCTTCAGAAATTCAATATTCTCTCGTAGCACCTTAGCCATAACACAAGGCAAAAAGTTCAGTTAACACAAATAGGAAGTTCACTATGTGCTTTTCAGTGAACCTAAAATGAACAGCTTGCATTGTCCCTAAGTCCGCCAAAAGGGGCTTAAAACGCAAAGTTTTTCGTCCAAAATTTGAACAATAATCTGCAGTATCTTTGAGACGGTACGAGATAGGATGTCAGTTAGTATTACTGGTAATCACTAATAGGAAGTCACATACGGGCTTTCGATGGGTACTGACATCAGTGATCTTGAATGACCTTGAACGGTGTAATGGCCATTATTTTACGTTAACTTATTTCATCGAATTCAGTAGCTTCGGAAGCCAATTACGTCACAGTGGTTGAAGGTCGACCTATAATGTGTGCAGAATATCGTCTTCCATTTTTGGCTAAAGCTGACCTACCCTGCATTGCAGTCTCTGCATCTGCGATAGCCGAGCTACTTTACTCTAACTTTACTTTACACTGAGCTACTCTAAGTCAGTTTTCGAACACACTTAAAATCATTGCACTTTCATTTCATTTCATAACTACAGTCAGCATGTGAACTTAGCATGCAATGGTGGTCATGGGGAACATGTTGAACTGTGCTTCTTGTTGTATGGCGTTTGCTGCAGAATGCTGAGTTGTATCAGACTTCACTCAAGAAGTTGGAGAAAGCTGTGGATGATGTGGAACACAATCACATGTGATAAACTACATATTTTCTTTGCATTCTGTGCTTATGTAATCATAGTCTCGGTGCATCACAGCAGACTGTATAAGCTCGTTCATAAAGATAGGCATGTGTAGTATAACTTGGTGATGAACGTGAAAGAAAATCATACAGACAACAACGTTACCATTGAACGTGCTTATCTTTGTGCCTTTTGTAAGGAAAAAGTTATTACAAGTGTTATGAAATACAGTAGCTTCAGAACATGTGAAAGAGTGATTGCTGTGGTTAGTCGTGACATCGGTAGCACTGAGACATTAGCTAGGCTGCTGATAGAGTGTGCATTTCACCACTAATGTGTATTAACCAACAACTCTATGAAAGTAGTGTGTGCCTTTTGAACGTTGAGCGATAATAGGGAAACGTATTAATAGAGTGTATCGCACATCCATTACCAAGAACTTTACTGTTGCTGTTAAGGCCGGCGTAAACTCCATAAAGTACGAAATGGCTTTCTGGCGTGCCCCGTGGGCGTTTAGCATTGACCGATGTATTTCTTATCTTTTCTTTTTAATCACTGTACTTTGATTATGATTTTCATAATAAATAAATAAATAACTTGCACGAAAATAGTTCCTTCTAAACGTCACGTGCCAAAGCCTATTAAATTACTTGAAGGCATCATAAAGGGAGGAAACTGTGCATTAATACGCAGCACAGCGATATTGTGAACAAATGATTTTTACGATCTGTTGGAGTCTACGGAAAACCGTCGCCAGTTGAGCACCTGCGGATTTATATTTTGTGCCCATGCCGGTGTGCACCGCTTTACCACCCAATGCTAATTTTGGCTTGTCTGACTGGAGTTAGCAGTCTAGTGGTTTATCTATGTCAGTAGCATTACACACACTCAGACGTGGACATGTAGCCAATGTGGTCTCAACCATGAACCAGACAAAAAATTAAAAAGAACGTGAAGTGACTCGTTGATTGTTGTTAGGAAGCCAGTGATGGCGCCAGTCTGTGCTGAGATGGAGGAAGCCGTTGCCAGTTGCTTTCTTAAAAACGAGTCTCAGAGTCTGAAGTGTGCCGCAGAAGTGCATGCATTCATCGAGTGCGTCAATTCACAGAGACAGGTACCAGAACATCTTACCTGTGTTAATGTCACTGCAGCTGACTGTACAATAATGTGCCACAAAAGTGCATGCATTCATTGAGTGCATTAATTCACAGAGACAGGTACCAGAGCATCTTACCTGTGTTAGTGTCACTGCAGCTGACTGTACAATAGTGTGCCTCAGAAGTGCATACATTCATTGAGTGCGTCAATTCACAGAGACAGGTACCAGAACATCTTACCTGTGTTAGTGTCACTGCAGCTGACTGTACAATAGTGTGCCTCAGAAGTGCATGCATTCATTGAGTGCATCAATTCACAGAGACAGGTACCAGAACATCTTACCTGTGTTAGTGTCAGTGCCGCTGACTGTACAATAGTGTGCCGCAGAAGTGCATGCATTCATGGAGTGCGTCAATTCACAGAGACAGGTACCAGAACGTCTTACCTGTGTTAATGTCAGTGCAGCTGACTGTACAATAGTGTGCCGCAGAAGTGCATGCATTCATTGAGTGCATCAATTCACAGAGACAGGTACCAGAACATCTTACCTGTGTTAGTGTCACTGCAGCTGACTGTACAATAGACTGCTTCAGCTTGTATGTGCCGCTTCTGCACTAGTGTTGCATGTAGTATATTTTATTTAAAGATAGTGATGTGACGAAGCTGGTCAAAATTCGCATTCGTCGAATGCGAATTTTCACTTTCAAAATTTGTTGAATGCGAATGTGAATACAGGCATTTATTTTATCAGTCGGACGTAATGCACTGGTTTAGATCAATTACATAATAATGTAACAATGTTATTTCCTGAAGTCAATAAATCAGTGTTAATATTAGTACAGTATAACACATCACTGAGCAAAAATTGTGTCGCACATATTCAATAACTGTAGTTTGTGTGATAGACTGAATTTGAGAAAAAAAAGTTTGTCTGTGCTCTCTGGCTGTCTGTGCAAACCATATGAAATCAGCTGTGGAACAAGCATTTTTCCACGAATTCGCATTCCACAACAAGGTGCTTGAAACATTCGTCAAATTTTGAATCTGTTGAAAACGTTCGAAGTTCGAACATTGTCGAATTCGAATTCGAACTTCGTCACATCCCTATTTACAGAAGTATTAGTATTGCAATGATAATAATAAGAGATGATATTGGTAATGGTGATGACAACGTCAGCGATATGACGAGGCTATCTTTGCCTAATCTGAATGCCTCCCATGAGCATTCATGCTTAATGAATGGAGCATGGCCGAGTTTACAGAAATAAAGCAGCTAGCACCATCGTCACAGCAAATTATTACTGTTACATTTTGTGCAAGGATGGGTGCAACATCACTCAAGTTGGATCATCTGCATACTTAGTTATCATATTACTCAACAGAATTGCTAGTAACTGTGATGCAGCATAATGAAGTAGCGAGTGTATAATGTGTGATTGTTTGTTGTTGCAGAGAGTTATGACGTGAAGATATTCAACGGCGTCGTTATTTGCTGTGTACTGATATGTAGTGTTCATAGATATATCATGGCTGTAGAATGTTTAGGTTTTTGATTTTTTGCTGGTGCAGATCTGTCATTGTCATTATTATTATTAAATTATATTTCTTCTTATTATTACAGTGAAGATTTGAAACTAGTGTATATATATATGGTGATAAAGCACCAAATTGTTACATTTTTGCTGCAGTAGCAAATTTCTTGTGACCTGCGTAAGTGATGTGCTTGTTCAGAAAAGGAGCCATTTTGTTTTCTTACACAGGTCCTGGAATGAAAATTTCAGAGATTATAACTGAAGTGTCTGAAATTTGCTTACTGGTTTAACATTCTTTGCTAGCAGCAACATAAATGAGACTGTCCATTAAAATGAGATTCATTGTTGAATGTGAAACATTTCATTAAATGGAGTGTGGTTGTTTAAAAAGTGCGGAGCGGAATGCTTGCTTATTTTTTGTGACAGAAGAAAGTCTCAATAGAGAAAGGCCATGATCAAGAAAAATGAAATACTTAGTACGAGGTCCCATTGTTGCAACATTACTTTTACTGATATCCTCATTGCGCCCTGCTAGCAAAGAATATTTAGGCAATAGACCAACTGTTCTAAGATTTGTAGAATCAGATTTTTCTCTGTTCTATTGTCTGAAATTTCCTTTCGAAGTGGTTAAATTTTCTGGGTGGTGTGTAACAAAACAAAAGGTTTTCTGTTTTCCTAACTTAATATGTAAAATGGTGCAAGTATTATATTTTGAATTGGTGATAAGTATTGCACTTACAAATCATGAGTTTCGCAGGTGCAGTTTTCATGTTGTATTCCATGTTTCAATAATTGTGACTTTACGACGTCTGTGTGTTCTGTTTATACTGATTATATGCAGTGAAGGTGCTTATAAGCCTCTCTTTGCACTGTAATCGTATCATCATTATTGTAATCATAGATACAGTTAATTAATGCTGTGATGTTACAGATACCATGCCAGCATTTGCATTAACGTTTGTTGTTATTTAATATTCAGTTGTCCAAAAACTAGATATTTACTGCAGTTTTCTGAAAGCCTTCTGCTGCATTAAACATTCATAGCATAGTCATCTTGAAAACACAGAGTAAAAGCTTTCGTGTAACAGAACAAGAGGTATACTTTTTTCCCTAATGTAGTATGGAAAACTGCAACTATTGTATTTTGAATAGGTGATAAGTATTGCACTTACATATCATTAGTGTTTACACATGCACAGTGGTGTCACTAGGGTGGGTGACAACCGGGGCGGCAACTCAGGGTGTCACCCCTCTATTTTTTCCTGAAAAACCTGGCGACCTTTTTTTAGTCGCCAGTTCTGCGGTGTCACCCCTGTTTACAGGGGTCACAGTCGTCCTGAAATTCCTGAAATTTCAAAACTGTCCTGAAATTGTCCTGAAATTACAGATTGTCCTGAAATTTTAGGCATTTGGTAAGTATGTCCTGATATTTTCCTTTGTTGTGCCCTAGCAT
>Ga0209562_1000615_pt1 | contig 12324 bp, 7 predicted proteins | sample WorMetvacBELIZE2_FD_187399 | JGI IMG/M metagenome (GOLD analysis project Ga0209562, IMG submission 187399) | Marine gutless worms symbiont microbial communities from Max Planck institute for Marine Microbiology, Germany - Olavius vacuus BELIZE.2... | ecosystem: Host-associated > Annelida >...
TACCTATTTTCTTCTTTTGTCCATCCCGTCCCTTTCTACCAGAATAGTCCCACTCTGTTTCCAGGCCGGAGGTAGTAGGATGCGACCGAACCTGGGTTTAGTTTTTTTTGTTTTGTACTTTGTGTTATCTGTATTCCTTAGTTAAGATGTATTGTGGTGCTTTGTTCTATTTTTGGTTTGGTGTTCCTTCAGTGCTTTGACACTGTTGGTTGGGTCATTTGACCCATAAAAACCTGTCCCCCATATGACCTATATTGTGTTGGTGGGACGTTAAGCCTTACTCGATCAATCAATCACAGGCCAATTCAGTTGGCTTGGTCTGTGGGTTGGCAGCATTTGATGCTGTTCAGTATTCATCAGATGAGGCAGAGAATTTCTGCAAAGTACTTAGTTTGAGTTTTACAGGACTTTGAAAGTAAATATTGGTCGTGGAAAGTTTTTGTCTTAATAGAGGATAAACCTTTGTATAGCTGAAGTTTATTTATGTGATACAGGTTTGGTGACCCAATTGTGCTTCATGTTTTTCGTGATGTCAACCTTATGCAACTTAATGCCGCATTTCTGTATGAAATGAGCAAACTCATGAAAGAAGAGGCACTTGAAAGGGTAAGTGTCATTATGTTGTTTACTGCATGTAGTACTGTAAATTTAGTGCTGTTAAAGATTTAAAAAAATAACAGTTAAGTGACAAAAAGTAAGGATTAAGTAATCATTAATTTTGATTAAAAACCAATGATTTTAAATCGGCCAAGAAACTGTTTTTCTGTTAATCATTTTGTAGCTCTTGCAATAAGACACGGTTAATGAGTGTCTTTAATTCAGTCCATTAAACATGCTAAACTGTTGACAGTCTGTGGAGACAGAGATGATCAATGTTTGTGGCAACATATCCTGCTGAGCTGAAGGTCATTTGCCATGTTTTGTTACTGGTGTGATGTCATTTGAAATTCATTTTTTTTAATTATTGGTATTTTTTAGCAGTTAATTGCACGATTAATTGTTAATTTGCCCAGCCCTAGTAATATTTATTATGCTTTACCCATAAAAGGTTGACATTGTACATCACTGTCAGTCAACATTAGCAAAGTGATGAATGCAACCTAATCGAATGTAAGCTGAATTGAGTGGCCTAAAATATCCGACGGTCTGCTAGAGTGTGGCAACCATGTTTTTGAAATAATGATAAATAATAATGATAATCAGAAGTAGAAGTAGAGCAAGTTGATTCATTATTACCTGCTATATGTCGTGTGCATAGTTACAAGAGAGGCTCGTGGTGCCACCGTTTCAAGTGAAAGTGGTTGCTGCTGTGGCTGAGAATAGCGATGTGCTACAAGACGACGATGACTTACCTCCATTGTTTTCACAGACTGTTAACGAGTATGTCATTCACTCGTCTCTTGTATTGGCATTTGAGTGATAGGAGAATGATGACATAAAAAACAGATACTTTTGATAATACTGGTACTCAGCTGTTATCATGACCTCACGCTGTGACCTTGACATTTGACCCATTGACCTTGAACACATGCAGTAGATCAGTTGTCACATTCTCAGACTATGTACGCGGTATCAAATTTGAGCAAAATCGACAGACCCACGACTGAATTTTTGAACGATTTAGCACATTTTTGCCGTCTAATTTTTAAAAAGGGGCCAAATCTATAGACGGTTCTGATGAATGTAGAACCGCATTAAATGTCTACTGACCCGTTAATGCTGTTTAATGCTGTTCTACAAAGCAGCCGACTTAAAGCTGCGAGACCCGTTATGGGCTGCTATCATCTGTACCAACTATCATCATTTAGTTTTGCTCCACCTAAAAGCTGATCACAATCCAGCAGAAGGTAACATAACAGTCGTGTCACTCACTCGTCCCATCCAGTGAGATGGTATGAGACAAGACATCTGCCAGTCACTACTCAACATCTTGTTTCTCGTCTTATATAAAAATGAAAAGATACAAGCTGCCTTCTAATCTAAGGCCATTGGCCAACCAGCCATAAATGCGTGCATTGACTTACGTACAGTAAGCCGCACAGATATGATGCGTGGAATTTCCCGTCGTCTTGTTTACATGCCGCTCCTCGACGACACAATGCGTGCTGTGTCTGGGCAGTTGTAGTCATGCTGTGACTGAAGCGTACGGTTGGCAGGATAACGTCGGACATTTTTTGCTTGTGTGACCGTGACCTTGACCCAGTGACCTTCATATACAAACTTGACCCGTATTACCTGGAGCTGTACAGGATATGCAAATATGAACTTCCTGCATCTAGGCTTTTGAAAGTTATCGTCTGACAGACAGACATACATCCAGAATTGACCAAAATTATATTACCATGCTGCTTCGTGGGTGTTCAAAACTCAAAAATACAGTCTGCATATGTATAGCGCTATAATGTCTGAAGACTGTCTGCTGAAGGTCACTCTACTTGGTTGATGTCTAGCCTTTGTCCGGTACCATGTTGTTGGCTTGGGAAGTTGTTTCTGTAAGTTATGTAGCGTTTTGTGGACTTGCTAAACGAATCTGTCACAATGGTGCAATTGCTGCAGAGCTCTTTCTTGCTGGTCACCAGAAGACGGACCTCGTCATGTCAAGATGGTTCTGGAGTGGAAGTCGTACTATTTTGAGCGGTAGGAATATTGCTCAGTTTCATTAAATTTAAGCCCGTAGCAGTTTGTATGCTATATTGCTTTACAGTTTTAAAAATGGCTGGATCTTTGAAATCAAGGATGACTTGATTGTGCCATGCTAGTATACTTTGTACATTATATAGGGTGACACGATAGGTCGTGAACGATTTTAAATGGCAAATTAACTATGCTAGAGCTATTAAATATTTATTAAGTTGCTATCCGCGTTTAGGGAAATTTAATGCAATCATGTGTGCAAAATACCACAACCGTCCGTTACTTACTTGATTTATACGAGCCAACATAGTGACATCACCCACAGTGGTCTGTGGACAGTGACCTCGCTTGACGTTAACGTTTTTCTGTTCGTTGTTGTGTTATTTTTCGGTGGTGTTATATAAATGAGTACTGTAAATGCTGTTTAATAGCTACAGCTATGAAATTTTATACGAACAATTTCATTGAATATATCTACAATTTGATATAAAATTATTGCTGGTTACTGTTAATAACAAGCTTAAATTTGAAATCGAAATCGTTCACGACTTATCATGTCACCCTATAGTTATAGCAAATGGTGGTTTCTTGGTGTACCATTTGCTTGCTGCAGTTTCACATACATACTTAATTAGGTTCAGCGTGGGTAGAGTTGGTGAATGTGCATTGTGAAACCTTACTTGTGCAGACATGCTTCTAACAGAGCAGGTTTGTGTTACTTCGGTGGTCTTTGAAAATTATACGTGCATATCTTGAAAGTCTTAGGGAAGACCTTGAATTTTGTGTTTTAGAATAGAGTGGGTACGCGGTGTATTTGTTTTCTTTTCAGTTTAAAAAAATGCAAATTCCTACTTTTGTGGTGCAGGTGGTTGAAAAGTGATGTGACAAAGAAAGATCGAAATGCAAACAATGTTAACACTGATGCTAAGTGTCCGTCGTGTACCACGCTGGATGACTACTTTGCAAAGTTCACTCAGCATGAAGAGGTAATTTTTGTTTGTATTATTCGTGCTGTAGTCTAGTGAAATCGGCACAACAAGGACATTTGAATTATGTTTTTAATTAGTGATGCTGTTCACTCCCAGATCTTGCAGTTTTTGAATACGGCTGCTGCAGTTACTAATCAGTTAATCAGTTAGTTATTAAAACGTTCAGTGATTAAAATTATTTTAACTATTAATCGTAACGATCTAGTGCTATGATGTAAGATGAGTTAGTTTTTCAGTTTGACATCACTGACAAAGAACGTCTTCATATGTCGGCAAGTTCACTACCGTGTGTAGACTGTACTGCTTGCCCGGTTACTGTTGCTCATTTACTTGTACTTGTCCAGTGATGGGCTGGTTAAGCTATGCTTTTAATGCCCATTTCTTTGTCAGAACTTGTCCGTGCGGTTCTTGATCTGGTTAAAAGAGGTGGCATCCAAAACCTGTTGAGGTAACATATTCCATTTCTTCACCACACGCTCACTGAAGAAGAATTTCCAGACGTCAAGACTGGCTCATTTTGACAACTTCTTACTGTGACCCCTCGAGTGTATTCACATGACAACAGCTGGAAGAAATGTTCTGGAAGAATGTCTCCTTTTCTGTCGTAATCTTATATATTTCAGTTATATCCCCTCTCATTCTTATTTCCTCCAGAATAGTTAAGACCCAAGTGCGCCAGTCTGTCTTTGTAAGGCAAGTGACAGTGTCCCTGTATCATCTTTGTTGCTGCCCTTTGTACCCTTTCTAAACACTCCATGTTGTTTCAAGTGAGATGACCACATCAGGATGCAATATTGTCAAAGTGCTTATGTGCCTGAAGCACTGGATGTGGCTTGTTAAAGGAGTGTATGAAAATGTCGCTGTCGATGGTGCAGTTGAACTCCAGTGAGAAATGGTTTTGTCCGAAATGTCGTCAGCATCAGGACGGAACAGTGAAAACGATCCATCTCTCGTCGCTGCCAGATGTCTTGATTGTACAGCTCAAACGTTTTAAACAGGTGCCGTTGCACTACTATTAGTTCTTTCATTTTTTTGTTTAATAATAATAATAATTGTGACAATGTTTGTGGTGCTGTCATCAAAGTCATTAGTTTACTAGAATTCACTGCTACAGTCGTGTACAATTATGTCAAGTAGCTTCTGACTCTTAAGACAAAGTCAAATGACTAGTACCATGAGTCCATCTCTAGGCTGTCTACACCCACCATCACCATTTATTAATTACTTGACTTAAAATATTAATAATTTTACAACTTTATGAAGAGTAGAAGGCTTACTTGACCTAGGTGCTGGAGTAATGGTGTACATCCTGTGCCAAAGACTGTTTAACTGTTGAACTCTCCTATTTTTCTGGAATCCCTCTCCCTATTGCAGAATATGGAGATTGCTGAAGCAGGAAAACAACATGCTGGGTGCGTACCTTTTTCCTCTGAATCCAACGTTGTCAGATAATTTTAACTTTAAATGAAACACTGTTGAAAATTAGCATTGTGTGTTCTGTATTTTATTATATTTATACTGTGCTTATTATTCGTGTGAGAAATTTGTTGTGTGGTGGTGATTCTGTAAGGTTGGAAACGTCCGTACAAAGCTGAACACGTTCATCAAGTTTCCCATGAATGGTTTGGATATGAGTCGACATGTGGAGAAGCTGCCTGCGGACTCGCAGGTGCCTACTGAAAGTGCTGCGTCATTCGTGTATGACCTCTATGCTGTGTGCAACCACTATGGCAATCTGCATGGCGGACACTACACTGGTTAGTCAATGCACAGCATTTATAGCTCTGCTGGATAAGCCAGTAGTATATAAACAGTCGAAAGCTGTATGCGTGTGCGTTAACCAGGGTGGCCAAAACTGCTGCACATAGAGACTTGTAATCTCACATGCACAAACCTCCTGATGAACTCTGCTCACAAACTAAAAACCAAATCAGTGTGACCTAGTTTGCTGGGTTTATAGGTCATGTGCTGCCAGCTGAGCATCACTACCGATGGGCTGTTTCACAGTACACATTACATTACAATACATATCAAATTTCTAAGGTGGCCTAAGTAAATAACTGCTCGGACCACCATGACGAGAACAGCCGCAAACAAGCTACATAATAACGTCCAGATATGACTGTCAAAATAAATGTGTTTTGAGTTTTCTCCTAAATACTGTCAATGATGAAGCAGCTGTAATGTCATATGGAAGACTGCCACTTATCTGCACACTATTATAAGAAGATGAAAATAGGGTCTCGATACAGATTGAAATGGAGGGCTCTGGCACGTCAGCCATCATATGTGGAAAATAAGTTACGTGTCTATTTACTTATTATTTTAGCAGCATACATCGTCTGTGTGCGCAGCATTCTGCAAGAACCCGGTGAACGATCGCTGGTACAGTTACAACGACGAGACTGTGGAAGAGTTAAGCAGTGACTCGGACGTCGTCACAAACGCTGCATATCTGCTGTTCTATCGTCGCCACGACTCATCGAGAACTGAACGTAGCGAGGTTTCCCTTTCATGCTGGATTGAAGCCATTCTCACTGCCGCTTACACTGACCTCAACATCAGTGAACCAAACAACAAAACAACCAAGGCAACGAATGGTATCTATACCAGCCTAAATCTACCATTAATGTTAATAATAATAATAATGATATGCCATTTCTGTCTTGGGATGAGGTTGAAAAAACTTCGGAGGCAGCAAGATGTGTGCTTGCTCGTTAAAGACATTTGATCAGTTGGTCGACGTCTTAAGTGAGGGTTGGCGACAGCTGATGACTGTTGCCTTGTCCAGTTTCTCGTGAGCTTCTGTTTGTTGCTGTCTTCTTGAATTGTAGGTACTCCCCCCCGACCACTGTTTGATCTCGATTTCCTGTTGGCTCTGCACCAATCTTCTGTGTCATGAATCTGGCCATCTTGTTTTGTTTTTCCTTCCATAATGCCATAAAACCAACGAGGTCATCTTCTGTTGTCACTATTTTTGCATATTTGTTCAAACAGTTGGGAGTTCATTCTGTAGCACTTTCTGGAGTAGATTTCTTTTTGGACGCAATTTTGTGTAAATTTCTTCAGTTTTTATCTCCTGAGATGATCTCGGTACAGTTTTCATTAATTCTATACCACATTGTTTGTTGCAGTTGTCGTCAACAGGCCGTCATACAGTGCTGAGCGGTATTCGTCGGAGACATTTTTGTCTACAGCAGCATTGAATGGCGGAGAAAGAATTATGAGGTATAGAAGTGATATACCAAGCAGCGCGCAATATAGCGATTGGTCATCGGCGAGGAATGTCAACGACAGATGTGTGCATGGCATTGGGTCGGCCACAGCCGGGACATCATTTGACAGGCCCAGCTATAACTACGCGACAAGCATCTCACACACACCCATTGATACTCGGGTACATGGAGTACCCCAGCTGTATGGGCCGGCTTCATATTACCAGCATAGACTGCCTGCTGCTGGTCGTCCTGTAGCCTACAGTAGACCATTGTCTGCCAGTACTATTAGCACACCGTACCATCACCACGTTTCAGCAGCACATCTGCCGCGATCACACACTTCAGAATCCCACCTGTCCTTGTCATCTGGAACAGTTCACCCTCGACCACTTCCTTCCGATCCTACAGTGAGGTCATCCAGCAGGCGGACTTGCCCGCACACTGCATATCGCATGAGGTAAGGTGCCTCAGAACAGAAAATAAATGCCATGAATGCTGCTTTGTATGCTGCTTAGACCCGTTTGAGCTATGTCACGTCTAATGTCGTCTTTCTTCTAGTCGTATATTTGCTGCATAATTCTTGAATTATTGTTTGCAGAATTCGTAATACCTGAAATCGGTGCTCGTTATCTATTTTTTGTAACAACCTATTTCTGTTAGTCAATGCACGTGCAACGTCGTGCATTGGTAGTCATTATAATGGCAATTTTAAGGTCGGTTGGTAATGGTCAGCGGTCTCCTAATGATCTCTATGGGCACTGACATCTTTTGTGTTTACAAGTTTCTGCTTTGAAAGCTTACTGACATCTTTTGTGTTTACAAGTTTCTGCTTTGAAAGCTTACTTGTCACATGTGGTTTGGCATCTGACACGGTGCCTGGCCAGTAAAAATACCGCTCGAGCTGTCATTAAACTTTTTATTGAAAGTTATGGAAGACCAGCAGTGACCAAGATAGACGTCGACGATGGCTGCTAAAATGGTTGTGCATTTGTTTGTGTTTTTATGGCACGTTTGTTTGTCACTGAATAAACGTTATACTGTGAAATATGATATTGAAAATCCTCATTAATTTACTAACTTTATCATAGTCCTACTGTTGTTTCATTCATATCACATATTTTGCACACGTTTAATTCCGTTTGGCCGTTGTGGGTGTAGTTTTAGTTTTTATACACTGGTGTCATATTCCGTTTATGCAACTTGTGTAGATTTCAAGCAGTGTTGGTGCAGTTGTCAACTATGATTGCAAGTTTGTGGGCCCCTTGGCTAACTCTCACATAAGGTCCTGACTTTGTTCCGGCCCCAGCTGCTGAGTACATAGTTTTACTACCTGCTACACAGGGAACACAATATGCAGTGGTAATTAGAGAGGGCATCAGACGTTTGTGCGATCAAATCTGAGCTGAGTATTTCCATGTGAAGTTTAGTCCCTGGCAACTCTTTGTTCTCAAACTGGCTGTTACTTTTGTAAGTGAGTAAGTGAGATGTCAATTTATAGAGCACAACGCTATGCCTCTAATGTGCCGCATGTCGAATACAGCGAAAACAAGTGTGTCTTCAGGCATGACTTGAAACAGTCAGAGCCGAGCGTTGGGTCCCGGAGGTGATCAGGCAGTGAGTTCCAGACTGTCGTCACTGTAGTCATTGGTCATTGCATATATGACCTGGCATCAGGGACTAGTGCCCCACATGAAGCTCGGGACAAGGGTACCCATCTGCACCTACCGTTTTTTAGCATTAAAGTATAATTCTGTGAGAAAATTCATCGTAAGATCTCAGGAACAAGCCTACCTTGTGTTTTGAGATTGCATAAAATACTTTAGTGCCTGAGGCTCCAAATCATACCCTGCTGGAGGAGCTTACAGGGCTCCCCTAGACCTCCTAACTGCTCTAACTATTGCCTTGGCCCATTGAGTCTGTTTCATTCTGCAGGTCTAAAACTAAAACTCTTCCTACACCACTGACCCAGTTGCATTCTATTATTTTTAATAGGAAATGGACTTGAGGCCTAAGCCATTTTCCACGTGATATGCACACATAAGCTGAGACACTGCCTTCTGAGTTACATATCGCAACAGCAAGATGAATGTGTTATTGTTCATTTGCAGCTTGATTTGCGTGCAGCGATTGCTGTTTGCCATCGGTCGGCTTTTGTCATTGTTGCAGATGTTTGCTAGTTTGTGCTGTACAACACACATACCAGCCACTTGTTGTTATATGTCAGTAATATATGTCACTGGTTTCATACACTTTCATTACTTTACCAAATATCACTTTGTTATCAACATTTATAGAACATGATAACTAGAGCAAGTCATTGCAGCTTTTGCTTTACAGCCTTGGAGGAGTTCCCTAAATGCTTAGATCACCTTCTCAGAAGTTTATGAGTGGTTTGGTGAAAATTTATTATGCAACATTTTTTGCAGCTTTTTCCCATTATAGATGCAAATTTTTACTGCAACTTTAGCACATTTTCACAACTTGACTAGAATTTCCATCCTGTTGTTCTGAAATGAGCATGCAACTCACACTGATCCATAAATTGGGTCAAAATACCAAAAATGTGTTACATTGATTGGTTCCTGACTTGACAAGAATTTCTTGTACGAATTATAGATTGCAACATTTAACCTCTTTTTACTTCTGCTTTAGTAATTGAAAGAAATGCCATTTTTAGTGCAATTTTCTGTGAAATAAATGCAACTTTTTCGTATTTAGTGCAACAAAAATTTGTCCAGTGATTTAAGTGGGCTGGAGTGATCTTGAGTGTCATTCTGCTGTCTAGTGATATTGTAGCAGTGTTGTCTACCTTCCTGGCTTCATCTGAAATGCTGCCAGTTGACACCACTACTTTCCTTACTTACAACCTACGTTGTTTTACCTGGCGTTTGTCTGTTTGTCTCGTCTGTTAACAAATTCACATAAAAACTGCTTCTAGGATCGTTGTGAAAATTTTACCAGAGATGTGTCTGTAGACAAGGAAGACCTGGTTAACTTTTGGAAGTTATCTGCCTTTGGATCCAGATATAGGAATTTTTAAAAGAATTTGTCAGCATTGCAAGATAGGGCATTTTCCACTATTTGGTTCATATCTCTGCAAAGACTGATTGGATCTTCATGATAGTTCTATCCGGACTACTGGGTTTACTAAATTTGTGCTCTCCGAATGCTCTTATTTACTTACTGTTTCGTGAGATGTGTTATTACGTGAATATCATGTGATTATTCTATGAACCAAAGTTATTTGATAATGAACTAGATTTATTGAAGTTATTTAGAAAATGTAACAGGGATATGGTTTTTATAAGTAACAGCCATTGAACACTGAATAACTGAAACTCACTTCTTCTATCCAGTCATCTGACATTAGTTTTGGTCGTGGTTTCTGCTGTTAAATCTGTGTGTAAATTGTTTGCACTTCCAGCATAACACGAGGGAACAGCCTGTCAGACCAAAACAAAACAAATTCCTGTAAGAAAGAAATTCAGTCGAAACAAAATCATAAAATCATAACCCTCCCCCCCCGGCCTGAACAAAAGGTGACTGTTGTACCAAAATGACGATGTTTTCTGTTGTGATGGGCTGATGGGTTGCTTCTATTCTGAGTTCACTCCTGTTGACTGTTTCAGTGTGCCTTCTATATTCAAACCCGGTCTACATTGTCATCTGTCACTGTCAGTCTGTGGCAGTAATTGCAGTTCACTTATTTCCAGTGCAGTCATTGTGTTGAGACATTTTGAATTCTTTGCTTGATTTCAATCAAAATATACCCACTTGTTATCATACGGGTACCACCGCTAGTTTCGTTTTGTCATCGCTTTTGCTTGCAGCCGTTTGTTTATGGTATTAGGGTCAGTTGCACGAACTCACTCATAAGTTAAGCAGCAGTTGCTTTAAGTGCTTCTTAAAACTTAGCTGAACATGTTCTGCTGTAACTGAATTGATGGATAAAATGGAATGAGAAGAGCATAAAATACATGTATATGTACGTAATGACAGGTGTTTTATTCATTTTTGATTACCGGTAATATGATCAAAACTCTTTGTAAATGAATGCAACTAGACAATTTGGACTTAAGTGTTACTTAACGTTTGAGTGGCGTTCATCCAGCCGGCTGTTAGTTTTTTTGCAATGTTGTCGATCCTTGTCCTGTAGAGAGTGTGTTGGTGTTACTGTGCTGTGATTGGGTGTATCCACGTTTTGAAATACCCGGTGTGGAGGTCACCACTGCCTATCTAGGAACCTCGACTCCTACCAGAGGTACCCTCCATGCATCCACGTCACCCCATTCAGGCCTGGGTTTGAGGATTGTCGTGTTGTGTCACTGCACTGGGCACTCTTCCAACCAGAAGAAAAAGTGAATTGTGTTGGTTAGTGATTATAATAGATTACATTGGCATGGACAGAATATTGAACGGTTTACTTGCTGTGACATTATTATAATCGTCTGATGACCTTAATGTGCACTATGTTAGTGTGTCTAAAAAAAATCTGGATCCATATTGCAACTACAATGAATCTAGTCCAATGTCAGTATTTTTTGGTACAAAGAATAATTAAACAATCTTCATTACTTCTGCCAAGGAGGTTAATGTTTTACCTGGCGGTTTGTCTGTTTGTCTCGTCTGTTAGCAACTTCCCATAAAATCTACATTACAGTTGTAATGGGACTCGTGCAGCACTGAATGAACTTGATAATTACCAGTAATGAAAGTTTGCCTTTTTCAGTCTAGTTGTTAAAGTACTGGGAAGGGAAGGGAAGTAATGATGGTTGCTGCACAGGGCCTCCACGTTTGTCAATCTGGGAATGATCACATTCGCAAAAATTGGGGGCCCAAAGCCACGCCCCTGGTGGATGCACCCACAGCTTTCATCATTTCGTGGTTTGTTGGTGACATTATTGTGTTGTGCTGCTGCTGCTGCTGCTGATAATGGTGCTGCATTTTGTGCGAGCGTTTTTGCTATGACCTGAGTTTGTCCCGTTGACAGTGTAGTTTATTGGAGTATTATAGCGAATATCGTGACTATATATTGTAGTGTACCAAACGTTATTTTGCGGTCTGTTATTATTACATTATATGTTGGACATTGGACACCGAAGGTGTTAGATTTCAGTAATACGCTAGCCCGTCAGGACCGTGTATGAACGTGATAAAGTGTGTCTTGAAACTGAAGGTGGAAGTGTACTTTTAGACGCTGACTGGCTGGAAAGTTGAAGTTTCCATTCCTGTAAAGTACTGTACGATTATTATAAAAAAAAATGATGAGATGGCACATACTGTAGACATAGGAATTGAATTGAAAGTAGAAAATGTGTTATGCTGCACCATTGGTACAGTATGCAACAAAAACAATGCAGTAGGAAATAGCCATGTTATCAAGGCACATACGCCATGCCAGAATCATCTGAATGACCATGTGAGACAAACCGCCGTGCAGCGCGACATTTAGCTAATAAACTAGATTCTGCGAGAAGAAACTG
>Ga0209562_1000616_pt1 | contig 12313 bp, 7 predicted proteins | sample WorMetvacBELIZE2_FD_187399 | JGI IMG/M metagenome (GOLD analysis project Ga0209562, IMG submission 187399) | Marine gutless worms symbiont microbial communities from Max Planck institute for Marine Microbiology, Germany - Olavius vacuus BELIZE.2... | ecosystem: Host-associated > Annelida >...
CCTGTTGAAAAATGGAAAGGCAGTGATAAAAACCTTCGAAACTGGCCTAAAATAAAATGGCCGATCTACATCATAAATCACTGAAAATAAAAATAATGCAATTTAAAGCCTCCTGTTGAGGATTTAGTGCATATAGATCACTTGCATCGAAAAATGCCATTTTCTCAACAGGCCCATTAAGCTTATCGATTTCTCCATGATGTTCAAGACAATCCACCCTGAGACTTTGAGTAATAAAAAACATTTTGCACACTCCAACATACCCTTATAGGGCCTGTTGAAAAAATGACCGTTTTTGGGACAAAACTTGAAAGGTTACTAATGCGATAAAAATTTTTAGTTTTTGGGACAAATTATGACTAGATTTATGCTTGCCCTTGTCTCTGATTTGATTATTTTACTCCTGATTTTGTGTTTTTTGCAAAATCAGGGCAGGGGGGACTGTTCAAAACCCTTGCAAAACTGTGTCATGTATACTAATCAATCGTTTGAAATTATGAACAAGAGCTTGCATAAAGCCCTGAAACTGATTCTTGGCAATCCCTATGTAACGTCCTTTCTTACTTTGTTTAGAAAACACCCTCTCGTAAGGCATCCTCTGTTTTGAAATCAGTCGGTCTCTCTCAAAATCTTTCCCTCTCATATTGTTTTTTAAAATCGCTCTGCTGGTGCAGCCATTCTGCTTCATAATAAGAAACGCTTTCTTACTGCAATACCCTTTGTCAGCAAACACCACGGTGTTTTTCGGACAAATATGCCTAAGTCCTTGATCATCAGTAATATTTGCTGGAGTGACTGCAACTTTAGTAATCAATCCTGATTTCATACAAACAGCTACATTCCTTTTGTACCCATACCAAAATTTACTTTTCCCCTTACATCCTACCCTCGCTTGTTTGTCAGTGGCCACTTTCTTCGCTGTTTTGTTGTTAAAAATTTTAAGTCCTTTTTCTATTGCTTCGTCTCGTTCCTTCCATAGATTTGTCTTTGAAATAATCTGTGACGCATCTACAAAACTGAATTCTTCTACAATGAGTCCTTGTGCTTTCAGCTGAACGTTGAATTTCCTAAATAATTCAGCTAATCTTTTTGTCCCAATCTTAGATCTTAGGTGTGAAAAATAGGTGTGATCTGGAGTGTTTTCTAGCAGAGAAAAACCGCAAAAAAATTTCCCCGAAACATTTTCTCTAAGAAAACGCTCAAGTTCTCTATCGCTTAAATTTTCCATCCACTGTAACACGAGAGCCTTAAAGCCCGATTCAAAATGATAACCCTTACGACCTTTATTTTCACAAAATAGTACCTTCAAAGATGCACACAATCTTTCAAAATTCACAATACGTAGCAACTTTCGATAAGGGTGATCTTTACACACTAAATCATCAATGGGTGTCTCAAACATATCTTGCTCCTGTTTTCGTATGGATTTGAACATAGTCTTTGTACTCAATTGCTTATGAACGAATTATACCTCTCAAATCCTTTTATTTTAAGTTAGTCTTGAAAAATTTTGTCGACATCTCCCATTTCTCAACAGGCCCTTTATCGATCTACTTTTTAAAAATTGTCGATTTTTCTCGGAAATCATATGTTTTGTCAGTCATTAGTCTCTTTGTCTCAACATCTTCCATTTGGTAGTCAACAATGAACTTCAAGAGAAGTTATGCAACGATCTTAAGCCTGTGAATAAAATGAAGTCCAACCTAACGCGTAAAGGGCCTGTTGAGAAAATGGCATTTTTCGATGCAAGTGATCTATATGCACTAAATCCTCAACAGGAGGCTTTAAATTGCATTATTTTTATTTTCAGTGATTTATGATGTAGATCGGCCATTTTATTTTAGGCCAGTTTCGAAGATTTTTATCATTGCCTTCCCATTTTTCAACAGGGCCATATAATGAGCCGATTGTGAGCCAACGGATCAGCGAATTTTTGAGAGATGTTTCTGAGGATGAACGACAACGATTTCTGTCTATGTGGTTGGAGCATGTGCTTGAAGGGGACTATGTGTGCTATGACATCACCTCCGTATCACATCCTACGCAAGACACAATGAATATACTCATTATAAGACCGTTGCATAACTTCCCGGAGCTTGTCGTTGATCATCAAGCCATGTGGCACAACGAAAATAAAAAAGAGGAAAATATGTATAAGCAATTTATGATGAAAAACTTATTTAGGCTGTAAATTTTGGGCCCTTCGTTTGAATTCCCATGGTTTTTCACATTAAGTTGATCAATCAGAGGTTATGCAGCGGTCTTATATCTGCTACTTGATGCAATTGAACGGATGTAACAGATTCTTCAAAAATTTTGCTATGACAGCCTGAACAACTCTGCTGGAAAAAGACCTATGTTCTTAGTGACCTCATCCTCGGAATAGAGTGCCCTTATGTGGCCAAGATGGCCAAACTGACCCCTTGGCTTTCTATCTGTGGGTCTCTAAATATAGATCGGCTTCCACGAAAAGGATTTTGTGAAGGAGGTTTGGAACTGTTTCTGCTATTGGTCCCAAGTTTTTCTTTGAGAGACTGATTTTCTTTTTCTAGCTGAGCAGCTCTTTCTTTCCACTGAACACACTCCTGCTTCGAGATGATGAGACTTAAGACCGTTGCATAACCTCTGATTGACCAACTTAATGTGAAAACTCATGGGAATCCAAGCGAAGGGCCCAAAATTTACAGTTTAAGTAAATTTTTCATTATAAGTTGCTTATACATATTTTTCTCTTTTCTATTTTCGTTGTGCCACATGGCTCGGTGATCAACGACCAGCTCTAAGGGAAGTTATGCAACGATCTTAAGATGTGTAATACAGCGGAAATAGAAAAAGAGAGAATATGTCTAAATCATTTTTAATGAATATCTTATGATGATAACAAATCTCGGATTTCTCACTCGAGTTCTTTCTTATGGTTTTTCACATAAAGTCGACCAACCAGAGGTTATGCAACGGTCTCAGCTTGGTGATCAACGACAAGCTTTAAGAGGGAGGTTATCCGACGGTCTTCTGTTGAACGAGATGGGATAGTATAATTTGAAAGCATGAATATTAAGGTAAGGCAAGCAGAATGCACCACACTTAGAGCGGTGGTCGTTGAGTCCTGAAAGAACGCTTATCCCCGAGAGCGATCGTTAAGAAACAGAGAATCCTTCTTCGGTTTGATAGGAGACGTTTTGTCAAGACCGTTACATCGTTCCTAACAGACCAACTCTGTTTAGGAAGAGCCGACCTATTTTTCTACGTGACACGCTCGAAACTTACGGGCTCTTTGGTTGCTTTGCAGAGAATGCAATAGGTCGCGAGTGCAAAGGCAACCTCTTCCTCTTCTAAAAATGGTTGTTCCATCTTTGAGGGGATGGGCGAACAACAAACCACCTAATTCGCTCTTGCGACCGAAACATTCTCTAAGAATATCTAGACTTCTTGTGAAAAAAAGTCACCCATTCCTCCAGAGAATCTTTTTTGTTCAAGAGCTCTCCCCACCAAGAAAGGCAAGGTGAAGACAAACATTGATCACCGAGAAAATTCTCGATCCCTTTCTTTTGCTTCAAGTCGTATAATTGTTTAAGGACTTTCTCTCCTTGCCGGGCCGACAAGAGATGAAATCGATTTTTACCCTCATATAAGTCTTCCATCGCACCATAATGGTAGCCCTCCTCAATGAGCGTGTGAAGGCCGACAAAATCAGTCCATTGCTCCTCCGGAGTTAAGACCGATGAAGGAGAGTGCGTTAAGAGTTTGGACCTAGGAGCGAATCCAGGGAAACTAACGCATAAATTTCTTGGGAAGGAGAAACGTGAGAACTGCTCTTTATGTTCTTTGAGTCTTGCTACGCACCGTTTTGTTTTTTCAGAAAATCCTCCTTTATCCTCCCATTTTTCCTCCAAGTTGCACAGCCAAAGATAATCGCTCATATCCACCACATTGGAGGAACCCTGTATGGTTATGTTCTTTGTAGTATCTTCGATCAACTCAAAGACCTTGTTGGGGTCTTCCACTTTGATCAGTGCTTCTTTATTTGCACAAAAGATTTTCACCATACTCTGAAAGCCGAGATCTCTCACCATGTCAGACAGATCCGCCCAATTCGCCTCCCGCTTGTTTAGTTCAGAAGTCATCCAGGTTGTTGCCCAAGTTTGGGCGTCATCATCATTGTCGTCCGCAAGGTAGCGTGCGGCCCAGGGAAGCCGTTCGATCTTTTTTGAAAAGAAGGTTTGTATCAATTCTTGCAGGGAGGGGCAATAGGTTAGAGACGATTTGGAACCAAATTGGCCAAAATGTTTCCCTACATGTGTCATCACGTTCCGAAGGATCCGTTCTTGATGATCGAAGCTTATTTGCAAAAATAGCGTCGTATTTTCGCAAAAACTTTTTATGAAGCAATCACCCTCTTCCGAAAACAGTGTGGCCCAACTTTCTGTCATCCACTCAGAGAAGTTTGCTTTCTGACCCATTGCCTTACAAGATCTCACCTCATTTGACCAACCCGATAACAGAGTCATTTGTCTGATAAGAGATTGACACTCCGGAAATTTCTCGAAAGTTTTTTTTAGAAACGATATCCACTTGTTTGACTCATTTAAAAACATCACCTCAGGGGAACTGGTCTCTTTGCCCCGTTTCTTTTTAACCTGACTTTTTACCTTTCTTGAGTATGTCATGGTGACGGGAATATCCTTCTCAGTCTGGTCCTCTGCCTGGTCTCGGTCTTTGCAAAATATCCCTAAGATACTCCGTAATTGTTCACCGATAGCTTGACCAATTTTGATTTGATCTCTAATTTTCAATCGGAGAAGTAATTTCTGTCCCCCCCGAAGGGCTTCCATCGTCCCAATAAAATTTTCTGAGAGCGATTTGGCACAATCCTCCGCGATATAGGAGTATAATGCACTTTCATCAAAATCATCTGGGGAAACTTGCAAGAGAAGCCATGTACCTAAAAGAGGTTCTAACTTCTTGCCAGCAACTCTTTCTCTATTTGCACGATCATACACTTCTCTTACTGAGAAAAACTCATAGGCTAAAGACCGCTTAAGTTCTGTGGGTAAGAGACAAACCAACCTCATGAGTAATTGCTGAGTGCCCTTAGCTTGATTCCCACATAGTGCTTGAAGTATCTCCTGCCGTGAGTCAGTATGATATTTAAATGAAGGCGATCGCAAAACCTCCTTAAAAAGTCGTGTGCTCATCTCTTTCAGTGTAAACATGTTGAAATCAGAATGTGATACATAAGCGTTGATGTGATCAAGTATAAAAACATATCCACCCCGTGCGCAAGAGTTGTTTCGGGCAAAGCGTACAGCGCGAAACATCGCATCAATAAGGCTCCTGATCAGGCATTTCGGCAATTTCTCAACATGGCATACTGGCTCAGCCATTAGTCTAGACATGTCGCTCTCCAATTTCCCCCAATCAGTCTCTCTATCCGGAATTATTCCTGTCCGCGCAGCCTCCAAGAGTTTTATCCAGAAAAGTGGATCTATCTTTGTGGGAACAGGTGGGTGTTGAGTGCATATCTTTCCCACAATAACAACTCTCTTTTTTAAGTCAGTTTGTGTCTGCTCGTTGAGAAACTTTTTTATCTCTCCCTGCTTTGTGTTGAGTTGTGCACTATCCTTCAGCCTTTCCCGACACCCTTTATACCATTCCTCATTATGTTCCAATTCTTCCAGGGCGCGTTGTTCCCCTTCCCCATTATCTCCCCTCCGTCCTTGCATTTTGAGATAATTATTAAGCGGTTCTTCCGACTGTTTCAGTTTCTGTTTGGATGTTTTAACCTCTCGTTCTTTTTGCTTTCTTTGGGCGCGACGATCTGCCCCGGGCTCAGCAGGCGTTGGTGTATTCAACTCAGTCTCTGCTTTTTCCACCTCCTCTTTGGCAGATGAAATGGACGGCAAATGTGCATTCAACAATGCTATAAAGGGCGCAACATCTTCTCCTTTCTGCATCGTTGTTGACCATCTAGCTATCCATAGATTTCGACGAGATTCCTCTGTTTCTTTCTGTGCTTGTTTGGTCATTTCCTCCAACTCTTTCTTCACATTCCGCGTAGCTACTAATATTAGATGATCCTTCATCTTATCTTTTGCTGGTTGGGCCGTTCGCATCTGTTTTGCCCGCTCCCCCTGAAGTTGGATCTTTGTCCTTTCTAATTTATCCTGATCCCATTGACAATACTTTGTAAACCACAGATCAATTTGACCACCCTCTTCCAACCAAGAGATACCTGAGCGTTCCCTGCCAGTCTTCATAAAATCATCAATGGAAGATTCTAACACGTTCATTATCCATTTATATAATCTTTCACTCCGTTCCTCCTTCGCCTTATCAATCAAGAGTGTTATTGCAAGCTTTTTAAATAGAGGGGTACATGCTGACAAAAATTCACTCCGATAAGGAGGAAAGGGAAAACAGCGAACCGCGCGGAAAAAGACCCGAAAATAGTGTTCAGCGTTGCTTGTGGACCAATTCTCCGTTTCGGAGGACAACCTATTCTGAAGTAGCTTCAAGTGAACCATTGTCAGGGAGGTTTGCAGAGACATGCTATCCTTTTTGGCCGTCATTTGTAAGAGGACTTTTGTAAATTTCAAAAACTCCATCACATGAAAAAGATTGTACGAAATTGATGGATACACAAGAACCCTGTTGACGCAGTAAAGACGGTGCATCTCTGTCAAGTGATGCCAAAGGTTAGCCCAACATAGCAGGCCCTCCCAGGACTTTATCCAAGCAGAATGCCTCCCTCCAGGGCATTCCCCCTCCATTTCACATCCCGCGCTCTCCTTCTCCAAAATTTGTACGTCTCCCTCATCAGGATGGAGAGCATAATGTAGAACCATCTCAAAAAAAATGAGACCATGACGGTTGCTAGCCGCTTCTGCTTCTTGGCGGATCTGCTCAAGAATCTCTGCGATCACTTTCTCTTGTGTGTTCCTGGGTAGCAATTGGAGCACTGAATTCAGCATCTTTTCAATTATTTTCATTATTTTCCAGCGTTTTTCTTTTTCCTTCTCCTGTAATACCTCGTTACTCCCAGCCCTCATAATGAGCGATTTTTTCATAACTTCAATGAAAATCGGCCAGGGAAGTTTTTCCAGAGGGAGTTTGTGTTCACTCCCTAACCGGAGGTCTGTCACGAAGAGCGTGGGCGCCAACAACTCTCTTAGCTCCTCGAAGCATGGGTTCTTGCACCTTGGACTGCCAGGAGAAAGAACTTCTAGATGAGGGGGAACAGGCAAACATGAGTTTGTTGGATTAAACATGACTTCTTCCTCTTAGCTTAATCTTTCTTACAAAGAAAAACCTATCTGCTCTTTTAAAGAGGGTGGGTATTCACAAGATAGAAAATTGAAAGGGAAAAAATTCTCTTTGACTTCGTATACTCAGCCACCTAACCATCGGGAGAGGTAGAGAAGGACCAACCCTCACATGGCGAATGAGAGATTAGGTCAGAACAAAACACTGTCAATACCATTACAATTTCGATTGTAAGAAATCAATACACACCTCGGGCCTCACCCTAACATAATCGTGGTGTTGTTGTCACGCAAAAAAATTGTAAATTTCATCTCCTTAAAGAATATGAGCACATGCGTTAGCTGGGGGTGCTTTATCCTCAGAAAACAATAGACAAGCCGTAGTGCGCTAACCAATGTGAGTTTCCCGGTTTCGATGACTGCCCCCGATGAGATTCCATTTACCACTATCTATAAGCCACATATCTAAGGTTTTAATGGGGAGAGATGTTATGCGAGAATAGCTTATGACCCGGACTGAAGACTATTTCTCTCTATTGCAAAATGTTGCGCTTTCCTTAATAGAGGGAGAGAGGAAGGGGAGATTGCTCCCTCACGATGAGATTCAAAGAGCTCGGTTAAGCAGTTAGACAGATTTTGGATCTGTTGAAAAAAATAGTGGCTTAGGATCAAAAAATCGATACACTATTTATCCTAATAAAAGATTTCAGATTTTTGGATGGTCCAATATTAAACCTATTCTGGAGGTGTTGAGAAATAGCATTTTTCGATGCGAGCGGTCTATATGCACTAAATCGTCAACAGAAGACTTTAAATTGTATTCTTTTTATTTTCAGAAACTTCTGATGTGGATCGGCATTTTATTTTAGGCCAGTTTCGCAAGTCTTTATCATCGCCTTCTCATTTTTCAACAGGGCCATTCTTGCTTTCGCTCTTTCTCCCGATTTTGGCTTTTTTGTAAAATGAAGACAGAAGATGTTCAAGCTCCTTTAAAACTTTCGATACGAAGTATTAGGTTATAATAGATGTAAATCAAGACCGTTGCGAAACCTTTTCTTATTAAAGATAAAGATCTGGTAAAATCATTTTCAGAATGAGGCAGAATAGGTGCATTGGTAGAGCGACTTTAAAAACAATATGAAAGGAAAAGATTTTTAGCAAAATCGGATGATTTTGAAACAAGGAATGGGATACGAGAGAATGTGTTTATAAACAAAATAAGAAGGTTAATTATATAGGGGTTGCCAAAAATAAGTTTTAGGAAAGCCCCTGTTCACAACTTCGAATGACTAGTGAGGGCAAATGACACAATTTTGCAAGAATTTTAACTGGCCACATTTGCTCAAAGATTTAAAAACCTTAATCGAATTAGCAAGATTTAAATAGAAAGCAATTGATGTGGATTAGAACGGTTTCTATTATAGAACATCTATTTTTGAGCTAGTATTTTGTGTGGTTAGCTTTAATCAATTACTCAGTCTGTTGCGCAACCTTTGACTGGCCGACTCAACGTGAAAAAATCGGGAGAATGCGAGCGAGAAACACAAAATTTATAATTATTATAATGTTTTCATACGAATTAAGACCGTTGCATAACCTCTGATTGACCAACTTAATGCGAAAAATCATGGGAATTCAAGCGAAGGGCCCAAAATTTTGCAGTCCAAGTGCATTTTTCATTATAAATTACTTATACATATTTTCCTCTTTTTCTATTTTCGTTGTGCCACATTGCTTGGTGATCAACGACAAGCTTTAAGGGAAGTTATGCAACGGTCTTGAGTTAAGCACATTTCCCTCTTTTCTATTTCCGAGGAAGTGATATATACAAAGGTCTTTATTTTTTTGTTTATATAAACCCAAACGCTATGTTATCATGCTATATTGAATGCATATCTAAGTTCGCTTTATGGGTTTATTGATGCATTAATGATGGCAGCATGTGTAGCTCACCCCATTTTTGGACTGTTTCTTTCGGGAAAGTCAAGGGGAATATGTGGAATGGTCATTCTAAAATAGTTAAGGGTTTCTGCGTCTGACTGAAACCCTAGAAAAAAGAGGGATTTATGCAGACTATACGTATTGAAACGGGAGCAGCCCCTATCGCAGGGGGTTCTAGTCATCTGAGAGAGATGTTAGCCAATCAGCCGGTAGGGGGAAAGGAGCCGGCCCATCATGTTGGACTGGGGACACGTCTCTACTTGATCATTGCGGGAGCATGTTGTGCCCTGATGGCTTGGTTTTCCTCTTTACATTTTTTCTCAGGTATGGGTTCTTCTCAAGATGAGGAGAATAACCCTGTCGCTAATACGACAGAAGGAAAAGTTCACGTCAGCAACCCTGGTGGGGAGGATTTCATTGTGGGAGGTCCTGCAGAAGGGACGATGTCTGCTTCTACTCCTCCTCGAGCAAAAAAAGCGGATGCAGAGGTAGGTGTAGACGGGCAGAAGGGAAACTTTCATTGTGTGTTTGAGATTCAGACGGAGGAAGAGGGACAATCAGCTGGTCAATTTCAGCATAATGAGTTTTATGGGGAATTATTGAGATGTGGGGCTGTTCGTAGCGTAGAGGTAAACCCAGATGGACGATGTTGTCTTTATGCTCTTGCAGGTGTGGATGCTGCTCGAGGAAGAATAATGGGTCAACAATGGGGATTACCATCGGAGGATCATTGCGATCAATATGCCGATATATTTGCCAATGCTGCTCAAGAATTTGTGTTAAATGTGACAGAGGAGTTTATCAACAGCGAGGATTTCTCCTCCGCGCTTCTTCAGTTGTCACAAGCCATCGAAAGTGGTCAGGAGTGTGGAGAGCTGGAAAAACATGAGGTGAAAGTAGGATTAAATTATCGGGGTCGTTCTTATACGTTTTCCTTTCCCTGTGGCCTGTTGTTGGATCAGTTTGTTGTGTTGTTGGAAGAATATAGAAACACAGACGAAGTTGGCAGATGGCAGACAGAGCAGGGAGCACATTTTGCGTCGATAATTGAGTCGTTTTTAAAAGAATCTGCAGAGACTTATTATAGGAAGTTTTCATCTGAGCTTTATTATGAAAGCGATAACGATCCATGGGTGCAGGAGAGCCTGGGTGAAATTATGCACATAAACCGCAGTGTAGGAAGGGGGATTGGGATTGACGGAGCAGGTCAGCTAGATTGGAAAGATCCCAATCTGTTAACACAGGTTAAAGGTATATTAGGGATTGGAGATCAAATTCAGGGAGTCAATCCATCAATCCCCAAACAACTCGGTCGGATAATATGGGAATATGAGAGCCAATGTAACTTTCTCTATAGCTATTTTCTGAGAGAAAAAAATCTGCCAATGGCATCCTTTTTGTTTCGCATAAGGGAGGTATATCAAGAGCAGTTGGACAGGATGGAAGCTCTCTTCCGTTCGACGTTTGCTCACACGACTTCTCCTGAGGATCGAGAGAATCAACAACATTTTCTGAGAGTTGTGTTTCAAGCTGTCTTGAGTTACAAAGAACAGTTGGAGATGTATACTCTTACCTCGAATATGGGTTTAGGGTCGCTTTTGACACGTGCCTTCTCGATTGGACCAGAGCGATGGCAAGAGCTGCTGACAGCATGTGTCCAACATAGGAGGGATAAAAGAACATTTCGCTCGATCACTGAGCTGGAGATGCTGATGCTTTCATATCATTTCACTTTTGCTGTTTTGGCCCAAAGTGTTGATGGTAACTATACTTGGTGCGTATACAAGCAAGGCCGAGCGCATTGCATTGATCCATCATCTTCGGAAGAGCAGGAAACATTGTTGCAATCCTGCGCGAAAGAGGGATTTCTATTTCAGAGAGCAGCTGGGGTGCACTTTGACTGTGCGTTGACGAAAGAGGGATGGCAAGAGTACCAGTGTCAAAACCAGGGAAGAGATTCCGCCAGATCGCTGAGACTAGCCGATAGAGGGTGATAAGCTAAAAAGGCAATGCTTTTGAAGCGGTCTTGTTCAAAGTGGGAGGAAGAAGTTCTTCTCCTTGGATCAGGTCGAAGCCCCCTTTGAGGGGGTTCTTTTTGCAGGCCTTTCTTGGAAAACTGTTTTTTTCACTTTCACCGGATACTTGGCCGATGCTGACCGACATGTTGTATGCAGAGATATGGCAGTCGGTGGGGAAGATCACCGACCGACTGGAAATTGTATGGGGACAGATCCGAGTGGTGATACAAGCTTCGAGATCTGGACTGACGATCTGAACTGACGATAGAACCTCCCGCGGCTGAAAAGTGAGCGGTAGAGCCACTGGGGTTAAGGCCGTTGCATAACCCTTCCCTATGAAAGTAAGGACTTGGTAAGATCTTTTCAGGCACATAGAGAACTGAAAGCAAGGAGATGCGGGATATCATTTTTCTTTTAGGTTAGGTGCGAATGAGCGAATTGGAAAGACAAATAAGATCATGAAACTTTCCAAGCTTATTAACTGGGATCGTGTAGACAAATGCTTGAACAGTCTCTGTAAGAACGCGCTTTATTCCCTCGGGGGACCACAAGAATATAATACACTCTCTATGTCCCAAGCAATTTTATTGCGCCAGTGGTACAACTTGAGCGATATGGGACTCGAGGAGGCTTTATGGCCCTGTTGAAAAATGGGAAGGCAGTAATAAAAACCTTCGAAACTGGCCTAAAATAAAATGGCCGATCTATATCATAAATCACTGAAAATAAAAAATAATGCAATTTAAAGCCTCCTATTGAGGATTTAGTGCATATAGACCACTTGGTACGCGTTCACGGGGGTAGCAGATCGATCTGAAATATTCGGCCAAGCCGGTATTCTTTTGGTTTCGATCAGTAAATAGCACTAATCTAGCCTTAATCCTTGTCACTCTTGTCAGATTTCCTAAAGGAAGACAAAAAAAATTTTTTTACATACTATGGTTCTTTGGTGTAGGAAGGTTAACTCTAAAGGGCTAATCCAGATGGTGAAAAAAGAGTTGAGTCAAGAAAAAGAGCATAAAATTCTCTGTTTGGAGAAAAGCCTTACCATCTCAAAGCAGGAGTGTGCTCAGTGGGAAGGAAGAGCTGCTC
>Ga0209562_1000617_pt1 | contig 12298 bp, 9 predicted proteins | sample WorMetvacBELIZE2_FD_187399 | JGI IMG/M metagenome (GOLD analysis project Ga0209562, IMG submission 187399) | Marine gutless worms symbiont microbial communities from Max Planck institute for Marine Microbiology, Germany - Olavius vacuus BELIZE.2... | ecosystem: Host-associated > Annelida >...
GCGTGATTTCTTGTACTCGATTGAGCGGATTATTTCCACTCATGAGTTGCAAATAGTCGATGATCAAAATATCAAGCCCGTGTTCCATTTGAAGTCTTCGGACTTTTGCTCTGAGTTCGACCATAGTCCCCCCCATCGAATCATCGATAAAAATTTTTGCATTAGCTAGCCGATCCATTGCCGGACCGATCCGATCGTGATCGTTGGCGTCTAGTTTTCCGTGATGCAATTTCCAGGAATGTATCCCCGCCTCACTACAAAACATTCGCTCGGCCAATTGTTCTTTCGACATTTCCAGAGAAATAATTCCGACGGATTTTTTTTCGGTAATAGCGATATTTCTGGCAATCGAAAGACTTAGAGCGGTTTTCCCCATAGAAGGTCTGGCAGCGATGATAATGAGATCGGACTTACCAAGTCCGCCAGTAAGTCGATAGTCTAAATCGCGAAAACCCGTTGGGACTCGATTTTGCTTTATCAATTCGGGATTTTTTTCGATTTGATTAAATTTCTCCCACGACTCACTGAGTATGGGGGCAATGGGCTGAAATTTGTCTTTTAGGAAAGTTTTAGAAACGCCAAAAATTTCTTTTTCCGCGGATTCTAATAATTCTTCGATCACCTTATCTTCTTCGTATCCAAGGGAGGTGATGATTTGTCCAGATTTTATCAGGCGACGCAGGGTGGCACGATGCTGGACTAATTTTGCATAATGAAAAAGATGTGTCGCTACAGGAACAAGATTTTGTAATTCAACCAAATAATCTAGGCCACCAATAAGTTCCAACCGATCCCCCGCTTGAAGACTAGAGGAAACAGTGGTGAGATCTATTGGTTCAGATTTGCGAAAAAGATCGAGACAAACCTCATAAATAAATCGATGATGATCGTGATAAAAATCATCGGGTTCCAAAAAATCGGCTATTTTAATAATACCGTCTTTATCTAACAACAAGCATCCCAAAACAGATTTTTCTGCCTCTAGAGCCTGTGGTGTAATTTTTTTTTGTCCCACTTCTTCCGACATTTTTTTGTACAAGGGTTACCGATGCGAATTAGATTTAGTTTTTCCAAGTTATTAGCGGCTGCTCGTTGGTAGTTGCTCGACCGCAAAACATGTTTTTTCAAATCTAATCACTATATTTTTTTATCGAGTTACAAAAAATTAGCAAAAAAAAGAGGGCGAAATATTTGCCCTCTTGTGAAAAAATTACGAAAAGGATATGTCCTTCTTAGTAATCTTTTGGCATATACGGATGAATAAAATTCCACTGAGCTCCAGAGGTAGGGCGAATTAAATCTTTTTGTTCTCCAGTTTTTACTTTTTCGCTCGCACCTCTATATCGGACACTATCTAAAATTTCTCGACGAATATCGGCTACATTTTTTCGCGCCATAGATTCCGATAGAAGAGTGGATGCTTTCTTTTTTCGTTCTTCTTTTGCTAGGTTGGATAAAATTTCTTCTGGAGTAGCATCACCACCTTCGACAAAATAATCAATAGCCCGACGCTTAAAAACTTGGCGAGAATTGGGTAAAAATCCATTTGGTTGGCTATATTCTCGACGATATTTGTAATCTGGAATAGTTTGTAAATCTCCCGTTCGACTGAGTTCGGTGGAAGTCATAGAAAAACCTTTTGTTTTCACTTTTTCCACAAAACTTTGGTAAGAATTTCGCGCGTTTTTTCGCTTTGGTTTTTTAGAATTCCAATATAATTTTTGTCGGGTTTTGATCGCCTTTTTGAGTTCTTCATGCCAAGCATCTAGGTCGATATTCGCAATCGGGCTAGTACCATAAAGTGTGGGTGTAGATGTGTCAGACGCCTCGGCGGAATATACTCCAAAACCAAAGAATACAGCGAAAGAGACAATAGTAGTGAATAATTTTTTCATAAGAATAAGGGTTATAAAGTTGTTGTGCTAGAAAAATTTTAGAGGAGATTTTTATTATCACCAAATTTTTTTAAAGAAATTACCATTCCAAATTTCCTCCTTGCTGATATTCGGTTACTCGAGACTCAAAAAAATTCTTTTCTTTGGAGATATCCATGATCTCGCTCATCCAGGGAAACGGATTTTCATCGCCATAAAAAGTGGGAAGATGAATAGTTTCCAAACGACGGTCGGCAATATGTTTTACATACTGTTCAATAACATCTACTCGTAAGCCCAAAATACCACCACTAGGGATGGCGTCACGAGCATAAGCACATTCCAGCTCTACTGATTTTTTTATATTTTCTGTAATTTTTTCTTGAAATTCGGGTGTCCAAATTTCGGGATTTTCTGCGACAATAGTATTGATCAAATCACATCCAAAAGCGAGGTGGATAGATTCGTCTCGCAAAATATATTGAAATTGTTCCCCGACTCCTACCATTTTATTGCTCCGTAGCATTGAGAGCATCATGGCAAATCCCGCGTAAAAAAAGATACCCTCCATGATTACGTAATAACCAACTAGGTCGTGCACAAAGCGCTGGATTTTTTCAGTGGTATCGGTTTTGAAAGTAGGATCAAAAACTGTTTTGGTCATATTGACGACGAAATCATCTTTTTCCTTGATACTAGGAATGGTTTCATACATAGCGTATACTTCATCGGGATTAAGCCCCAAGGAATCACAGCAATAAATAAACGTATCGGTGTGTACGGCCTCCTCGTACGCCTGACGAAGTAAATACTGCCGACATTCGGGATTGGTAACATGGTTATAAATTGCCAAAACAATATTGTTGGCGGTCAAACTTTCCGCGGTAGAAAAAAATCCCATATTCCATAAAACCATTCGGCGTTCGGCCTCGGTGAGACCATCGCTAGATTTCCATAGTTCAATATCTCGATTCATGGGTACTTCCTCTGGGGTCCAATTATTGGCAACTCCATTTTTATAGTACTCCCTTGCCCACTTATATTTCATGGGCAAAATTTTATTTGGATCAGTACTCGAGCAATTTAAAATCCGCTTTTCTTTATTAGCGGCCTCTATTTCTTGTTCGGTCATTTTTCCGCCGAAAGTAACAGATGTGTTTTTATCACTCATAATTTTAAAAGGGTTTAAAAAATACTTTTTTTCTGAGGGGGTAAATTCTAGTCTCTTTATTTTTGCTTCGTCAAACTTTTTCACCAGAAATTTTTTGGGTATTATGGAAGGCGAGATTATGGAAAAAATTTTTCGCTGGCTTTTGATATTTTTTCTACTGGCAGGATTATATTTTTCCGCGCGAATTTTTTGGTCATGGCATTATGGAGGGGGCAGTGATGACGACATAAAAATAAATTTTTCTATCGAAAAAGGTATGACGGCCACCCAAGTAGTAGATCAATTATTTTTAGAGGGCATTATCGCTGATCGTCTCGCTTTTTTGGCCTATTTGTTTTTTTATGGAGGAGGAGAAAAAATTCAAGCAGGAGAATATTTAATCGCGAAAAATTTAAGCATTTCAGAAGTGGCTGATTTACTAAAAAGTGGCGATGTAAACGAATTAAATATCACCATTCCAGAGGGTTATACCATACGGCAAATAGATGAACTTCTGGCCCGAAAAGGACTGATAAATCCCGGAGAGTTTTCTACTTTCATGGCCACGACCGATCTTATTGCGGTGAAAAATTTGGAAGGATATCTCTTTCCCGATACTTACCAGGTAGTACGAAAACCTTTCTCTATGGCATCGCTAACACAACAAATGTATCAAAATTTCGAAAAAAAAATTTCCGCGCTGAAAAATGACATCGAAAAAAGTCCGTATTCATTAGATGAAATTATAAAAGTCGCCTCACTGACCGAGCGTGAAGCATTTGGAAATGATTACAAAGAAAAACAACGAATTTCTGGAATTATTTGGAAGCGATTGAGTCAAGGGGAGGTTTTGGCGATAGATGCTACCACTCGATACGAAAAAAACGACTGGGAAAATCCACTGACCGTAGAAGATTTTGATCGAGCAACACCATACAACACCCGCAGAAAAAAAGGTTTGCCACCCACGGCCATTTCAAATCCCGGACTAGAATCCATAAAAGCTGCCATATATCCGATCGATACTGATTTTTACTACTATCTACATGATAAACGAGGCCGAGTGCACTTCAGCAAAACACTCAGTGAACATAACGAAAAAAAATGTCGAGTTTTGGGAAACTGTAAGTAGTTCCAGCGGAAAGTCTCAAATGGCAAGTTGTAAGGGGTAATTTTCTGGGAAATTGTGGGGTTATGAGAAATTTTGAATGTTGAATTCTAAGTTTTAAATTATTTGTTTCTTCTCTTTAAATGGCGGACAAGGGTAATTTGTCGTTCATTATTCCCTATGGGACTAATCGCTAATCTGGGATTAAGGGTTTCCTTTACTTTATTTATTTTTTCCTTAAAAATGTAAGACAATTATGACTAAAGAAGAAGCCCTGAAAGTTTACAGCGAAAAAACCATTCATTCATTCGGAAAAAAACTCGAAGATATTTTTAAAATTGTAAAAAAATATCATCCAAGCTTTAACGCTTCGGTGATAGAAAAAATAACGCGCGCTTTTTGGTTTGCGGCGGTGGCGCATGCCGATCAAAAAAGATTTTCCGGGGAGCCGTATTTCATCCACTGCATTGGCGCGACCGAAAATTTACTCACCATTTATCCCGACACTTCCACGATTTGTGCCTGCCTGATGCATGATGTTATCGAAGATACCAATATAGATCCAAAAATAATCGAAAATGAATTTAGTGCCGATGTACGTTTTTTGTGTGAAGGAGTGGCAAAGGTTTCTAAGGTTTATCTCAAAGGAAAAGATCGAGAGTCGGAAAGTTTGAAAAAATTATTTTTAGCCATGGCTCAAGATACTCGGGTTATTTTTATCAAACTATCGGATCGAATACACAACCTCTCAACACTCAGTCACGTACGGGCCGAAAAACAAGAGCGGATTGCCCGGGAATCGCTTCTTATTTATGCTCCTATTGCTGCCAAACTTGGTTTATACGAGTTTCGATGTCGTATCGAGGATTTGGCCTTTGCCTGCCTAGAACCCGATGCCTTTCGTATAGTTTCTGAGGGGGTGGAAAAGGATTCTAAATATCGAAAAAAAATGATCGACATGGGGATAAAAAACATCTCCAAAGTTTTTGAAGACGAAAAAGTGCAGTGTATAGATATCGTAGGTCGTACGAAGAATTTATATGGAATATGGGAAAAAATGAAGCGGAAAAATATTTCTCGAGTTTCTGATGTGTATGATCTATACGGGATAAAAATTCTGGTGGGTCGAGAGGCGGATTGCTATCGAGTTCTGGGGATTTTACACGCGCATTGGAAACCGATTCCAAAACGATTTAAAGATTATATTTCTATCCCCAAAGTAAACGGATACCAAAGCCTGCACACTACACTCTTAGGTCTGAATCTTAGTAGCTATCCCACAGAAGTGCAGATAAAAACGGTAGAAATGAACATGGATGCAGAGATTGGCCCGGCGGCTCACTGGGCATACAAAGAAGTAAAAGGGTCGGCTTTTACCAAAGATTACCTTGAAAAAATAAAGACATTTCCGGAGGATATTTTGGGTACTAAGAGTCAAGTAAAAAAATCAGATTTTTTTCTCCAAAAAGTTTCCTTCGAGCTCAATAAAAAATATATCCATGTCTTTACCCCTCAGGGAGACATAAAAACACTACCAGAAAAATCCACGCCGATTGATTTGGCTTTCTTGGTACATACCAGCATTGGATCTTGTTGTGTTGGTGCCAAAATAAATGGCATCATCAAGCCCCTAGATTATCTTTTAAAAAATGGAGATGTGGTGGAAATATTAGTAAAAAAGGGACGACTACCAAATCCGCTATGGCTAAATTTTGTGCAGACCTATGGCGCCAAACAAAAAATCCGCAGTATTTTACGAAAAGAAAAAAATCTCACCTGGAGATCAGACGATCCCAAAAACCCCAACAAGATTATTCCTGAGAAAGACAAGAAAGAGAAAAAAGTGCCAACCTCCCCCAGTACTGTCAAATCGACATCACAAAAAAATGAAAACTACAGCATTTTAATCGGAGGACAAAAAGGGGTTTTTTACGAATTAAGCACTCAGTGTTGTAAGCCTACGCCATCAAGTTCTATTGTCGCCTATAGCAAAAAGGGGAGTGCTGGATACATGATCCATGATATCAATTGCCGAGAAGTCGCACACCTGGACCAAACACGACTAATGGAGGCCTGTTTTGTATTACAGAAAAAGATAGAGGTAAGAGGTCGTGATCGAAAATTTTTTTTCGAAGAAATGTCTCGTGTTTTTTCTCGGCACGATCTTTTTATTTGGGACATAAAATTTAAGCGACTTAAAAATAATTTTTTTGTCTGGAGTGTTGTTGTCAACGTCAACTCCCCCAAAGAAATGCCGCTGTTGATAAAAAATTTGCAAGAAATTAATGGGGTGATATCGGCTTGCGAAGTAGAATTAATCCGAAAAACAAAACCGCGAAAAACAGCCAAGAGGAGATAGGTGATGGATGATTAGATAAAAAGATCAAAAGCTAACAAACTATTAGTTATTAGCGATTAGCTATTAGTCCGCAGGATTATACCTGTCCGATTTTTTGCCAGCCGTTTTTTTGGTGTTTCCTTACGAAATTACCCTCAGTCCTCCCTGTTTTGGGATTTTTATTAATTCATCAAATCCCTCTTTTTGGATTTTTTTGATCAATTTTTTATCACCAGATTGGATAATTTTTCCATCCGAAAAAACATGAGCATGTGTGGGCTTTACCGCTTCTAATAATCGATCCGAATGTGTGACAATAATCAAAGATCGCGGATTTTTTTCCGAGTCCTCCGCCATAAAATCGTTTAGCGCTGTGCCAATTTTTCGTAATGTATCTACATCCACGCCCGAATCAATTTCATCCAAAAAAGCCAATTCTGGCTTCAAAATCAACAAACTTGCCACTTCTATTTTTTTTCTTTCCCCTCCCGAAAATCCCTTATTAATTTCTCGATTTATAAATTCCGATGGAAGTCGCAGTCTTTTGAAAACCACCTCCAACTCCTTTTGGAAACGAAAACGGGATCGAAAGTCTGGTTGTAATGTTTTTTTTGCGGTAAACAAAAAATCCAAAACGCTCACTCCGTCTATTTCTGGTGGGGCCTGAAAAGTGAGAAAAAACCCCTCCAGGGCTCGCTCAAATGGTTTTAAATTCTCCCAATCTTTCTTTTTATAAAAAATTTTTCCCGAGGTTTTTTGGTACGCCGGATCTCCCAAAAGAGCCCTCCCAAGCGTTGACTTTCCACTTCCATTTGGCCCTAAGACTATGTGCACTTCCCCAGCATTTATCTGCAAATCAATGCCTTGCAGGATTTTTTTTTCTCCCAAAGAAATTTGTAAATCTTTTATTTTTAGCATGTTTTGGCGGTATTCTAAAAGATCGTAAAAAAATTTAAAATTTATTTTTTTTGCGTATGCTGGGCTCACCCATGACTGCACTATTTTTAAAATATCGACCAAAAAATTTTTATGATCTCGTGGGTCAAGACTCGGTTTGTACGACACTCAAAAATGCGCTAAAAAAAGAAAAACCAGCGCACGCTTATCTTTTTACTGGATCTAGAGGTACCGGCAAAACTTCTGCTGCTCGAATTTTTGCCAAAGCACTCAACTGTATAAATCTGCAAGAAGGAGATCCCTGCGGTGAATGTGATATGTGTCGCATGGCCGATGATGGTCGATTGGTCGACCTCATTGAAATCGACGCGGCGAGTAATAATAGCGTAGAAGATATCCGCGATTTAATCGAAAAAATCACCTTCATGCCCACGATCGGCAAACGAAAAATTTATATCATCGACGAAGTGCACATGCTTTCAAAAGGCGCTTTTAATGCTCTCCTAAAAACCCTCGAAGAACCGCCCGATTATGCCTATTTTTGCCTTGCTACCACAGAATTGCACAAGGTCCCCGAAACGATCGTTTCCCGATGTCAGACTTTTTGGTTTGAGCGGTTTACCACTGAGCAAATAGTCGAAAGAATCAACACCATCGCAGAAAAAGAAGGCATCTCTGGTGGTGCGGAAGTTTTTGAAGCCATTGCCAAAAAGGCAGAGGGCGGGATGCGAGATGCGATTTCCTTACTCGATCAAATGGCCGTAGAAATGGATCACGTACTTGAATTAAAAAGAGTTCGTCAGAGTCTTGGTATGGCAGATGAAGAATCTCTCGAAAAATTATTTCAATCACTCGTCGATCGAGATGCCACGGCCGGGATCGAAATTTTACAAAAAATTTCCAACCGCGGGATAGATATGCGATCACTAGGGCATGATTTTTTGATTTTTTTGCGACAAAAAATCCACGAAAATCTTCACAATCATGAAACCGTTTTATTCCTCATCAGGGTCATGGAATCGACCGAAAAAGCGCTGGCACGGCTAAAAAATAGTCCCGTTCTTATTCTACCTATGGAGATGCTCGTCATTGAGCTTTGTAATAATGGTGAAAATTCTTCTCTCCCGTTTCTTTCTCCAATTCCTCTTCAAAAAAATATTTCCGCGGAAAAAACAGAATCAAATATTTCTGAAGTATCCAAGCCAGAAGCTCCAAAAGCTCCCGCACCCGAACCCCAAAAAAATCTCGAACCACAACAAAAAATTACCGCAGAAATTCTACCTCTTATTGCCGAAAAAGCATCTCTAGATTCCACCAATAAAGCCGCTTTTTCGAAGGCTTCCTTTGTCCAAGAAAATGGGAAAATAATTTTTTACGTTGATTCCGAATTTAACCAAAAAAATTTATCAAATCCAACAATTTTTTCGTCGATAAAACAAGCTGTTTCACTTTTTGTTTCCGATATTAATTCTATTGCTTTTGAAAAAAAAGAAACAAAAGAATCTTTTGCAACCGCTGAAACCTTTTCCCAAATGCTTAACGACGAAAAATAATGCATTGGCAGTGGTTGTTTATTTTTTTCGCGATATTTTTTTCCGGCTGTTCTAGTCAGTTACCAAATAGATCCGTGCCTCTTTCGAACTTTATCCCCTCCAATGATCCAACGGTCGTTTTTTCTGCATCGGAATGCAATTGGTATACCCTGGGGCGTGTGGTAGATGGCGATACCATCGTTTTACAAAACGGCGAAAAAGTTCGTTTCACAGGCGTCGATGCCCCAGAAGATGGCGAAAAAGTGCGAGAAAAATTTGGTACTGAAGCGACCCAATTTGTTTCTGATGCACTCACTCCTGGAGAAAAAATCTGCCTAATATCTGATGAAATTGGCGACAAACGAGATAAATATGACCGAATTTTGGCGTATATTTTCGACGAAAGTGGTTTCGATGTAAATGCGGAAATTATTCGTGCTGGCCTAGCAGAATACTATCGATCTTTTCCCTATACCCGAAAAGAAGAATTCAAAAACCTAGAACGATTAGCGAAAAAAGAAAAATTGGGTCAGTGGAAATAATCTAAAATCTACTTTTTATCAGCACCCTTCTAGGTTTTTTATCCGACAAAACTCGGTGGTCTCGGTCTGCTTTTTCATCAAAAAATCCGGGAATGCCAAAAATAAATTTACGATCACCAAAGAAAAAAGTGGCATTGGTGTAGTGATTTTGGGCAGACCCTCCCTCGCGAGAAATTATCTTCCCTCGCTTACCATTGTGCTCATTTACCAGATCAAAAATATCCCCAAAAGTCGAAACACCCAGTATGACCTTGAGTCCTGGGATGGGAATTTTTATCTGGCTCTGCTTTCCCAAAATAATTTCTGTGTAATCATTGGACCCCGTTTCTTTATGCACATAAAAAGCAATAACTCCATCATCAAATACATAGTAGTGATACCAGTGGTCTTTTGACCAAAATCCTCCATCGATAAAACCCGTAGCCTCTAGTTTTTCTTCTTCTGGTTCGCCAAATTTTTCCGCGATTTTTTCCATATCCGCGCCATGAAAATCGAGGGCGATTTTTGGATAGAGTTCATCCACTAGTTTGTTTGTATTTTCATACCAGTGTACCCCGCCGACGACCAAAAAAGAAATTACCAGAGAGGCGATAAAAATCTTGGTAAACTGGATAATCATTAGAGCCAGTGCATCATTTGAAAATTCCTTATTCATGAGATTTTGGTCTAGTCGGAGCTATTATTTCCCCTCCTTCTTCTCTTTCCCTTCTTCTGGTTCTGGCGAGATAATTTCGGGTTCTTCTTTTTCGTCTGCCTTTTTTTCGCCTTTGCTCGCCTCAGGATCATGACCAGCTTCGTGCATTTTTCGTCCGAGTTCCATTAATTTTTCCGCGAGATTTTCCGCCGTTTTTTTCATATCTTCGGCCGATGCATCGTTATTTTCTAGTGTTTTTTTCGTCTCCGGTATGAGCTCGTTGACGGCTTTAATGCTTTCTTTTAGTTCTTCTTTATCTAAATCCTCGGCTTCTTTTGCGGTTTTTTCGCCCTGGTAAATCAACGAATCCAAATGGTTTCTGGCTTCGGTTTTTTCTTTTGCGGTTTTATCTTTTTCCGAGTTTTCTTCGGCTTCTTTTTTCATGCGTTCGATTTCTTCTTCCGAAATTCCAGATGATCCTTCAATACGAATAGACTGTTCTTTATTGGTCGATTTGTCCACGGCTTTTACCGATAAAATCCCATTAGCATCAATATCAAAATGTACTTCAATTTGTGGAACACCACGAGGAGCGGGTGGAATACCATCGAGAATAAATTTTCCGAGGGATTTATTGTCCGTGGCCATTTCGCGCTCACCCTGTAATACATGAATTTCTACTGATGGTTGTTGGTCGGCGTAGGTAGAAAAAACTTGTGATTTTGAAGCGGGCACCGTTGTGTTTCGCTCGATCATCGCGGTACGAATACCGCCAGCGGTTTCTATTCCCAGGGTGAGGGGAGTGACGTCGAGTAGTAGCACATCTTGCACATCGCCCTGCAGTACACCGCCTTGTATGGCAGCACCCAGTGCCACTACTTCATCGGGATTTTGCGATTCATTGGGTTTTTTTCCGAAAAATTTTTTTACTGCGGATTTTATGGCGGGCATACGCGTCATACCTCCCACGAGTAAAATTTCATTAATATTGCTGGTTTTTAATCCCGCATCGTCCAAACATTTTTGACACGGTTCTAGCGTTTTTTTCACAAGTGGTTCAATCAATTGTTCGAGTTTTGCCCGCGATAATTTTTTTTGTAAATGCAGTGGTCCACTGGCACCAACCGTGATGTACATCAGATTTATTTCGGTTTCGGTCGTCGATGATAATTCTTTTTTAGCTTTTTCGGCTTCCTCTTTTACCCGCTGCATAGCGATAGGGTCTTTGGTAATATCTACGCCGTTTTCTTTTTCGAAATCTTCTAGCAAATATTTAATAATCACCGAATCAAAATTATCACCACCCAAATGCGTATCTCCGTTCGTCGCCAACACTTCAAACGTGCCATCCGAAATTTCCAAAATCGACACATCAAACGTACCACCTCCCAAATCGTAAACCGCGATTTTTTCGTCCTTGCCTTTTTTATCAATTCCATAAGCGAGCGCGGCAGCAGTGGGCTCATTGATAATTCGTTCTACCTCTAGTCCTGCGATTTTTCCCGCATCACGAGTGGCTTTTCGCTGATCATCATTAAAATACGCTGGCACGGTTATCACCGCCTTTTTTACTTCGTCACCCAAATAACTTTCGGCATCGGCTTTGAGGCGCGCCAAAACTTTCGCGGAAATTTCTGCGGGCTGCACGGCTTTGCCATCAAAATTGATAAGCACTTCGCCTTTTTTTCCTTTTTCGCATTCATAGGGCAGTTCTTTTCGTTCTTCTTCGGTTTCGTCCCATCGGCGACCGATCAATCTTTTCGCGGAAAAAATAGTTCCTTTTGGATTAGTAACCGATTGGCGCTTGGCAGGAATACCGACCAAAATTTCCTCGTCTTTTTTTGCGACGATGGATGGCGTGGTACGATTGCCTTCTGGCGTAGGGATTACAGCGGCCTTTCCGCCTTCCATGACGGCCAAACAAGAGTTAGTAGTTCCGAGATCGATTCCGATGATTTTGGGCATGTGTATTTAATTACTAATTACGAATTACTAATTACGAATGCTGAAATCATTCAAAAATTAGCACTCACATTATAAGACTGCTAAAATCCTTGTCAATTATTTTTCCGCGGAAAAATTGTCATGAAAATAACGGGACTAGACCCAAGAAGTGTTGGTAGACAGGAGGAAAAGTTAGTCTATAACTAACGTAACTCAATAATTTACATGTCACCAAAAAACTGTCCACATTGCGGAATTGTTAAAAAACATTTCATTAAG
>Ga0209562_1000618_pt1 | contig 12296 bp, 7 predicted proteins | sample WorMetvacBELIZE2_FD_187399 | JGI IMG/M metagenome (GOLD analysis project Ga0209562, IMG submission 187399) | Marine gutless worms symbiont microbial communities from Max Planck institute for Marine Microbiology, Germany - Olavius vacuus BELIZE.2... | ecosystem: Host-associated > Annelida >...
GGTCTGGTGACAGAGGTGCCGGGTCTCAGACCCGGCAAGACCCGGCTGAAAGGAAGCCCTGCGGAAGTCGTACTGGCATCTCTGTCGAGACGACTGCAGATGGTACCACACAGATGAATGACGCAGCTCAGACGACAGAGTGGTCCAAGCATCAGATCCAGATGTGGAGAACTGTCAGAATGGGGTTCTGCACGGTTATTGCCCCATCCATGCCAGTGGTCTCACCCTCGATGTCATTTTCCATGGTTATGATGTGAAGTACTGAAACTTTAATCTAGTCTTATCACGTTAGCTCTAGGATTAGTTTTAGTCTCGATAACTGTATTTTATTTTGCCCAGTGTCTAGTGGCAGGTGATGGGAGAGGGTGATGAGGAAATTTGCCTCAAATCCCGCACTTACAATCCGAAATTTAGGCCTAATCAGTGGTTCTAAATGTTGTGACAAATGTACGACTGGATTCAGATTTTGAACAGTAGAAGTAGCGCTTTAATCAACAGTCATCATCATCATCAGTGGTAGTATCAAACTCAAAAACGTTGGAAAATCGCACGTAACGAATACCAGGTGAAGGACTGACGTAGTAGAGCAGATCAGATCATTCGCAAAACGACAGACGAATCACTAGAAGCCTCAAGTGGGGTGAAGTTGACCATTTTGCACTGACCGCAAGCCATGTCCGGTTCTTGCAGAAATAATCCCCGTAAGTATAAATAATGCTGCCAGTACGTAACATGTATTCAGACAGTGTTCTGCATACGAGAATGTATCGTTTTGCACTGTATACGACAGTAGTAGCGCTAAAATCCGTGAAATTAGTCATTCGTAACGCCAAAATTTTAGTAACACAGAACAAGATGTTATCCCGATCGTAGACTCTAGCAGACTGATTCGCGCCATAGAGGTTGCTTATTTTTATACGGACGCCACACGGCGTCGGCGTCGGGTTGAATGTGGTCGGTTGTGGCATTATACGAATCGTGAAACCATTGCTGTGATTTGCTGATAGCACAGAAGTGGAACTAACGTGGTTCTGGATTAGTTATATAGTTGTGTAAGTGTGGTGGTGTCTCCAAAATCAGTGGCGGATTTGGGCAGGACCAAATTCTCAGGAGTAAACTCGGAAATGGGTGAATCAGTACTATAACCGAAATCATAGAGAATTTCACAAGAAGAATAGAGGTGCATTTCTTATTTGCACGCGGCTTCTCATTCCTACGCTTGTGTTACGACCAGAAGTCCAGCATATCGGTTGGAGTTACAACATTTGTGACTTTGGTGATCTATGCGTTGAGCTGCTCGGCCATGGATATCTAGAGCCTGGACACCCCTGAGCACCGTCCAGTGAGCTGGTTGTCTGTGAATGTCTGGTGGCCATGAAGCTGAATTACTGAAGTTCAGGGAGTCACTTGTGTACAGGACTGTGAATGTTGTTGATCTGCTGTCCTTCACTTTGCTGGTTTTGTGTGCTCGTCTGTCGCATGTTCCTCTGTGGACTTCAGCTACTCATGAGCATCTTCATGATGGTGCTGGATGTGTGACTTGGTAGTATTCTTTCCAGACACTTGAAAACCACATTCTTTACCATTATTATCGGTAATAAAGCAAACGCTTTTGTTATCATACACAGAATAGCGAAAATATTTGTGAACGTCACTTTCACTCTTCCGTCTAGAAAATTGTTTAATAAGACTAGCCATGTTACCTAACATTGCAACTCGCAATTTAGCATACAGTCCCAAGTGTTCACAGTGGAAATAAACTGCACTGCCCATAGAGAGGATACAAGTTCATGTAATAAATTGCAGTTGTAATAAATTACTTTTAACTGGTCGTGAAATGAAATGATGACAGTTGATATTATCGGTGGTTGTAATTTCAGACACGTGCTCTGTGTGTTTGTGTGATAATCAGTTGAGAGAAACTGCTGATAATTGTAATCGTTTCATTTTCGTTTTCAACTGGGGGTTGTGAAGCTGTTACTTCTACAGTGGTCTGTGGAAGTGACAACCATGGTAGCAACTACACCACTAGCTGCTACGTCTTAATCTTGCGGCTGATGTATTCCTGCAACAACTTGCATTTGCCGTCCTTCGGCAATGGCTGTACAACTGCTTTCTTCGTCAAGTTATTGCGTCAGCTTCCCTCCCTCTCCCTCTTCCTCTGTGTCTGTAAGCCATTTTCTCCAAATTACCGTTAAAAAAGTAACATCATAGTATAATAAATCAACGACATCAACGTGCTTTCGATGAAGGCACTGAAACAACTAAGGCTGACTGGAACGCGCAACTAAATACTAATCGTGCGAACGGCTTCGACTACAGTCACCACTGGCCACGATTGATCATGCGACTGGCAGTGACCAGGCGAAGCTAGTCAGTCGCACGATTAATCTTGGCCGGCCGCAACTGTAATTGTAATAGATCTTGCACAGTCATAGGTAAGTCTCATGTGATTACAACATTGGTCATGCCACCAGTCGTATGACCAGTATCAAAACGGTCATGTATGTGTGACCACAGTGGCAGATTGTAGAGGAAATAAGAGATTGATCTTGTGTCCACAGATATTTGCATAAATCGTGCGATCCTATAATCATAAGTGTGACCGTAGCAGAACATATGCATTCGATATCTGCCTGTTGTCCGATGGGTGTATCCTGAAATGCTTCTCTCGCTTGTGTTAGTATTACCACGTGTCAAACTGAGATTGTTTATGATGATGATATGTGCACTTACTCAGCTGTCTTGTACATCCTTATCAGTCACAAGATACTTACACATATAATTCTGTTTTAAGGCATGCAAAGGCAGAAAGTTTCAATATTAGTCAGCCCCTGTTGCCGTACCATATGCAAACTGGGCAGTTGATATGGTAAACAAAAGCAAACACTGATTGAAGAAAATGGGGCCTGACTGATATTGAACTTTGCCTGTTGATCCTGCTGGCACCATTTGTAGTCTTTAATCTTTAATGTTACAATGTGTATTAAACACAATTATTAAATTCGTTATTACTGGAAGGTGCAGGGTTGTTACAGAGAAAAAGCTACTTCAAAACTTCGACCATGTGACTGAAATGAAAGTGTTTTTGCATTTCAAAGCTGCAGTGAACATGACAAATAAACTAACATACAGAATTTGTTTAGAGGAATATTATGTAGGAATATGTATGTTAAATTCAGCATCTGGTGGTGGTCACTTGCTTTACAGTGTGAGTCAAGAAAAACAAAACACCCTACTCGTGTTGATAACTTTGCAAAATATTAATCGATTTTCAAAATTCTTTCACTGCTAGACTCAGCACAAAATTTGCTACAAAATGATCATTACATATCCCACCACACCTTAAAGACATTGCTGCACTACCTTGTGAAATTGTCATGTTTCAAAAATTGCATAAATTCAACAATACAGTACTGTAAAAACGTTGTTTTGAAAAGAAATTTATGCAGATTTACTTAATTAATTTTTTAGTTTCAGCTACATCTTCATTTTAGATACACTTCCGTTTGATCTAAATACAAGCAAACGAATCTGACAGAAAAAAAATAAAAGTGTAACTTAATTGCGTCAAAACAAGAAAAGAGCATGCCCTTCAGTGAAGATAACAAAGCACTGATAAAAAATTTACACTTGTTTGAAGGGTTATTAGCAGAATTTCCTATGAAAAACTGGATGATAGGCGGGCTTGATGCACTGCTGAAGAAACTGAAGGAAACTGGAAGCAGTTTTTTTGGCAGCAGAACTTGCCAATAACTGAAACATGACGGTTTCAGAGGGTAGTGCAGCAATGCCTTTAAGGTGTGGTGTGATTTGTAATGATCAAATTTTGTGCTGAGTCTAGCAGTGAAAGAATTTTGAAAATCAATTAATATTTCGTGAAGTTATCGACACAAATTGGGTGTCTTGTTTTTTTTTGACTCACACTGTATGTCCTGACTTGGCAGCAAGCATAAAGATCATCATCCATGGGCAGATTGATTGATCTTTAATTGACATGTATGAGATGTATACATGAGTTAGTAGTAGCACTTGAAACACATACATGATCCATACACAGACACAGACTTAAGAGAGCTACACAGTTTAACATATTTAAACAGACATCCGGGACAAAAGATTATTAATTATGTTTCACATCTTGGCAGTTCTGATGAAATGCCACGTGGGTCTTAAGTAGGAAATACTACACTGTGTCACAAAAAAATGCGCCACTCTCTTGTAACGATAATTTCGTCAGATCTTAGCCGATTTTAAAATTCTTTCACTGCTGGAAAGTCCTATAGAACAGTGTGTAACATTACCCACCACACCTAAAATGTCTTGCTGCACTACCTGGAGAAAGTTAAATTTCAAACTTGATGATTTTTTGCATATTAAACTGTGTTCCAATAAAAAAAGGCAGCTGCCAAACTAATGGTGGTAATTTCGTAACAACTCAGCTGATATCAAATTTTCACGGACCATTCTGGGAGTCTGCGGCATATCTTCTTGACTTAGAACCAGATCGATAACCAGGTCAACATTTTCTTTAGTGCGGATACTTCGTGGTCCACTACTATCTGTGAGGTCTGTTCACTGCGCCAGAGTCTCCGAACTTTTCAGCAGTCTGTTAATGCCACTTTTTTCCAACATTCATTTGAAAAGTTATTTGCTAACTCCATCGCTTTATATCCCTTCAGCTGATACAATTTTTTTTTATAAATATCATATATTCGTCGCTAAACACTGCAGTGACGTCAGCAATGACGTAATTGAAATGGCATAAAATAATTGCAAAATGAAATAAGTAAAAAAACAGTGACACAGATATATTTATATCCAATCAGTAGCTAAAGGTCTTGCTGTTTTATGCACTAAAAATTATCAAAGTCGGTAGATGTATAACGAAGTTACAGTCGTTTGAAAAGTGGCGCATTTTTATGATTCGCAACAAAATTGAACGTGTCAGTTTCTCGAGGTAATGTGGCGACATAATTTAGGTGTGGTGGATAGTGTTATATATCGTTTTGTTGGAAATATAAGAGGCTTTCCAGCAATAAAAGAATTTTGTAAATTGGTTATGATTTGACGAAATTATCATCACACTAGGGTGGCACATTTTTTGGACAGTATGGTACGAGATGGTGGGAGCAGATAATGAATACGTGTTTTATTATTTATATTTCTAAAGAAAGTTTGCTCAGCATCATTACTGCGATCTATGAGTTCAGATAGGCAAACACAAAATACATTTCCACCTGTTAGTTATATTGAAGGTAGAAAATGTGACTTCTGCCAGATGTTGCCATGCAGATACTTTATCCTTTAGATATTACACGACAGTTGAAAGATGTCTCGCAAGTGACATATGAAGCCGTTAGTTACAGAGAAAGCTGAGCTAAGCTAACAACCAGTGTCAGCAATCCTGGTAACAGCAGAGCCGAGATTCTTGAGAAGTTGTAAGCCGGAAGTGGACTGACATTGAACTGAGGTTTAGAGAAACAGCAGGTAGAAAGAAGTAGATGTACATAAGAGCAGATGACAGAAGCTTGTATGTCGGTGTTCCAGTGTGGTAAGTGCACTGAATAGCCTAATGATGTGCTAATGAGCCGTTAAGGAACTACTCACTCTCTCACCCCCAGTGTGGTAAGTATTGTCTAGATCTGAAATGTGTTTACGGTCAGTGATGTGAAAGATCAAAAATACGTTTTCATGGCAATTCACTTAACTCCGACACATCGTGCGGCTGCAGTTTTACATCCGTTTGCCATTGACGTTGTTGGTATTATGTATGTGTGCTGCAGTGTTTGCAGGTTATTAATTTCAGATATTTTTGTCTTGAATTGTTAGCGATGGTGTTACTACTTCATATTTGACTTGCTCGTTTATTATGGCAGTTGCGATTATTGCTGTGCCTTGTCGTTTTATCGTCGGTATTTTATACATGGTAGTAGATGCACTTGTTAACAGCTGTGGCTAGGTGTGTATTGTGAATGTTATTTTGTGGCAGTATTGAATTTTGACATATTATACTAGTATGCATGAAGTTATTCTTACCATGTGCTCGATATTTGTGAGTTTATAAATTTATATATTAATATACAGACTGCATTTAATGTCTGCCAACTTTGTTGAATGTGTTTTTATTTTGTAGCAATGAGACTGTGGTTCATTTGTGGTGTAAATTTTTGTAAATTTTTTTATATATTTATTTTATTGACACCATTTCATCATGACTGTGATGTGAGAATGTTGTATTCCAATGTATTGGTTTTACATGTATCAGTGTGTGTTTCAGACGCTGGAGTTTCTCATCATTTATGTGTCTTGTTCAGCTGCACGTGATTTTTTCGTTGCAGGAACTGTTTCTGAAAGCTTGACTTGGTAGTAGCACTTATTGGTTATGATCAGTACAGTTTCCCTTACTTCGTAACCAGCCACTCGTGGTAACTCATTATGTGGATGTGTCAATTACCGGGTATTATTATATTTATTTCTTTTTACATTTTCTAACTGAACATTAGTATTTATGGTCTGGAATCAATTTTGTTTTGTATTGTACCGGTACGTGGAGTTCTGTATGTTCGCAGATATATTTGTGGCATTTCATGCATGTGTGATTTTATGTCATTTCAGGCAAGTGGATGTCGATTACTTGAGTTTTGACTCTTGTTTTCAGGCGCTGTTGGCAGTTTCATTCAAGAAATGGAGAATCAATCACAAGAGTTTCCTGCAGGCCCTTGTAGGCCGGGAATACTATAATGGCAGGTGCTGAATATAAAGAATATCTGTTGTGCTGAAAATGGTGTTATATTGTAGATTACCAAGACTGCTGAACTTCACAGGTTTTTCTGTATAAAAATTATTGTCTGTTGTCTTAAGATGACTGCATTGCTAAACTGGAATGGAAGTTGAAAATATCTACTTTTGGACATGTAGATGTAGAGTAGACGTATACATTGGTATGATTGGATAGGACAGAGACTCGTTTCTAAAAATATAATCATTAATTTGAGCCATATTGGTTATAATTGTGGCCTAATTAGAGTTTTAAATCAATCAATTTATTTGTTCGTCCAGAAATGCAACAGACACTGGACCGGATGCCAAGGGAGGATGCAACCTCGTAACGGGCGCCCGTAATAATAAACAGTATTAGTAAAAGCGACGAATGACAATTACGTTTGATTGTGTTATATGTATCATATGTGACATTATAATCTTCACACCATGACCATCAGTTGGCGACTGGAGATGTCTTTAAATTGAATGACCATCAGTCTAAAATTGAAGTTGCCTCATTACTGTTATCACGTCGTGTGATCACATTATTAATCTTATCTGCTGGTGACGTGACTCAGGTGCTGGAGAAAGAAGTGTGAAATTGTGATGCCCAATGTTGTACGTTTGATATTGACAGGTTGAAGGAACATCAGTTATTGATTCTGAATACTTTGACATGTTGCAGAGAGGCAGTTAGCTTGTGATTGGAGTAAATACTCGATACTGTTCCTAGTCACAGAGTATTTATATACAGAGTGGGCCAGAGAAGTAAGCTGTTGTATTGCAGGATGTAATTTCGACACTTATGGACCAGTTTAAAGAAATTCCCCTGTTAGAAAGCTAAGTAAATTTCCACATTTGCCACATACCTTCAAATGTTACCACTTTACCTTGCAAAATGGCAAACAATGTAAGGGCGCATCTGTAGTTTGCAAATCACGGGGTCAAACACAGTGATTAAGCGCATGCATGGAGCTGCATAGAACAGTTAACTAATAAAATACATCTTTCTGGAAATTTAGTAAGCTTTCTAACAGTAGAATTTTTTTAAATTGGTGCAAATTGACTGTTACAAGCAGCAACACAACTGCTTACTTTTTTGGCCCACTCTGTATATGACATGTACCAGTTGCTGTCAAGTAACGGTAGTGTTTTGATTGTTCAACATTGCACAATTTGCTATTTACATATATGTGATAATACACGTTTTATTTGTTTGTTTTATTTGTTTCACATTTATTTGTCAGCGTCACTGCTGTTATCGCTTATCAGTGCTACCGTTGCGTATAGTGTTTTCGAACAATACCGACTGTGATATATATTTTGTGACTGTCATTTGTGCTACATTGTGCTCATTTCTACTTAACACTTGTGTAAAGTGTTTGGCATTGTGGCATGTCATGTTAATGTACAGTGTGCATAAGATATATTAAATTATTACTGACAGTGCAAGTTGTTCGCTGTGTTTGAGTGGCAGCCAAACGCAATACTACCTAAGAAACGTGATTAAAGTTGGTCACTGTCAATAGGATGTTAAATTAGAGTACAGTTTGCGTCTAAAAATGAGAATTAAATTTTAAATTCATCTCACATTTTGTCAAACTGAAGCATTACTGATGCTTTAAAGAACTCGTTTTTAACAGCATAGCTTTTAAATTTTAGTACTGTGTTCAAACATCGTGTGAACCAGGGCCACAACAGTGCATTTGTTATTTTGAGGTTGCATCTTTGCACTTAAGAAGCTGACTATGACAAACTTTTGGGTGAGGAATCTTCACAAAAAAGTTTGTAATAGTCGGCTTCTTAAGTAGTAATTAAGTGTAAACTGCTGCATGAAATGTTAGCACCATTTGAAACTGGTCAGTTAAAGTACCGTCATTTTGCAATAGCACACGTTTGTCGGCTGAATACTCGCATCCGCATTACATTAAGGCTGGTAATGAATGTGGCGATTATCCACCACTGTTATCCACATATCCCTACTACTGTTTTAGTGTACATAGTTAGACTGCCTTAATACACTATTTTCTAGGGCTGTACTATTCGGCCAAACTTTGAACTTCGAAGCAAATGTCATTCGTCATCAGTATGAGTGTAAAATATATACATACTCATACAGTGGTAACTAAAGTGGAAACATACACAAGTCCGTAAACTCAGTCGCCATGAAAATATTCGGCCCAAATAGAATACCAAGAATAGAATATTCGGTACAGCCCTACTATTTTCCATGCAATGCTCTCTCCAATATAATTTCAGCAGTTGGGTCTTGTCTTAGCCTTTAATAACAAACCCTAAACCATAACAGGAACTATTGAGTACTATAGTTTATTCCACAGATCAGATCAGGTAAAGAGAAACGGCACGTCCAAAAAGTACTGTTATTAATTGTTCACTCAAGAATCTGGTTTGTTCTATTTTTATCCACAATAAACAAACACAGCTGAAAACGAAATGACCATCACTTTATCAGTGGCAGAATACTCCATATTGTACATTAAAATGACCACACCTGTCATTAACTGAATGATGTATGTAACAGACAGTTAAAATCACACGTCGGTACATTCATGCCATGCTTCCCTATACACCTACAGCAGAACAGGACTGATATCATTAAAATGTCTGAAAACTAAGTGAACAAAAAATACATTACTGCCAACGATGTGATTTTCTCGATCAAAAAACTGACAGTTGCCTGTGGAAAGAGGTCAACATAATCAATGTGACAAATAATAGAATAATTAAATGGCACATCAACCCAACAACACTACTCACTGTACACAGGCTCACTGTGGATCTGCACTGTACACGACTACTAATCATTCACTTTTTACCATCAACAGAGGACGGCAGGATGCACACGTTTGGAAAACATTTCACGTAACAGGACTATCATTATGCTTTTCTGCCACAAAAAAATGAAACAATTTTCCAAGCTTCTGCCAATACAACTAACAGTATCTCAAAACTTAACTGTTAGCCCAGTACTGTAACAATATATAATACACATAGTACAGGGTGGGCAAAAAACTGGCATAATATGGTCGATTTTTATCTGGAGTAAGACTGGCTTTTGGAGTACATGTACCGTAAGTAAATTTTCAAAAAAATGTGCGGAACATTTTAACATGGATCACCTTTCTGTGTCTCACATACAGGAGGACAAAATCTTAACAATGGTAAGCAGCAGCCTATGGGATGCGATGCTCAGCTGGAAGGACAGCTACACAAGCAAGATGATCTACAAACCCAGCGAACTAGGTCACGCTGAGCTGGTTTTTTATTTACAAAGTTCATCAGTATGTTTGTGCGGTTATGATTTGTGCCGTCTTGGTTAACAGGAAGGCACACAGACAGATAATTTTTGACCGGTTATACTATTAGCTTGGCCAGCTGAGCTAAAAATGGTCCAGTGTTTTGGAGCATCCTGTATATGTCTCAAATCACTTATCACTGTACATCACAATATCTACGTTAATGATACCGGACAAACATAGTGTGTCCGTTACTGTATCACTATAACAGTTTTAATTTGGCCTGCCACTTGCATTGCCGACGGTCAACTAACTGTCTGTAAGCGATATTTTTTTATTACAATATGTAGTCAAGCTCGTATCGGATATAGCGATTTTTGGGATCATTTGGGATTCGCGGATATGCTGGGATCATTGAGTCCTGTGCACCGATGTAGATCGTGTTGTAAACTTTCCAGTAGACGTCGCGCACTTTTCTTGCCGGATGAAACAGACCCTGTAACAGAACCACAGCACCACACTAACAGTCTCGGCAGCAGAAATGAAAATGGTTTAAAAACGACGATCACATGTTCAGCAACGATAGAAAACTGCCACTAAACACATTCACACACATAGACAACTTATGAACTAAAGATGCAGTGTTTTACAGCAAGGCTCTGAGCCCAACAATTAGCACATTTCACAGAAAGTATTAACATAACAATCATATTCAGAATTTGTCAGGAATGCAGGAACGCAAATTTTCACTAAGCACACTAAATATATCGGACTTCAGGGCATTGTATGTATTTGAAATCACCATGGACTGGAACCTCTGCTGTTTAGATTTCTTCATTTGTCTGTCTTATTACTGTTAGCACTGATAAGTAAAACTGCCACGTCTTCACCAAATAGCTACACTGTGCATTGAATATATGGTCTTTTGTTATTCAGCTCAATTTGCAAAAGTACTACAGCAGCAACACGATAGAACATAACAGTAACAATAAATAATAATAATAATCTACACATTTCTATTCCACCATAACGCCATAACTTTACAGGCAGTGGCAGAAAAGGTCAGGTCAGGTAACGTCATTGGGTACTTATGGCCATTATAAACCAGTCCAAAATAAGTGAGTTTTAAGTACTAAGCCTCGACTTAAAAGCTGTCGGTGAAGAACTTTTGAGTACCGTTTCAGGAAGCGACTTCCAGACAGCAGGTGCCAAATGATGGAAACCAATAATGCTGTTAACAATTTGAGTAAACTCACCTGTAATGAATACTGAAGTATTTTTGCTGGGCCGAGACCGATGCGCATGCCTTCCATGCACGCCATGAATGCCTGGACGACGTGCGGCGACGACTCAAACACATTCGGCCACAGATAGTTCAGTAGGTGTGTCAATGCATCTTCGCAGCCGAAGCCGTAGACGCCAAGCGCAAGATGGCCAATAGCAGCCATTGCCGTCTGACGATGTACTAGGTCTCTGTAAATCAGTGATAACAGCAGGTTACAATTATGACATCTATAATTACATTCTACCATAGGCGCAACCACCATGGGGACCGGGGGGACCGGTCCCCCCCAACTTTTAAGACCCTGGGACCACCGATGGGTTGGTCTCTCCCAACTTTTGGGGCCAGTCCGCCTGTGTAATGTTCATATTATTGGCGGGAAATGGATACATTCAGATAGAACAGCTTGTCCGTTTGCTGCTAACTATACCGTCTAGCAGTGCTGAAGCCGAACGCAGTTTTTAGCGAACGTGAACTCAAGTTCACGTTCGCTATATGTCATCGTCCGTCCGTCTGTCTGTCGTCTGACTGTAACGTTCGTGCGCCCTACTCAGGCGATTGGAATTTTCGGCAATATTTCTACGCCATGTGGTACCTTGGGGCCATCCATGAACTTTGTATAAAAATTTTACCGAGATCGTCCCAGGGGAACCCCTCCGACGGAGGGTTAAACCTAAGAGGGGTAGCAAAATATAGCGATTTTGGACCTTTCCAAGGCTATATCTCGGAAACGATGCAAGAGAGGAGGTAAGTTACTATTAATCACTAATAGGAAGTCGCATATGAGCTTTCGATTGGTACCAAACTCGGTGACCTTGGATGACCTTGAACGGCGTAATAGCTATATCCGGAGCGTAATTTCACTGAATTCGGTAACTTTCGGGGCGGATTACGTAAAAGTGGTTGAAGATACGCCAGTACTTACTGCAGCGGAAATGTAGGCCACAGAATCTAGTTTTTAGCGATATATCATTTATGGCGATATTGGCAGG
>Ga0209562_1000619_pt1 | contig 12294 bp, 7 predicted proteins | sample WorMetvacBELIZE2_FD_187399 | JGI IMG/M metagenome (GOLD analysis project Ga0209562, IMG submission 187399) | Marine gutless worms symbiont microbial communities from Max Planck institute for Marine Microbiology, Germany - Olavius vacuus BELIZE.2... | ecosystem: Host-associated > Annelida >...
CATCTAGTTCGCACTCTATGTCAACATTTGTTTCAAATAGCTCATGTAAATTTGAGTCTGACATCGTAGACACAGACAGATTAGGCTGTGACAGAACTGAGGATGCATCAGAAAAAATATCAAGAGCATCAATGTTAAGTCCAAGGTTGCAGTTCTGTGGCGAGTAAACACGACAAGATATATCAGAAGTTCCCTCCTGCTCCTGAGCAGCACAGTAATTTGTATATTGTGTTGACTCAGTTATAACAGTCCCTTCTCTTGATGAACCAACTGGCTGTAGCGCATAAATGTCTGGGTTTGACTCCCAGACGCAGGTCAGAGACGGCGACATCTGTGGTCCGTTAGTCAACGGTGACGATGAGAGTGACGTACATAGCGTTTCGACTGGTGTCGTCGATGCAGTGGACTGAACTGTTGTCGTGTCTGTCGGCGTCAGTGACGAAACGGTGCGTTGAACTCGTGATGATAGTTTATGCCCAGATTCGATTGACGTTCGAACTTCTTTCAACGGGCCAGTCAACTGTGCCCAATAGGAGTCTGAAACGGACGCCCAGACACAGGTCGAAAACAGCGACGTTGCTGATCCGTTAGCCAACTGAGACACCATGTGTGTGTCCTCCTGGCAGATAGTCAAAAGTGGAGGACATACATTCGGTTGAAGCGTCAGTCGGTACACTGGATAATTCGATAGCAATGTCATCACAGGTTGTTGTATCATGTTTATCGAGGCTATCGTCGGCAACGGCACTATTTGTTCACTGACATGAGTGGGAATTCCCACACACGTGCGTGCGATACTGCATTGTGACGTCATACCTCTGGCCGCGAGGACGCGACGACGCCAGTGCGTCCCCGCCCGGCAGCCACGGCGGTGTAGGCCAGGCTGTGAAACGGTCAGACGACTGTTGTGGTTAAGTAGAGCCGAACTATGTCGAAATGACAACAACTGGTCACGTGAATAAACGATGGCCATGTTAGCCGTGATAAACAGTACCAGGATAGCGATAGAATTCATAAAAAAAACTCATATGTATCATTGTTTATTCAACCAGTCGCCCTGTAATATTGTAGACTGAGCAAAGATCCACTCATAGTGCCAGATACACGGCAAACAATGAACTATAACCAGCCAAATTCTGGGAAATAAACGGAGCAAAATCAAACACACTGCCGCCACAGTCGGCGCAACAATCATCAATCATCAGTTAAGTAGATTTCCGATTTTATGGCCACCATCTTGAAAAATCTATGACGTCATAACTCTGCGGAGAATAATCTGATTGCTACAAAATTTGGCAAGTGGATGAAAAATGACATCCTGATAACTACACACAGGTCAAACTCGAAACTGGAAGTACAGTTCCCATATGGCAGAATTCCATTTTTCGAAACCGGAAGTAGATTTACCTCAGCCATGCATTGAGATATCTCATCGAAATTTGGTATGCAAATAGCTATCCACCTTTTTAAACTGGTGCCATCACTAAAGCTGAGCCTGGAAATAGATTTCTGACTCCATGGCCGCCATCTTTAAAAATCGATATGACGTCATAACCCCTCCATGAATCGCCTGATTACGATGAAATTTCGCAGGCTGAAGGAAAATCACATGTCGAGGACTAAACCTAGGTCTAAATCGAAATCGGAAGTAAAATTCCAATATGGCGGCCGTCCGTTTTCCGAAACCAGAAATAGTTTTATCTCAGCCGTGGATTGAGATATCTCATCGAAATTTGATACACAAATAGATTTTCACTTTCTTAAACAAATGCAGTCACTAAAACTGAACTCAGAAGTAGCTTTCGGACTCTATGTCTGCCATTTTGAAAAATTGATATGACATCAAATGTCTGCCGATGTTCGTCCAATTACTACACGATTTCGCAGGTGGATGCAAAATGACATGCAGATAATTACACATACTCTGTAGGTCAAAATCAAAACTTGAAGTAAAATTCCAATATGGTGGCCGTCCATCACCCGAAACTGGAATAAATAGTCTTATCTCAGCTGTTGATTGAGATATCTGATCGAAATTTGTTATGCAAATAGATTTGCGTTTTTTTAAAATGAGTGTATCTAATAGAAATTGAGTAAAATATGTACAAAAACTGCAAATATAAATGTAAAAAACCTTCTGTTTTACAACAACATGTAAGTTCCATTGGTAATGACACATCTTAAATGGCAAAAATTAATTTCATCAACTCAGGGGCCGTGGATATAATAAGAACTGCATATTATATCGGTGGACTTGAGTTGATAAAATTAATTTTTGCCGTTTTAGATGTGTCATTAACGATGGGCCTTACACGTTGTTAGAAAACAAGGTTTTTTTATTTATTTCGATTATCGACGACCATAAATTGAGTTGTTTGTGTGGTGGTGTTAGGCATCATCTATGAGCAGTATTACAGATTCAACAATGTCTCTGAACATCATGACGGTCAAATTAAATATGGGTGAGTTTTTTATGTTGTTTTACTGCGCAAAAGTAATATCACGTGTAGCATAGTCGTGCTACACTGTCATAGGTGACAACTGACAAGCCGTTTCTGTGGAGCAAGTCAAAATTCCACCTTCAGTAACTTTTTACTCCCTAGACCAATCATAACCAAACTTGGTGTATTTGATTATGTCATCGGCCAACACTCAGATGCCAATTTTCATTTAATTTGGTTGGGTGGGGAATTTCCTCACATATTCCTACACATTCCCACATTACGTGAAATATAACCTCTCTGAGACTTCTTGTAGTTTCTCTTTTTTGTGGGCTTGCCTAGAGGAAACAAGAAACTCATCAGGAGATGAGATAGCGGACGTGAACTTTCTTTACGATGACATCGTACACGCACTACAAGATACAATAGACTTGTGCATAAATTCGGCCTTGCACAGATGGACGCGGTTGGAACACAGGTTTACCGAATTCAGTGAAATAACACGATCTAACGGCCATTACGTACCAAATGGTGAAGAAACATTGTGGAAAATTTCAATCGCCTGAGTAGGGTGCAGGAATTTTACAGACAGACGACAGACAGACAGACGGACGATGACATATAGCGAACGTAGCATGAACGAATGTCGTATTAGAATAGGAAACAGCCCATGGGAATTTCAATTTTTGGAGTTTAAAATGTGACAGAAGTAGAATTCTGGCCATTTCTGTATGTGCAGCAGAAAGTTGGATAAAAATACCTGAAATCGTGGTCCAATTTCCAAAATTTCCTTCCATTTAGGAAATCGGGCATGGAGAACTCACATCTTTGGTCAAATTTCACACTTATGGCCATTTCTGTTCCTGCACATTAAAATTGGCCAGTACTGTTCAAAACGTGGCGAAATTGGCAACAATTCAGGTTCTGTGCAAAACCCGGCACTCAGAACTTAATTTTGGACTTAATATTTACGCCAGAAGTACAACCGTGGTCATTTGTGCACATGCACAGTAGCAATTTATGCCAAAAAATAGCGGAAGCGAAGATGTGGTCCATTTGCCAAAACTTCACATCCTAAAGGAAACTAGTCATGTACAACTTTGCTAATAAAGTGGTTGAATGACGTGCAAAGAAATTTTTTTGTCTGCAACAACATCCGGATGAGCACTGATAGGCACCGGCAACAGTAGCGTTGACACTAGTGTAACACGTGACACACAGCGGCCCTGAAGTTTTGTTTAAGACTTGCGTCGCGATGAAATTAGTTGATGATGATGATGATGATGACACTGACCAGTCGTTAAAGAATAAAACTTGGCAAAAGAGAGCAATTACATCTGTAGAATATACATCCATCCGGAAATGAAGCTCATCCATGTTCATCAAGGAACCCCTATCTGCATCATCAACTAAGAACAAGCTGACAGGCATGTTGGGTCAGGGACTGACTGAATACTTTTCAATGGACAGTTCTCTTCTGCTGGTTGTTGTGTATGATACCTTCATCAAGGGACATGATTTTGAGGAGGCACACACCACAGACTTACACATATATAATCTAGATGCCGTACCTCCTATTCACGTCGTATCAAATCAAATCATACGCTTACCACTGCAACTGGCGGAACGTTTACGTCGAGTTCAGCCAGTCGAAGCCTCGCAGTAGCCAATTATGTTAAAGCATGTCAGTCACCAATCGAGCGTGCTGGAACGTGATTGGCTACTGAGTCTAGCTGAGCTCAAGTAAACGTTCCGCCATTTGCTGTGCTAAGCTTTGTGGAGGCTTCATTATTTTTAGAGCAGTGCTGCCCCTGTGGCACACACACATAAAGAGGCTGATACCTTGATTCCTCATCAGGTCCTTGCTTTTGTGTCCAGCAGTCCATACGAAAACCGTGCGTTTCATCTCAGGATACTGATGTAGGCCTACTTCTGCTGGTGCTTGATTTAGTATCTCCTGGACACATTGGCACTCCAACTTATCTGAAGTTTTCAAAAGCAAGGGCACAAATGCATGAGAAATAGATGTATTCGAGCGAGTTTAAGTCATTGGGCATTGGCAAGCTTCCTGCACAGCTCATCGCTGTCAAGCTTTTTTGAAATGCAACGTTCTCGAAGTTCCTTGAAACAGATCATGGCTGGATCATCATCATCAAGCTTCAGGTTGACATTGATCCATGTCTTTTGGAACCCATTGTGTGCCGTGTTTATAATCCAAAGGGTCTGAAAACATTGTTATCAGTAAGATGGGAACTATTTCGATCAAAGAACTTGGACGGCGAGATGCTACCTCCAACTAGTGCATTGTTACTTCATATTCTCTGTGCCAACTACATCACAATGCGGGATAAATCATACCAGACCATCTGCCCTGAGCTTACTCCGATTGAAGCAAATGAATGGAGAAAGGACTGTATGTTCCAGTTATGTGTGCCAGTTCCTTCCACGGGCAGTAATTGAGCTCATCAAATGTGGCTGCAAATAAGGTTGCAAGGTGCGATGCAGTTGCTCTAATAATGATTTGCCTTTGCCTGTGTAAATGCTACGGCGAAGATTGTGCGAACTTGATGAGGGAGGACATTCGAGACTGTGACTGATGAGAATTGCATCACCCTTAATTTCAGAGGACAAATTTGAATGACGGCGTTGCACTCAATACAGACTTTAATCTCGTACATAATTGGCGATTGATTACACGTGTAGGAACAGCGAATATACCCGAGTCACTAACATTTTCCGTAAATCTACAAATATTGGGATTTTAAACTGTACATTGTGCCCACAAAAAAGAGACCAACATGTTTTTTGTTATATCTCCCTACAGAACTCGGGCAATTTTGATGAAATTTGATGCACCGTCTCCTGAATAAATTTGCTGCAAAATGATGTAAACGTTTGCCACCTCATCTGCGTTCTCTACACTACCTTGTGAAACTGGAAATGCTTATCGGACATGTGCTATTATTGAGTTGTTACAGGAAGAAACTCCAGAATTTATTCCACCTCAACTGTGGCCCCAAATATGCCAGATTTGAATCCAGTTGATTACATCATGGGGGATTATTGCAAGACAAGGTGTACAAAATACGCATCACTGATCTGAACGAACTAAAACGCCAACTAAGAATGGAGTGGGCCAAGCTGGATCATGTCGTCATTGCGGCAGCCATTTGTCAGTGACGCCGCTAACAGCTCCAGATCAGTGATGTGTGTTTTGTACCCCGTCTCTTGCAATATTTCTCACATGCTGTTATAACTGGATTCAAATTGGTGAATTTGGAGGTATATGCAGCTGAGGAGGGATAAATTCTGAAGTTTCTTTCTGTAATAACTCAACGGTAACATGTGCACAATGGGTATTGCAAGTTTCATGAGGTAGTGTAGAGATGTTAAATACATTTTTTTTCTGGACACAGTGTATATGTATATGAAGCGTGTATATGTATGTACTATCTGATCATCAACTTCACTGACTGTTGTCAATATATTGTTGTCAATATATATTGTACAAAGTTGGTCACTGCAGTTGGTGAACTGACACAAAGGTGATTACTCTTCTTGACGTAACTAGCCGATGGACCGGAAGTTGCTTAAAGACACTTCCTGTTGATTTGAAAGTAGCATAAATCAACTCGGGACACTTTACCACCTACAAAATAACTCTTACATTGCTAAAAATTGTTAGCAAATGGCGGAAATATGTACATAGTCAATTCTGGGGGAGGCGAAACGGAAATGACCCCGCAAAAAGGGGAGGAGAGCGGGAAAATTTGAACCCTTTTATTTTCTGACAGTCTGACCCTCACTGAATCCGAACAAGAAAAAATCAATTTTATCAAAAAAATCCTATGGGAATACATACCATACCCCACTATCTTTTTAGTCACAATCCACGCCTTTGACAGACGGAGGGACAAACGGACAGAATTCTCATCGCTAGACCGCGTCTGCATTTCATGCAGCGCGGTAAAAGCGAAGTTTATAAAAATGGTTATAGCCATTGTAGTTGCACATCTAAGACTGCAATAATTCACCTTTTTCGTCAGATTTGTAATCTACTGTATCATCATTGCGTGCACAGTAGAATGCTACTGGCACTGTGACTGTAGTGACAAAACAGTAGATTACAAATCTGATGAAATGGTGAATTTTTGCGGTTTTAGATGTGCAACTGCGTCAGTTATAACTTTTTTTACAGCCCATTGCAAGATCCGCATTGGTCCATATTGTTCGCAGTGCAGAACGCTGTAATAGGTGGACGGATTCTGTCCATCCGTTTGTCCGTCCATTACATTCCGTTGTTTTGTCCCGACGAATGAACATACGATCGTGTGGTCTTCAGCATCAGGTAGGACAATCCTTCTAGTTTCTAAAGAGGTAAAGTTTATCCGGATATTCGCAGCGTATCACCCCTACCGATTACATTAAAGTGAGGCATTTCCATGTTGATAGCGAAAATTTGACCAATAATTGGCCATAACTGCGAAATGGTGCAAGAACTCTGTGTGGTAAGTTGGTACTAACCACTAATAGGAAGTCACATACAAGCTTTCGGTTGGTGTTTGAATGGTGTAATGGCTGTGTAGTTTGCATTATTTTGCTGAACTTGGTAGCTTTCAGGGCCCATTATATAAAAGTGGTTGAAGATACACGGATACTTTCTGCAGCAGAAATGTAGCACAAAGAATGTAGTTTCTGGCGATATATCATTTATGGCGATATTCATGGGCATGATCACCTCTAGCGAGGGTGTTAAAGTGAGGCACTCTCTTGCCGCTAGCGAAAATTTGACCAATAATCAACCGTAACTTGGAAACAGTGCAAGATAGGAGGTAAGTTAGTATTAATCACTAACAGGAAGTTGCATGAGCTTTCGATTGGTACCAAAACCAGTGACCTGGAATGACCTTGAACGGCATAATAACTAGGACTGGTAACGATTAAAATTATTTTAATAGTTAACTTTTTGAAAATTAGCGATTAATTAATAGTTAATTTTAGTTAAAAATAAAAATGCATGGATCGGATGCGCACGTTGCAATTGGTAAATTAATGAAGTGTTATATCCGTGATATGTGAAGTCTTTATGACAAGTCATACAACAATCATTCTACACAGACTTAACACTATCATTTTCAGTCAGCTGAAGCCAGAATAATTACTCAAAATGGCATGAAATAGCCTTATATTTAGCTCTGCTATCATCTTTTGACTTCACTGTCGCCATCTTTAATTTACATTATTACGGGAAACAGCACCCGGTGAAATAACGTAAAAATAAGCAAATAACAAAACACCGTCAATTAATCTGATTAATAAAAAATTTAACCGTTAAAAATTTTTTAACGATTAATCGCTCAATTAATCGTTAAAATCCGCAGCCCTAATAATAACCACTCCCAGGTGGCTGCTGTCCGTCCGTTTGGGTTACTGTGGGCTATTTATCATCATGAAGTAATATCACAGTGTGCAACGTGCATTTTACTGTGCGACAACCATGTTTATGGATGAACTGTTCGTTTCCAAAGTTGTGTTTTATGTTGTGTTGTTTGAATTAATGGTGAAAAAAATTGCCGTAATATTTTTTGCAATGATTATTGGTTCATATCGGTCATCAAGGTTTGTGCTTTTGCGAAAACAGGTTCATGTGTAAAATGCGTGTGGGCCATGAGGTAGTGCCAATGTGTAAGTGCCGGGAAAAGTGTGGGGACGTGCTTTAGCTCTTCGCTGTAATGGAGCTTCTTGTTATAAACTTCATTTTCTACATTTATCATATATTACGGTTGTTCATAGAAGATTTGTCATTTCTGGTCAACTTTAAATGTACCAGTATGACTTCTATGTTAAAATTCAAATTGAAAGGAATATTTTAGATAATTTTGTGCTATTTATGTTTTAATTTTATGAATAACATTTCACGACCCACAAGAATTAACATAATGCTACATGCAGTAATTATTGTGCATAATGAATTTGTGTAATTTTGCACTGCAGACGCGGTTAATTTCCTTGGTATCAGCATTGTTGGACAAACTGACAAAGGTGGAGATGGTGGTGTTTATGTTGGTTCGATTATGAAAGGGTTAGTAATAACGGCCGACGAAAATTTGTTTTTGTTTTCGACCATAACTGTTTTTTTTGCATTTTGTTTTTTTTTGTTTTCGGCTGATAATCAGAGTGTCTGTTCCAAATACTGTAATTTGGGCAGCAGTCAATTCAAAGCTAGCAGGGACCCACAATCACAGTTGTCATCACTCTGCACCACCACAAAGCTTGTTAAGTCCATTATCTTTAGTGGACCTATGCACTAGATGTTCTGTCTATAACCTATATGCTAGGGATGTAATCTGCGCCCTGACCTCGATTATCTCCATTGTCTCCATCCCCATACCCTAACCCCTACACACTTTGATTTCTACTGCTTACACAGGTCGCAGGTTTGTACATCCATGATGTTAACATACTCCCGTCAGATCTGTCTAAAATACATCTCGCTGTTAGAAAACTGCTTGCACTGCGTTATGTCATGTCTTGGACCAGAATGACACTCCGTAGCACTGAAACTTGTTGACCGTATCATTGCATTAGTACTGAAACAGTTCTAAGATGCGCTGCTGGAGAGCTGTGGTGGCCAGAAAATATTTATTTGCTCCTCCAACAAGCATTGCCAGTGAGCAACTTTTTAGTGCGGCTGGACAGATTTATTCTGCTGGGCGAAAATGAAGAAGAACTGTTGTCTGGCATGTAAATAGACTTTTCAGATTCAACTATTGACTACACAGATGTATTGTCTTGATATAAAGAGTAAGACAAACAAGCTGTTGTCACGCGTTGAAAGTGTTCTCTGTTGAAATAATAATAACCGCGCTGCATGGAATGCAGATGAGGTCTAGTGATGAGAATTCTGTCCGTCTGTTTGTCCATCTGTCTGTCGGTCTGTCATATGCGTGGATTGTGACAAAACGAAAGAAAAATGTGTCCAGATTTTTTATACCATACGAAAAAAAATCATTTACCATAGTTTTCTGACAAGAAAAATGTTTGAGGGGGCGACCCCTTCTACCTGAAATTTTTCAGTCAACCGGCCCCCGTTGGAGCAAAAGCGTCAATTTTGAACCGATAATCGCTCGTAGCACCTCAGCCATTACACCTAGCGAAAAAAGTTCAATTAACACTAATAGGAAGTCCCCTACGCGCGTCCAGTGTGTCTAAGATGATAATTGTAGGTTGTCCATAAGCCCCCAAAGGGGGCTCAAAAACGCAAAACTGCAGATTTCCATCTAAAATCGCACTTCGCTTGAAGAAAGTCTGCTACAAAGTTGCTTTGTTTGAAAACCGTCAGCAACAAAGTTGTAGGGCATTCATTGGCCTAACCAACCATGCAAAAATGATTGGTGTGGGATGTCCCCTTCTGCCTGAAATTTTGGGTCAAAATGACCGCGGTGGAGCGAGATCGCCGATTTTCTATCTGTTTTCAGTCTTAGCGCTTCAGCCGTAACACCTAACGAAAAAAGTTCAATTAACATTAATAGGAAGTCCACTACGTGCTTTCCAATTAGCCCAAGATGAACATCGTACGTTGTCCGTTAGCCCCCAAGTGGGGCTCAAAAACACAAAGTGTGTAAAATTGGAACAATAAGCTGCGATAACTCCAAAATGGTATGAGATAGGATGTCAGATAGTATTAATCACTAATAGGAAGTCGCATACGGGCTTTCGATTAATACTGACCTCGATGACCTTGAATGACCTTGAACGTCGTAATAGCCCTTATTTTGCGTTTTTTTCTTTTTTTTTCGCCGAATTTGATTGCTTTGCTGGCCAATTACATCACAGTGGTTAAAGATAGACCCATAGGCCCCTAATGTCCATGAATTGTTGTCTCCCAGTTTTAGTCTTCCACTTTTGGCCATACATAATTAACCCACCCTGCATCACGGTCTGTCTGCGATAGCTGAGCTACTTGTTTTCGTTTTCATTTTCAGGTAAAAGTGACATCCACTTTTTGTTTTTATTAAATTGGTTTTGGGCCAAAAATGAAAGTTTATTTTCCGTGCTATTTGTTTTTTTGACTGAACATATAAAACCAGTCTTTGATCGGTCTTTAATTATTAGCTGTGCTTTGGTAGTAAATATATGTATTATAGTTGTATAAACTTTCATGCATACCAGCCATTCCGGCACTATGCGCCGGAATGGCTCGACCGACGTGTGCACCGCGGTCTCGTCAGGAGTTTCAGTAAAGAGACGACGCTGTGACCGAGTGCGCTCTGAAATACGTTGCTGTTCAGCGGCTTCAGAACCACGTGGAAGCGACTCCATGTTAACGATGACGTTGTTCAACAGTACAACTTGTTAAAGACAAAGACACTGGCACTTTGGTAGTGTCCAGCATTGGCTGAGCTGCCAAAGGCACTGCAGCTGCGGACAGAGGCGTGTGGGCTGGCCGTCGTGTAAATAGCCGTAACACTATAACCACTTTGTGTGATATATCACCAGAGTATCGTTTGACCCGCCGCCCACGCCTTATCACTACAGCAAGCATGGCACCACGACCGATATGTACAGCTGTATCAGATGTCGCTGATATATGGTGCAGTAATAAAGAGTAAACAAACATCGCAGATGTCGACGGTCGTCGTTCTGTCGTCGCGGACGGGCGGTCAAACATCTCCGCTACGAATTATTAGATATAGATGTGTGGTGTGGTCTCACTGGTCTGTGCTATGTTTGTGTGCTGTTGTAAACTCTGTGGAGTGTACTGAAATGTGGATTGTGCAGAAAATTTACTCATTCTAAGAATGCATACCATATAGCTTTGAGCTTGCTAAGTTGTGTTGTTGAACTTCTAGGAGGTTAACTGTTGAACAAACTGGACAGTGTGAAGACTGATTTATGCATGTCAGTTTTACAGTTATAAAGTTATACCATAAGCACAGTGGTACAGAGCTTGCACTGTAGCAACAGTCTGCTTATACACACTGTCATTATGTTGAAGGGGCACTGAAAATGCAAGGAATGGAAATTGCAAGAAACTGAAAATGCAAGGAAATACGACTGCTGCAGCAATGCCTACCTGATGCGGATTTTTGCATTCTTTAGAGGAAGAAATGCTCTTTCAAACATTTAAGAGACATTTGAACTATGCCGCAAGGTGGCGCCACATTTGTCTTAGAATTAGGTCAAAATTTGAATTTATCTGAAAATTTGAAAGGCAAAGTTTGTGCGCATGGCCATTTAGGAGAAGGATAGAAAAAAAATCAACAACAGCCTATTAGTACGGTGATTGTAGATGTGCACCTATATAAAATTTTTCGAATACTTGATTTCCTAGACGCACTATAATTTGTCAAACTTTTAAGTGCGGTCCAAAGAAAGCGGGCGAAAGTGGTCATTTTGTGCACACCATATCACTGGCATGTTATAAAAATTTAATGCAGCTTTTTATGCTTTTGTATAGTGGAAGAAATGCAGTTGTGTACCCATGTAAAACTTTTCCGATATTTCTCCTGTAGTCGGTAGGAGAGAGAGCACAAATTTTGAAAATGCGTTTTTTTCTTTAGAATGTGATGTGCAAAATTAGCTCAAAATTGGGTCACTCCTGTGGGTCAGGGGACCCACTTATGTAATTTTGGGACCCCCTTGTATCAGGGGTCCCGTCGTATTCCGAACGTCACTATTCTGAATGCCACTATTCCGAACATTGCTATTCTGAATGTTATTATTCCGAACGAAGTTGTCGGTGGGGATGATGGGGGTATCGACCAAAAAACCAACCCCCTACTACCTCCCACTGATAGGTCTTTAAATAAATACAGGAAATATTAATGTAGAAAAGACTGTTCGTACGAAA
>Ga0209562_1000621_pt1 | contig 12288 bp, 10 predicted proteins | sample WorMetvacBELIZE2_FD_187399 | JGI IMG/M metagenome (GOLD analysis project Ga0209562, IMG submission 187399) | Marine gutless worms symbiont microbial communities from Max Planck institute for Marine Microbiology, Germany - Olavius vacuus BELIZE.2... | ecosystem: Host-associated > Annelida >...
CAAGCAGCAAGAACAGCCACCACCAGTCAGCAATGTTATCAAAAATGCTGGCCATCAGCACCGCATTCTCTGAACAATTCACAGCACAAACTTCAGTTTAGACGGATCACACAGACTGAAACGCAAATGTAGCCGCATCTGTAACTGAACATGTGCTCATAATAAGCCGTAGTCACCATACACAAATGTAGCCGCATCTGTAACTGAACATGTGCTCATAATAAGCCGCAGTCACCATACAAAAATTATTGTCATTAAGCGTTCAGCACAGCAACAGTATGTGCATCAACCATGTTCAATACAAACTAACAGCTGGCACTCGACATCAGTCATCGGACACATTCACACATTGTACTGGCAGAGTGTTATAGGTATGAGTGTAGATTACCTTATTTACTTGCACATCACTTTATATCTTCCGAACCATAAGTACTACTAAGGGCTGTGCCACACAGCCCGTCATTGTCAGATGACAATGTTGGTCATGATTTTGACGATTTTGGCATCAATTGAAAGCACATATATGACTTCCTATTAGTGATTAATAGTAACTTACATCGTATCTCACACTGTTTCCAAGTTATTGCAGATTACTCGTCAAATTTTGCACCTTCAACGGGGGTGGAGGGGTACTCCTCTTCTTTAACGCACTCGTTCGGATGAACCCCTCAACTCAAGATCTCGAAATGGGATCTCAAGAAACTAGAAACATTACTCTATCGTGTGGTGCAAATATGTTTTGACATCTTGAACCGTTTAGGCCTGATCCACGAGTGTTACGGACAGACAGACGGACAGATGGGCAGAATAGCCTTAAAAGCACAGTCTAACGACCCGCACTGAAAATAGGAAGGGTGTACGTATCATACTAAGCAGAAACTATGTGATCACAAACCGAAATCATCAATAACAAAATGTTTAGCATTGAAAGATGGTTCTGATACTTACTCTGAGGAGCTGGAGTAATAACTACTCCAGATGGTACCAGCAGTGCTTCGGCCACGGCAAAGCTGTATCCATTTGTAGCATTACAGCGATATGTGCCACTCAGCTTCAGCCAGATGTCGGTGGCATTCTCGGGAACAAAAAGCATCAGTGTACCGTTGTCGGCGACAACTATCCGATCAGTCACGTTATGAACGAGTGACTCGTCACCGTGCCTGTCAACGTGGTACCACTTGATTGCCACCGGCGTGCTGTCATCGCTGACCGCACTGCAGTTGAACGAAGCAAATGTGTCGTAATACTCCACATCCAGGTTCGCTGGCAGGTCGACAATCTCGGTTTTTTCTGTCGACACAACAGCCACAGATTCAAATCAACACATAAAACAGCAGAGAATTGCAAAACGATACTGAGACAATGATGATATTATAACATACATTCCACTGATAAGTTTAGCACACGTTTAATCGTGACCTATTTATCATTTCTCTACACATTAATTCACCATCAGTCACTTAAACAGGTCAGGGAGACTCACATGTAATGATAATGGGCAAGTTGATCACATACGTGCTCCAAGGTTTAAAACTGTGAACATACCTCATAGAAAGTAACAGTAGCCTACCGTCCTACTAATGACTAAATTACCTGCCTGCAAAGTAAGCTCTGGCCCTATAGTTTGTATCAAGACTTGAAACTACTTCTTAGCCTAAACCGGCTAATGTTTGTGTTTCGAGTTCTACTAATTTAAACTGTGTTGGAAATGATGTTCCATCTTCCTTACCGAGGACGTTAATGTATCCATCGCCAAATGCATATCCATGAACATTGCTGGCATTACACTGAATCACTTGCAAGTCGCTGCTGCCGTCAGGGCAGTCCTTACATACATCGGACAGTATCAGCTCCGTACCATCGCTTGACAGACGCATCCTGTCTGGCATGCTGTCCGCTGTAACATGTTTACAATCAAGTACATTAAACGCAATTAAGACACACGACAGTAGATAATGTTAGCAGCATCATTGCATCTGGTGGATAATTATACACACTTCATTCATCTGAAGTTATGACCTTATAGCAGAATAGGAATGTACACTTAATTATTATTTTTTACCCTCAGTAGCATATGATCCCAAGGGATTTCACAAATTAGATCGATTACAAAAAAAACTACAAAATTATTATTATCATTACCGTTACGACTATTACTGATGTCACGACACTGTTTTGAAGTGCCACGTATAAAGTCTCCAGCTAGCTTATTTGCTTACAATGCAATCTACAAATGACCTTACTTCAGTTACAGCTTTTTGCTCAGATGGCTAAGCTAATAGTATATAACCAGTCAAAAGTTGTGTGTGCGTGATCTTACCTTCATGCAGTTGTGAGGACAAATTTGTGCAAGAACGTGGGGTTGTGAGGTTATGGGAGGCTGCGAGGTTCAATTGCCTACTTCCTTGCAACTAGGTTCTCGCAAATGAATGTTGAGGCGGCCAATGACGTAGACCAAAATATTAGCTAAATCCTTGCTCTATCGTTAGCGTACAAGTCCGTGTGGGAGATGTGTGGGTAGGCATTGTGTGTGTGTGTATTCTAATATGTGTGTAGCTGCGATGTAAAATTCGTGTAGGAGAGTGGTGTTGCGAGGTTGTAGGAAGTTGTGAGGTTCAACAAGTTGTGAGGTGCGGTTTTCTACTTCCTCGCAACCAGATAAAAACCTGTATGTGTGTGTGTGTGTGTTAAACAGGGTGGCCCAAATCATAATTACTACATGTAGAAATTTGCAATCCTGCATGGGGATTTGGACACCCACCCTGTACAACACGTCGGGACATTCCTCCTTTGGATATTTCCCCACTGAAAAATTAATCCCCATCCAGGAAAATTTCACCCCCAAATGACAGCTGAGAGTCGGAGCCCATAGGCTCCTTGTTCATTTAAGGCTATTCTGTGTCAAAGCAAGAATCTACGGTTTATTTCTTGCAATGTTCTGCACAAGAAAATAGCTGTGATGTTGATTTTCAGAAATCTATGGTACATACTGCACTACAAACCATAAATAGCAAAGTTGTGTACAAAAATCCCATAAATAAGAATGCAATTTCAAACATACATATGATGTAGCAACGAATAAAACTATTCTCTATCAATCATAAATGTTACCAAATTAACTGCAAAATTCTGAAAGCATAATGGTTGGCATTTACAAAATGAGGATCATCTTTAAAATGATAATGACATCAGTGCTTTTTTTCTATTATGGTACTTGTGCTTACATTTCTGTGTTTTTTGTATAATTTCCCTATATTTCTGTTTTATTCAGCAATTCAGCTTCCGGCTGCAAGCATGTCTATTGGGGTTTTCTTGTCTCGTCTACTAAGAGACTGTAAGAAACTCAAACTTGGAAGGCAATTCATGCCTCGGAACTGACACTACAAACAAGAGGACATGTTCAACTTGGATTTAAGTTTATCTGGGATTTTATAATACACTGCCGTTAAATTGTGTGCTATAATACAGAGACAAAATAAACACACCTCCCAATGGTTCTCCATTTCTGAACCAGACCACCGATGCCCTTGGTTCAGCTGCCACTTTGCATGATATGGTTACAGTGTCACCCTGTGTAGCATTTACGTTGCGAGGTCGACTCTCCATTGAATGGAACACCGGACTCACTGTCACCATGCCCAACAACATACGATAAATTACAATTCTGTAATCGTTGCAATATTTGTAAATGTGCCATATGCAATTCCAGCTAAGGTGTTACTATTGCAACTGGAGCATTAGATAGACACTGTGACACTTATACAATCGCTAGAGGGCGTTAACATCGTATGACTGTAATGGATGAATGTCACCACATGTGTCTTGTTTAGTAAGTAGCATGTGCTGAACAGGGAAGATGCTGATTGTAGTGACAGAGTGAGGCTGAATAGAACGTGTCAGATTATGTAACAGAAGACCTTAATAGTTTGTGTCAGTAGTGAAACTGTTTAGTTACTCATTTTTTATTTCTACATACTATTCTCTAAAAATACTGTAAATAAAATACTGTAAAAAAGTTAACTGTATAAATTTTTATAATATGTGTTAATATCAATCGAATAAACCAAATAAGATGTGTAGGTATAAGGCTATTGATTGAGTAAGGCTTAACGTCCCACGAACACAATATAGGTCATATGGGGACGGGTTTTTACTGGTCAAATGACCCAACCAACAGTGTCAAAGCACTGAAGGAACACTAAACCATATAGAACAAAGCACCACAATACATCTTAACTAAGGAATACAAATAACACAAAGTACAAAACAAAAAACAAACTAAACCCAGGTTTGGTCGCCTCCTACGACCTCCGGCCTGGAAACGGAGTGGGACTATTCTGGTAGAAAGGGAAGGGATGGACAAAAGAAGAAAATATGTAAAGCCAATGAAAGAAAGGGAAAATGAAAAGGGGAAAAGATGAGGAAGTAAATGGACAAGGGGGGAAGAGGGGTGCCCCGGCCCCACACGAGGCAGGTATAAGGCTATAAGGCTCGGCATTATAACAGACATCAAGTGCACAAAACAATCAACCTATGGAGCCTGTGCAGCATGCTTCAGAGAGTCACATAATTCTACAATGGACAGAGGCACAGTGCTCACACGAACACATTCAGCTCTCACCTTGAACGTCAATCTGGATAGTATGATCCTGGACGCCATTAGGATTGCTGGCTCGGCACAGATAGTCGCCCTCATCAGACTTCTGGACGTTCGAGATTGTCAGCTCTGTATTGTAGTTGATGATGTTGTACCTGCCAATTGGCATCGAGCCGCGCACCTTGGACCATGCCAGTGACGGCTCTGGGCTGCAATACACCAACATACGATCTGTAAACTGACTACATGACATCATCTTCACCAGTGTCGTACAGTAATCAATTACATCAGTAATCAATACAGTAAATAATTTCTCTGAGACAGTAATTTTGACTGTAATTAATTACATAACACATGTAATCTGATATAGTAATTGATTACTCACCGCAATAATCAATTACACAATCGATACATGTAATTGTAATTAATTAACGGACTAATCCCAGGTAACTGACATTGTAATTAATTACTTAAATCTGACAAGAGTAACTGTAACTGTAATATACTTACTGTCTAAAAAGTAACGTATACAACACTGTTCTTCATAAGCGAGCAGTTGCTGATTAAACAGTAGCATAAGATTATCACATGACTTATAGCACTGCATTTAACCAACAGCAACTGACGCAGCTCACAAAACACAACAAAGACATAAACACACAAGACACATTCAACATCTTCATTTAAATTTGAACGAACATTCAAATGACTCTGAAGTTTCAACTTTTCAGTGCCACAGAAATGATGATTACGACTATCACTACAGTCATTAGCGTGCCTCAGATAATCGACTAGATGGTCCTTGACGGTTCACAGTCAATCAGTATGCCTCTGCCTTAAAAGTACATTTGGTCTTGCGGTGACCCTGACCTTTGACCTTTTCATCTCAAACAAACTAATCAGTTCACCGACATCCCCAACTGCACCAAAGTCATAAATTTGGTGAAATTCACATAAGCGGTTTATTGACTTTCAATATATAATCATGCATGCTTCCACTCCTTTCTCTCAAACAACAGAATGCCTCCAGAAGCTAATAGCCAGTGGAAGCAGAAAAACAGCCAAAAGAATGGTAAATTCAAGTAAAACTGGCTGAATTATTCACAACTGAAATGAGTGAATACAGTACAGTACAAAATACACGACGCAACTAGAATCACATCGACACAACAAATGCTTGTCAAATCATACATCACTATCATACGTAACACTCACTAGCCATAGAAGAAGCATCTCAGAGTGATGTTACGGCCTTCCAAAGCAACTGCTGGAGTCTGCGTTGCAAATGCAAAGACGGGACCGAACCGCTTCACACCACCAGCTAAACAACGACAAGCACAACACTTTCTTACTGTCGAATTTCGCCACCTAGAAACACAGGTGAGGTGACTGAAACGGGGTGCATTTCAAGTGTATTAATCACATGCTATCAAAAACAGTCGTACTACAGCAGTCTCCTGGTCAGTTTCATTTCCTTTCATTTCGTCAGCGCAATCGTCACATTTCCCAACCAAATAACTATACTTCTCATCATAACAGAATACACAACTGTAGTAGCCAATCATCAGCAAGCCAATATGATAAAGTGACATTAAAAAACTTAAAGCAACTCCAGGATTCATGTCATATCACAGTATGCCTGGCTGGCAATTATAACACTCCAGAAAAGGCTGCCATGCAGCTGATACAACAGCACATCATTTGATTGCACCAACATGTGCAGCAAAAAAATAACACAAACACAGAAACAAGTACATCTAGCTTTAGCTAACTCGATTAGTTATGTTTAGTTACTTTTATCCAGTAACAAACGGTAGTTACTCATCAGTGAAAATGCTATACTGGATGCTCAGTAGATTTACGCAGGGTACAGTGTGGAATATTAGGATTATTATTAAATTTTTATTATTAAAATGTGAAGATTAAAGACGGGGTTGAACGGTAATTTTTCTAGTTGGCATTTTAAAGCAAACTATTGAATATGAACAGTGGTATAATTTATAGATGTTTAATTTTCATGGAAATCGAAAAATTAGCATGTAATTGTGTAGTTTTTTTTGTGGCAAAATATCCTAATTTTGTTTAGTTATTCTTTGCAGGTGCGACGTCATAGGTGACTTTTCAGTGGATGTGGTTGTATAACTTCTAAATCATCGTAAATAAATTGATAAGATGTCAAAGCTGGAGAAGTCATCTATGCACTTAATTCATATTTACATAAACTGTCTACAATTATTTACAAATTTTGCTTTTTATCGTCTGTTTACACCACAGTTACACAGCTATGATGTCAAAAACATGAGTTAAATGCCAAAAAATATTTTTCGAAACATTTTGATGTTAAACTGTATGTAATTATGCTGTTTATTTCGTAAAGTCAAAAATCATTCAACCCCCGCCTTTAATGTGGCATAAGCAAAATAGCTTCTAGGACACTGTACATAATTAAAATATATAGTCACGAAAACGAGTTATCAAACAAGAATGTTTTCAGTTGACTGGCTGGTGGAGCTAATAGTATAACCAGTCAAAAGCTGTGTGTCTGTCTGTGTGTTAACCAGGGTGGCACAAATGATAACCACTAGTCAGCGCTAGACATAGAGACTTGTAATCCCGCATGCACAGACCTACTGACAAACCTCGATCACAAACCAAAAAATAGCTCAGACTAACCTAGTTTACTGGGTTTATAGTTCATCACAAAAAATGCTCATACAGCTGACGATGCTGCTGCAATTGTATTTGCTTTCGCCATGGGGCGCCAGCTGAGCGTCACTCCCAATGGGCTACTAGTTTAGCTTCACTACTGTGTGTGCTGTTTGTCACTGCACTTGTTAGATATCAAGCACTGTTGGTATTAACAGCTAACACAGCACCACAACACCTGTAACACAAACGGTGTGTGCTAATATGCCAAGCCACTGAGTCTGGCCACGCTTCACTGCACTGGTCAATGGGTTACCAGTCGACCACCAATGTATGACTGACAGCCATTGTATAAAGGCGTGGACAGATGCGCCATCTGTCGACTGTAGTCACGGTGAAGGAATGTACCTTTCTATCTGTTGCCAGGCAACGTGCTTGATAATTTGCTATGGCAACATAAACAGCAAAAATAAAAAGAATTCCTACAATAAAAACGAGAGAATATTACACAGTAATTAATTAAGTGCTCCTGGTTACAGGCAACATGAAATAAATAAGCCTTCAGATGTTCTTTTAATCATACCAGGCCCAATGTCAACTGTTTTTTATCAATCTTTAGATTATTTGAAAGTTTTCATTAAGTCCACAAGGTGACGCATATATCCAAACAAGCAGCCAAGGAGGAGCAATCTATACAAAAATATGTACCACTGCCTCTCAAAAATAAAATTTTTCATCATGTCAACTTCTCCTGTGGATATGCCACAGATGAATGCCTCTGCATTACCATAAAAATGATACGGAGACAGCATTACTGTACCGGGAGTGATGTGAAGTCGCGTGTAACTGCCGCCGCGAGTGAAGTCCAGGTACGGATTGTACACATTGCATTTGTACAGCTTGCCATCCTGCATGTCACTCATTTTCAGGTACGAGAAATGCAGGTTACCTGTTGGCGACAACTGACTGACTGTAGTTTTTAACATATCAGTACACTACAATAGGATACGATACAATTTATACAGTGCCAACTGCAATCAGATTCATAGGTGCATGTTTAGTCGTAAGGCTTGTACAACATAATTCCTTTACAGCAAGAGTTAAAAGCGTGTCATTTTCCCCCGTCGTTTAAAGCTAACTAATAATGCGGTTACATATGAAATAACAAAACTTTTTAGCCTTCGTTGAATACCCATTGAAAAACAAATTTGCAGTGCACGACCATGGCACACCCATGACAGTGTGAAGTAATTTTACATGTAACCATGTCTGAAAGAAAAAAGAAAAAAAATTAGTCATTAAAAGTGTTTTATAACTCTTGCAAACTTTTCTGGAAAATATTGATGAGGCAAAGTTGTTGCAGTCAATCACAACAACGTTTGATGAAGGCTAAAAACTTTTAAAACTTTTCTATTTCACATATAATCACAGCTTAATGGTAACGAACTGGAACTGAACTGGTAACATCTTGGTCACAAGCCACCGTGCCACTTGTGTTACATATAAAATGCCAGAACCCGGGCACCAGTCTATGAGCTAGATTATACGCCAGTACCAATCAATCCAATATGGAAAAGAAATATTTGAGTCATTTCTTGCATTACAGTCTTCCGACCTTTTGTTGTCAGCACCAGTGCAATCAACTGTCTGGAAAGACCCATCTCATGTACATTGTACACTAAATTACACTGCATTAGATTAAACGTTTCAAGAACTTCAATCATTTAAATAGTTAGCTGTTACAAGCGTTATTGAAGAGATGAAGTTTCAGCCGGCATCTAAAAACAGGTAGCGATGTCTTGGGGAAGCCTGTTCCTTGATACATTACATTAAATTCTACTCACTTACTCTACCTTTGGCACCTGTCGGTTACTATCATCACAGACCATTACATTTCAACAGTTAACTCCACCAATAATACTGCATAGTTGTTGTATTACTGTGAGCACGGTGGGGTGGACCCGATGGGATTAAAGCCTAATCCTTAGGACCTATCTTCCTTCAGTGCTTTGACACCGCTGGTTTGGTCATTTGACCCGTAAACACCCGTCTCAGATATGACCTATAATGTGTTTGGTGGGACATTAAACCTTGCTCAATCAAATCCACCAAGCACCAACACATCTTGCACAACCGACATAGAAAACTTCACTCACCATTTTCGTCGATCTGCACGCGGTTGTTAGTAACGATGCCTGTCTGCGACGTGCCGATGAGGTCATTGGCGATACTCCACGAGTAGAGAGGTGGAGGCACACACTTGGTCGCCTTGTACTCCAAGATGAACGGCTGGCCCTCCGTCAGACCACGCTTCTCCTCAGCTACAGCTCCGCCACCATATGATTCCAGCACGGCACGCTGGAGGAATGTCACATTGGACATGGCTGTTCCGTACTCGTTTATCGCCAGACACTGATAGAAGCCTTCGTCAAGGGTTGTCAACTCCGTGATTCGCACTGTACCCTTGCCAATGTACAGGAAATTCCATGGTGGCGGCTCCAGCACGACACCATTCTTCCGCCACTCGTAGCTATATTGGCAAGCATATAGCATTATTACCAGAGGCATCTGTTTTCATGCTTTTATTATTCATTGACAGTTTTGCTACTCTTTCATCATTTACTTCCTGGATGCGTTACAAACAAGGCTGGTAACGACTGAAATTATTTTAATAGTTAACTTTTCAAAAATTAATGATTAATTAATAGTTAATTTTAGTTAAAAAATAATCACACATGGATCGGATGTGCTGTCATGTGCACGTTGCAAGTGGTAAATTAACGAAGTAAGTAAGTAAAAGGCACAAGAAAACCATGTGTCACAATGCGAAGTGTTAGATCCATGATATGCGAATGCTTTGACAAGTCATACAACAAACATTTTCAACAGACAAAACACTACCGTTTTCAGTCAGCTTGAAGCCAAAATAAACACTCAAGCGGCCGTAAATGGCCTTATGTTTAGCTCTGCTATCATTTGACTTCACTTTAGCCATCCTTTTTTACATTATTATGGAAAACAGCGTCAGGTGAAATAAAGTAAAAGAATAAGCAAGTAACGCAACACTGCCGATTAATCTTTAAAAACAATTTTACTCCTTAAAAAGTTTTAAACGATTAATCGCTAAATTAATCGTTAAAATCCGCAGCTCTAATAATTATTATTTTATCACATTTTAGACACTATCCAGCTACTTATCTCTGTATTTTACGTTAGAAAATGTCAGCTCGTGACTAGCAACACTATCAACTATTTCAGATGTCACACGCATGGCTGATTGCACTCTATGCGGTTGGCGGTCACATCTTCACAACAGCAGATACTCAACAGCGGATTCCATCTACTATGGTAGTTACTGCATACTGCTGTTTATCACTTATCACTGGCCAATCAAAGTGTGAATGGCAGAGTCTGAAAATCTTATATTCCTGGACGAGTGTCACAGTTCAAGCCTGACAGACACATCTCATCAGAACAAATCACAGAAATAACTTTTTTGATGAGCGGAATGTCATCAAAATGGAATATGAACTCAAAACCAAACTCAAACCCTAACCTCTTGAGAATGAAAAGTAACATTGCTATAACTGTCCTATCAGCTTCAAACTAAGAATGGTTTTTGTTCTAATGCGATTTCATTTTGATGTGTCATGCCCAAGTGCGTTCAAAGACGACATAAGCCAGAGTGCAATGCACTTTCATGCAGCTCCCTAAATTCTCCAAACAGATTCAGATGCACTTGGTGTAGTACAACAACACAGCATACGAGCTACACTGTCAGACGACTGCAGAATACCTTTTACTGGACACCCTCTATATATGATAACAGTGCAATACCTGGGCTCTGGCGTTCCTTCAGCCACACAATCAAGCTGGACTTCCATTTGCTGCCGGTAGATTTTCTCCTTAATTGGGGTTTGAACGATACTGGGAGGCAAGCGAACTAAACACAACACAAAAATGCACATACAGTGACTACATAAATGTTGATAACTGCTGAAAATCTACTATTAACATTAACATACTGTATGCAGCATGCTGCAAAAATTATGAAGCAAATCTGGTAGTTTTGTTACCATATAAAGGTCATGATAGAAAGTGTTTGCAACTACCAGTGCCGCCATCTGTTATATCGTTGTATCGTTGTCTCAGTTTCATCACAATCAATCATATAAATTCATACATTCATATGAATCTTATCTGTCTTAAAATTTATCAGACACTGGTTAAGATTGCAGCAAATAAAGAATATGTTCGAGAAAAAGAACAGACAAAAAGAGCTCAAAGTGGCACTGTGGCAGGACTATCACAAGCAGACATGACACACTGTTATACAACAGTATCAAAATGGTGGTGGTAATACTGCTCAAAATATGCAACGAAGATTAACTAATCTAGCCTACAAGTCAGCATCCTTTACTATTCAATTACTTTTGAAGGAGGTGAATACCTATTTGGCAGCAACACAGTAAAGAAAAAAAATATATCTGCAGTCGCAGCACTGGCAGTCCTGATCAATATTCCAATCCCAGGCACCTAAGAGATGTCATCAAAAGACACGGGCAGCTCTACCACGCCGTAGAAGTGCACAATGCCCCCATGGCACATGTCCTTGGACCCGTGGACCGCTCCCAGTAATCAGCTGAATAACATTCTGGTGCTCTGCAGCTTGTCAAAAATGCTCCAAGATGCACAACGTTCAACGTCAAGTTTCATAATTTTCTGGCTTGATGCCGTTTAAGACACCATCCGGCGCTACTTTCCATACGCTATTGGACCCCCACTCCCGAGATCTCTGATTTTGCTTCTGCATGCGGCCTTAATAATAATAATAATAATCCACTTTATTCATTCGTAGACAAACCGCTACGATATGCAGTCACAACAGCTGACACGCAGGACAGCGCTAGATAAACCATGGCACGCAGGCCAAGTACAACCAACAACAGGGTTAAGCACGGGCATAAGCTGCCAACACAAACGGCGCTAAGCAGTCACATAAACCGCACCCGCGGCCGTAACCTCGTAGGCATTCACCAGATTGC
>Ga0209562_1000622_pt1 | contig 12287 bp, 9 predicted proteins | sample WorMetvacBELIZE2_FD_187399 | JGI IMG/M metagenome (GOLD analysis project Ga0209562, IMG submission 187399) | Marine gutless worms symbiont microbial communities from Max Planck institute for Marine Microbiology, Germany - Olavius vacuus BELIZE.2... | ecosystem: Host-associated > Annelida >...
TACATTTTCGGCCGAAAACGAAAATGGCCGAAACCATCAAAAATAGTCATTTTCGGCGCCGAAAACGAAAACAAATTTCGGTCGGTCTCTACACCCAGCAGATTATTATTGATGTTGTTGCCACTGCTGCTGCTGCTGTTGCTTCTGTTGTTATTACTACTATTATAAATGACATGACTCAGCCTACATAAGCGAAGCTTCAAGGCCAAGTTACACAAGTGCTAAGATATAAGTAGGTAAGTTTGTAAGCAAGTGAATTTGTGTTCGCGGAGCAGTCCTTACAGCCTAAACTGTCACGTAGTCACTATGCTAGTGTTTCGTATGCTCAGATGCGCACAGAACTGAGTCGTGTAATTATGCATGCATTAAAAAGCTGCCGAAGATGGCATGGGAGGATGTCTGCAGTAAGTCACTTTACACATACAAGATACATTTCTTATAATTGGTTTGTGTACACTGTAATTGCTGTGTAGAAGGAACAAGAGTATCGGTGAGGCCGAGTATGCAGACGGTTGTTGCCTCCAGCAATGTGACATTCCAGTGTCTAGTGACAACTGATCCTGATGAGACGTCACTGCTACAGATCTACTGGAGGCGTGATGGCAGGTGGCTACTGATGACTGATATGTGCACACATCGCTGTCTGGTGACCACATTCGACAGTCGCAACAGTACTCTGCTCATCAGTGATGTAACTGTGGCAGACTCCGGTGAATACATGTGTCGAGCCATCAGCCGCGTCGATGTGACTGATGCTACTGCTTCACTCCTTGTTAAAGGTAGGTCTGTTTCGTAAGCCTTTCATTATCTTACATCATCGTTGTTACCATCGTCAAATGTTTATAATGTGCCAGTTATGAAAAAAAATAAAAATGGTGGTGCGTTACTGTCTCATTGTTAGAAGCAGTATTAAATTGATAAGTTTTTGAATGACAGTAAAAAGAAGCAAGAGTAGTTGCAGCTGTCAGTTTTTATGGCACTTACCTAAGTGGCAGATGCAGCATGTGGAAAGCTGAAATTGTATCTGACTACTAAATTATACTTCATACTTTCCATATTCTAAGTTTACACAACTTTTGCTTAGTGTCAGTATGCTGTTAATATTTTATGTATGGTAGTTTTATTTACCAGTCAAGCAGAAAAACTTAAAAGCAAAAATGACAGACAAACAGACAGAGACAGAAAAACACTACACAAAACTAGCTAGCTTATACTGTTATATAAACTAACAGTTATAAATGTCATTAGCAAATTTAACTACTGCTATCAACACAGCTGCCAACACTGTTGCTTCTACAGGTCAAGTGGGGCAAACTGGTCTTTAGCTTCAAACAATGCCACTCCAACAAAACAAAGCCTTCTAGGGAGAACTGCATGTAGAATGTAACCAGTACCCGTGATTTAGCGCATGTCATATCGCTGTAACTTTGTGCATATAGTAGCATGTGTTTGTACATGTACTTATTATAGGATGATTCAATGCATTTGTGCACATATACATTGTATTTTAGAAGTTCTATTTTTCTTTGTTTCTACCTGCATTTGTCTTTTGTTCTCTCATCCATTAACCACTACTGACTGCATCTTGTGTCAATGTGTTAGACCGTCCACAGCGTCCAGTGAATGTGACCGTTAGATGTTGGGCTACAGCTGCAGAGATCAGCTGGTGGCCAGGTTCTGATGGTCATGCTGAAATCACCAGCTACGTGGTGCACTACAGTTCATCGGACACTGGACCTCAGTCATATCACTTTGATGAAGGCAATAATACATCTACACTTGTGCCAGTCAAGCCGTGGCGCAACTACACATTCAGTGTTCAAGCCTTTAATGAGATTGGTGAGAGTGACACGTCGGAGCCGGTGCACTGCACCACTCTGCCAGCTGCACCATTTCAGCATCCTCGTAATGTCTGCACAGAAACTAGACTCAGCAACCAGCTCGTTATAATCTGGCAGGTCAGAACAAGTGCAGTGCAGTTCAGTTCATGGAAAAATAATTTTGATTATTTAATTCAATGTGATTCATGCATGTGATTTGATTTTTCAGTTCTGTTTGATTCAGAGCCATTATGTCATATGTGGAGTGGATAGTGATTATTACATGGCAAATGGGAATGGATTGTATGCATATAGGTTTGAATGCTGATTACTTTTGCAGTAGAAAAGTATAAAACATTTTGTAGAAGATGTCAGCAAACCAAGTGAATAAAATACGATCAGAGACTTTTTTAAGGCCCCTTTTTTGCCGGAAATGCTTGCTTGCTTGTCTGAATAGACTGCAGCTGACTTCTAATTTTTTTCAAAATAAATACATTCCATTCACTTTGGCAGGCAAATTGAGATGATTTGAATTGTGAATCACTAGTTGCATTTAATATTGCTGTGTTACATCCCTGTGAAGTAAACCAGTTGTAAGCGATGTGCATGTGGAATATAGCATGCATACTGCAATTTAATGTAATGTTTAAGAAATAGCCATAAATATTAAAGAAGTGGCTACTTATTTATGTGCATGTTTTGTGTTTTATTGCAGCCAATGCCAAGAGCTGAACATAACGGTGCTGACTTGCACTACATCGTTGAATACAAGCAGGTGGCAGAGAGCTCATCAACGTCCATTGTAGTACAAGACTGGACTGTCGGTGAACTTGTGGTTGACAATCAGCCAGTCTTTACCACATATGAGATCACAGTCAGGGCTGTCAACCAGATGGGATCTGCTGCTGATAGCTTGCTTCATGTCACGATTGGTCACTCAGGAGAAGATGGTTTGCAGTTTGAAAAATTATCTAAATGAAACAGTAAAACATTTGTAGTATGTAGTTGATGACTGTGTGTGTATGTGAATTGGAGTGTGCATTGGAGACTGAAATAGCTGCATTGAAGTCATTTTAGTAGTATGGTTGTGGCATTCATATAATAGCCTACTGGTGTTATTATCATAGATACCAGCTTTTGTACAGCAGCAAGAGCATGTATTCTTGAAAACATTGTTGACAAGTGAGCAGTTTCTACTTCAGTTGAGAAATAGTGAATGTGGCTTAGAGGTGTCATAGGTCAGCTTGCATCTGTTATCTTATTTAGTTACACACATCACGCCCCAACACTGGTACGATATCTGCAATACACAGTGGGGGCTCCCATGATATGTGATTAGCCAGACTTCAAATGACTTTTGAGTTTAACTTGTTAGATCAGTGGAGTACAATACTATATAATACAAAAGACATTTGTAGTGCACTCCCTACCTAAGAACGAGGATGCATTGGTTATAGTATAAAATAGCTTTAACATATTTGTTGAAAAAATGGTGGAATTGCAAGTTTCAATTAGTAGCCGATTCCATGCATGAGGAGTAGCAACAGAGAACACCCTGTCACAGGTCTTTGATATCTCAGAGACTGTATATGACAGTAAATATTGCAAGCAGTATTGTTAAACTGGAATCTGTGTTGTAGTGCATGTGTTACGTTGATACTGTAGTTCCGCTGGAATGTCCAACAAACGTGAGTGTTAATGAGTCGAGTCTGAGCAGCACTGGTGTTGAGTTGACGTGGAATGCTGTCCGTGATGATCCAGACACGCTGCAGGGCTTCTTCACTGGCTACCGGGTACACAGTGTCTCTGCTTATGCCTTCTCTGATAGCTTATGTTACAATGTGCTGAGTACAGTGAAGCTTCCAGCTTGCTATATCTGTCCCTAGCATGGGCGTAGATCACGGGGGGCGGCAAGTCTGCCCCAGAATTTGGAGTAGGGGGACGCTAATGCGAATTGTTCCCCTGAGATGTTGTCATATAGGTACAAAAAGGAACATTCTGTGGCCTTTAAAATCCGCCAAAATCCGTTTTCGGATGGGGCTCTGCCTTGGACCCTGCTGGGGCAGCTCATGACGCTCCCCCAGACCCCTAGTCGGCTGGGGAGGGGACACTCTTCCACCATACTCCACCCTACTTGGCACCGACCCACCTTTGGCACTTGGCCATGCATGCGTCTCCTCAGAATTCCAGCGTCCTCCCCAGAATTCCAGCCTATGGTCTCTGGTAAGAGCAATTGCTCACAACGTTCTTTCCCTTGTGTTTTAGTGGCTTGTTGATGTCTTTGAATACCACTGAAAATGTGTGCAGTTGATTTTGTTCATACTTTAACTGCAGGTAGCCAATTAATTTTGTTGTATATCGGCAGGGGTTTGTAACCACTGGTTCTAGCGGGTGCAGAAATAGGTCAGATAGGGTGTGAAAAATGATCTCACATTGGGAGGATTTGTATTGGACACTTTTAAAGTGATATATTTACAAATAGAAGCTTTTTTCTAAAAGAATTACTAAGCCTTATTGGACAGTTGAGCAGTTTTTGATCTTAAGCGTGATTAGCAGTTAACTGCACTTAGTTCAGACAGGGGTGTGAGCCTGGCTTCGTGGATCAGTTTAAAAATGTGTATGAATGTATACTGCATTAAATATTTGTGTGTGCTGTTAACAGATGCAGTTTTGGAAAACTGAAAGTCCTGACTGCATCATCGTGGAAGATCTCATTCTGCGATCGGTCAGTTGCTGTCGCCTGAAGACCGAGCCAAGAGCTCGGCTGAAGAGAGAAGTGAGGAGTGTGAGAGGACGAACTGATCGACTGTGGCCTTACACAGCTGTCAGTGCTGCAGTGATGGTGTTGAATAGTGCCAGACATGGTCCACCCAGCGCTCTTGTTCACTTTCATACAAAGGAGGATGGTATGCTACTTCGGTTGTGGGATTTGATACTAAATTTGGTGATTGATGGTTTCTTTCATTATGGTTGTAATGCTTGCTAATTTTGGGCGACCTCTTGTTACCAGGCTGTTAAAAATGTGCTGAAACTGCCTTGGCATGCCACTGCATCACTTAACTGTTTCATCAGTGTTTCTGTGACCGTGGTTGCAGCTGAGTTATTTTGGCTTGTTGAGTGTGTTATACTCCACAGTTCAGCCAGTAATTGAGCATACTGATTGTAAGGGGCCAATAAGCACACGCTTGGCGGAGGCAGCGAGGTCAGCGCGTCCAGCCGCTCCATGTCTGTTCGCGCTGACCTCGCTTTCGTGTCTTGTGTAATAAATGATATCTGCTTGAGCCACTGCTACCAACTCTGAGCGCACAGTAACACAGCACGGCAGAGACCGCTATACACAACGACACACCGGTCAGACGTTCACAATACGTAAGACGTAAGACCCTAGATCTACTAGAACACACAATATGTATCACTCTCCGGCGTCAATCATCCATACGGAAGTCGCCATAGGCTGTCACCCACCTACAGGTACAATATGGGTCCGCCCCCGCGCTACGCGTCCAGCCGCTCCGTGTCTGTTCGCGCTGACCTCGCTGCCTCCGCCAAGCGTGTGCTTATTGGCCCCTTACACTGATGCTAATAGCACTGCAGGTTATAATCACTCAAGTGTTGAGGCTGCAAGATTCAGATCCCCTGCTCTTTACTGCCGCAGCCTTCTGTCCACAGTTGAGTGTATAGAATGCTAGATTATGTGGGTGGTTTAAGTAAGTAAGCAAGTAACTCATGACATCTGTATACATCGCCAGAATTGCAGATATGCCACACTGGCGTTGGATGCTTTTTCTCTTTAGTCTTCGCTCTGATTGCTTTGAACTCTTAGTCAGTTTTATGTTGTATGCGGTGAGTTTTTATTCAGAGCCAGCATCATGTGATGTCACTGGCCATGATCACGTGATGTTACTGGTGTCCTAATTGTGTGTATTAAGTGCCAGGCATTGTGAGAGAACTCCATGTCATTGAAAGAGGCTGCAATCACATCTCGTTGTCGTGGCTGCCTCCAGCTGCTCCCAACGGCATCATCCTTGGCTACATTGTTCACTACAAGCCAGGTGTGCATTTGACGTGGCTCTTACGTAGTCAGCTCACAGAAATGTGGTACCCAGAGTTACCTCAATGGCATCCCGCCCACATAGGATATCCCATAAGACCAGAGCTATTTCTTGCAATAATTTGTGTGGCCTTTTCTTCCATGAAGACTGTTGTTCCAGCAAACATTCTTGCACTATCTGCTGTTTTGTGAATCTTTGAAAGCTGAAAACTCGCTCATTATTACTGCCCACATAATACCAACAGCTGCTAATGGAAACACTGTATGAGACATTTATCCCATTTTTTGCATTAAATGCAAATAGACTTTAAGAGGTACAAATGTAGGTCATCACATTAGTTTATTCCAAGCTCTCTACAGATGTTTGCAATTATGTAGCCATAGTATCTTAGGGCATTTCATAGTTAAGTGAAAGTAAATAAGGACTGTGCATACAGGTTATTTTTGTGAATTTTTGTTATTTGCATTTTTCTCTGTTTAGCAAAATAGAGATGAATGTATATTTACTACTTTCGGTCATTTTTTAGTCATATTGTAATTAATAGGGAAGCTCACTATATGAATAGTGTAACCGTGGTGGTTACAAACTGCTGTTATTATAAAATGAAAACTCGCTTTTTTGCCTTTAATACGTTTAATTTTTCTAACTCTCTTCGTTGACGGCCTCATACACACTCTTTGTTCAGAGCTACTGATCGCATCTCTTTTTCGAAGCTCCGCCCTCAGTAGCGGTCATCTTTTGGCCTGTGCGCTACCGTCCAGTCTGGTGTGCCTCGACAGCTGCTGGAGCCGGGTGCTAGTGGGATGTGGCATATGCTCCCGCGTTTTGAGAGCTTTTGTGGTTTCAAAATATGATTGGCAGTTCGTCTATGTCTTTGTTTCCCGGGTCTCTTGAGTTTTCCGCCATATCGCACTTTAATTCCCCCTCAGAGATCCGAACAGGCGGTTGATGGCCCCCTTACATCCCCGCGGTTTCTTTTCCCGAGCCCCAGATCGGGAAGGAAATCCAGAGACGAACTGCCGTTCCTCTGAGTTTTCCGCCATATAGCACTTTTCCCCCTCAGAGACCCGAACAGGCGGTTGATGGCCCCCTTACAATAGCATGGCTTGTGATGCTGCAGAATTGTTCTAAAATGTCGACTGTTTGTGTAGTGAATGTGACGGCAGACGAGCACAAGGAACTGGTAATGGTAGTAGCAGAGCTGCGTATGATGAAGATTCACAGTCTGATGAGTAACACGGTCTATGTAATGACTGTACGTGCCATGACATCAGTCGGCCGTGGAGCTGCGGTGTCAGCCTCTGCAGTCACTCGTCCTTCATCACGTTAGTCTGCTTCTGTACAGTAGCAGTTTTAGAACAGGACATCTGGGAGGCTAGAGATGATGATGTGCAGTGATTTAATGTGCACTTAAAAGCTTACTAGAGTAGAAGCCAGCTCAGCCTAGCACACAGTGCCAAAGTTAAAACCGACATGCCCGAGAAAAAAGAGATCTAGAAAACTTGTGTTCAGATTAGTGCAAACACACCCCCACTTCTGAAGTTGAAGACTAGTATTGTGCACAATCATAAACGATAAATTGCATAATAAAGTATGAGTAGGTTGAGTGCCAGGCACATTCACATTCTGTCAATACTAGAGTTAGTGAACTTGGTATTACCTGCCTCATTTAACACTGAGCTTGTCATTGGCTGCATTGTGACTGAGATGTGAGTTTCCTGTGTCTGTGTCATTGCTGTACAGTTCCTGATGAGCCGATCATTTCTGACATTGTCACTGGTGACTCGTATGTAGTCCTGTCGTGGCAGGTGATGTCGGCCATCAGTGCCAACCCGGGACACACATTCTTCATCAAGTACCGCTGTACAGGTGATTTATTATGTTTTTAAAAAAATATTTGATAGAAAAAATATAATTTAACATCATTCACCCGTGGTGCAGCACCCCACCTTCTGTGGTTCAAACATACCAGGTGGTAAGATGGAAGTTTTTCTGATGTTTGGCTGGATCATGTCCTTCACTGATTGATATAGGTATTTGGATGGATCGAACTGTAATCTGGTGGGTGATACAGGGTGTCTACTCATTGGGCCATATCCCTCTTACGGCCAACAGAATGCCAAATCATCTATAGGCATGTATATTTGATATATATTAACTGCATTTAGATTATGCTAAAACGTATCCTACGTGCATAAAACAGAAGAAGTTTGCATGAGGAATGATTATCAGCACTCTATTTACATGACAGCTTTCACCTTCTGGGGCAAAGCCTCTGCGGCCTAGGAGCTTTTCCGCTGGACTCTGCTGGAGCACTACTATCCATTACAACCACCATGGAACTCCAGTGTATCATATAACTAGGGCTGGTAAAGATTAATATTATTTTAATAGTTAACTTTTTAAAAATTAATCATTAATTAATAGTTAATTTTAATTAAAAATAAAAACACATCGATTGGATGTGCACGTTGCAAGTGGTAAATACTGAATCAACACAGTGTTAGATCCATCATCTTCTAAGGCTTTATCACAAGTGATACAACTAACATTTTCCACAGACAGAAAAACTACCATTTTCACTCAGCTGAAGCCAAAGTAATCACTCAACGGCCTGTTATAGCCTTATGTTTAGCTCTGCTATCATCATTTGACTTCACTTTTACCATCCTTTTTTACATTATTACAGAAAACAGCAGCAAGTGAAATAAAGTAAAAGAATAAGCAAGTAACATAACACTGCTGATTAATCTCTAAAAACAATTTTAATCGTTAAAAGTTTTTAACGATTGATCGTTTAATTAATCGTTAAAATCTGCAGCCCTACATATAACATGTGTAGTATAATACTTACTGTGTTCTAACTCGCAGAGCGCAAGGTGTTGAGCAGTGCGGTAGATGAGTAGAGATTAATATCAGAGTTGAGTGTGTTTTGTCCATGATATCATGTGTGCACTTGTAGACTTGGGAGAGTGGCAGCAGTCAGTGAATGAAACACAGCTCAACTACATCAACGTCACTGATCTCAGCCTCGATGCTGAATGTGAAATGCTTGTTGTGGCCGTCAATGATGTTGGCACAGTAGCATCTCGTCAAATACGTGTTCGCATTGGAATGCCATATGCTCAATTTGGTATGTTTTTTTACAATTTGGATTCGGGGATGGAATCAGCAGGTTAAACATAGGCTAAACACGGTTGTTATAGGCAAGTTAAACTAAGGTATTCCAGGTTCGTATGTACCTTGAAAAGTCTTGGATAAGTTCTGGAATTTAGGGGTGTTGGAATTTTATTGTATCTGTGTAGTTCATTGATATGTCTACTGTTCTGATGAATTAATGATGTCTATATTATTGTAAGTAGTTACTCTGAATAGTTTGATTTTTAACTTTACATCAAATCTGTATCTGGTGTTACTGCTTTATCTGTTCAAAGGACAAATTCAGCTCAACATAATGTGGTAGTTTCTCTAAGTAAGTAAGTAAGTAAGTAAGTAAGTAGATTTATTGAACATATATATCATGTGTATATATGCAAATGTGAAATAAGACATTAAATGTAGAGCAGTGGTGACATAAAATCACACTAAACCAGACAAGGTGACAAACATATAGTAATGATAACAAGAAAAGAAACCAAACGCATCATACTTCATATTAGAAATTTAAAAAAAAGAACTAACAACAAATGATTTTTTTGTGATTTTTATTCGAGCATGTTGGGAGTTTATACAGATGATCTGTTTGCGGAAGATCGTGGTTTAAGTCCCTGTCTTGGGGGAGAAGAGGATATAAACAATGTAGTGATGATTGCATTTTTGCAAATAAGTTATATTTGGAATGATTGCACAGTCCTACAGGTGGGTGAAAGTTGATTTTTACTGACCTGTAAGCACTGTGCTGGAAAGGTCTGGATTTGAAGAGGGGATGTGGCCGGCCAAGTACAAACTGGAGAGGTATAATCAAGAAGGATCTACAAAGAATGGGACTCAGAGGTAAGAGGCGGAGGCAACAGCCCTCAACAGACTAGAGTGCCATCTGAGTGTGGTCCAATGCGTACACATGGATGTGGGCTGAATCGAGGTTAAGGTCATGGGTTGCCTGAAAAGTTCTGCAAAAACAGTGTTAGGTGTTTTAGTGAACCATTATAGATGATTATTTATAGCCTGCATTAGATTAGCAGGTCAGATAAAAACCAAAAGTGGTAATAGTAGGTGGACATACGTATGCAGAGAAGTTGCCATGTCAACCTGTAGTGTGTTGGCATTTTGTTGATTGACAGTGGCATCTTCAATGAAGTCTCGACGTGACTATGGTTGGGTGATTGGTCTCACGTGTGCCATCGCCGTCGTTGTGCTCATTCTCATCCTCATAGTGTGTCTTGTTAGACACGTAGTGCGGCACAGATACAGTGGTATGTCAGTTAGTAACAGCTCGATGAGACTTTGCTGCAATGTGAGCCGGCTGTCTCATTAGCGATGATTAGTAATCACACTTGGATTCAAGACTAGTGCCAAGAATATGACATTCAAGACCGAGACCAGAATTCACAACTTTGACATCCAAGACCAAGACTTAGAGTGTGTCTTGAGACTGAGATTTGGCTCTTAAGAACTTCAAGCCGCTGATAATGGATGTATAATATGTAGTTCACCCATATGTACAGCTGAAATGTCCATGATTTGAATTTAATAAACGAAGGTTATGATGATAATGATGACGACGACGATGATGATGATGATGAAATAAGCTTGTATGCTATGTAAAACAAAATTAATGACTGAGGTCACTGATCGCTGTTGATGTTATACATTTTTATTCCAAATGGTAATTTCTACAGAAGAGTAAGACTGAGTAATAGCTTGAAATTGCCGAATGTTGAATGCCGTGTAGTGTTGATTAGGTTACCATGTGACGATTGAAGTAGATTGAACTAGAGAGAAGGGATGTCCAAGAAAGACTTTGTGGAATAATGTCCGGGAGGATGTGAAAAGTTTTGGCTTGTTGCGGGAGGATGTACTGAGATACAAATAGAGAAGGGAGTAGGGATCCACAGTTGGCAACTAAATAAACCAGGCATTCATTTGACAAGTATGTATGTGGAAGATTGTGGTGTGTTTTATTATGGCATGATGGCATAGTGGACTCGCCATCAAGAGTTGTATTTTTGATGCAGGTATGCTCAGTGCCTGGTTTTGTATCAAACTCTTGTTGTTCACCTCAAAACATAGCAAATGGTGCTACATTCGTTCTTATCCTCATCAATATAGCTATCTTACTTGTGACCTTTCGGTTGCATATTAAGTAAATAAGTAAGTAAGTAAGTAAGTAAGAGTATTTGTATGGCACAAAAAATCGAACGTCACTCTTAAGTCACCAAAGCAGGTCATTAGAGCAGGTCATGCTGATTTGCTGCACTGCTGCTGTATTATCCTTTATCAGCAATTGCATTTTGTTGGTTATGTTTTTAGATTTTCTGTGCATTGTGTTGTAATGTGTTCGTTAGCGTATGAGAAAGAGACATTACGTGGCTGCACTGAGCCAGACACAGGGACTCCGACAGATGACTTGGATTTTGAAAATGTCCTCAACCCGTGAGTGTGTCATTCTGTTTTGTCAACACACAGCGACAAATAGATAAACGCCCAGTTTAGAAATAAGAATTTGATCAGCTGCTGCCTTGTCAAGTAAGTAAGTAAGTAAGTAAGTCGTGGCATGTAGATGGTGCTAGATTGTAGAAATGCTGCAACAGTGCTGATAAATAGGGGTTTTACTGTTGGAAAAGATACATTTTTAGCCCTTGCCCAAATGAACATGGTCAGTGAGATGCTGTTGTTGTGCAGGGCAGATGGCGGACTGTGCCATACTGGGTCCGTTGAATGCAAAATTCCAAAAACTCTGCTGTCACTGATTGATGTAGCTGGATACATACAGTTCATACAGACTGTAACCAAGGATGACCTCGGACATTTTCCACGACGATGCAGATTTCCTGTAGATATGCAGCAGTGGCACCATGGATATATTTCCACACAAGGACTGCACTGGGAGTGAATCTCTGCCGCACCGGTAGCCAATAATTCAGACAGTCTCAGTAATGATGATGGAGCACAAGAAGGAAAATTATCACATGTGCTATACGGTGTATTGCAGCTGTTTGCAATAACATGCACTTACGAGCTTTATAGTATTAACCTAATCACAGAAGAGTTATTCACCGGATAAGTGCATTCATTTGTAAGGTCTTGGAAACTTGCAGACTGGAAGTATAGCATATGATAAAAGTGTAGTTTGTTTTCACTATAAATGATTACAGTTCATACAGACTGTAACCAAGGATGACCTCGGACATTTTCCACGACGATGCAGATTTCCTGTAGATATGCAGCAGTGGCACCATGGATATATTTCCACACA
>Ga0209562_1000623_pt1 | contig 12285 bp, 15 predicted proteins | sample WorMetvacBELIZE2_FD_187399 | JGI IMG/M metagenome (GOLD analysis project Ga0209562, IMG submission 187399) | Marine gutless worms symbiont microbial communities from Max Planck institute for Marine Microbiology, Germany - Olavius vacuus BELIZE.2... | ecosystem: Host-associated > Annelida >...
GTCACTTTTTTTGGAACACAGTGTACATACACAGTAATATACATATACATGCTTATGAGCATGAGCAAGTCTGCAGAGCCTTTAGATGGGTATATTACTAAGTCTCTGATAAAATATCATCAGTCAGCCAATCAGTCACTCATTAAATGATGAGGTTGACAGTAAACATCATACAGTAGTGATGTTACACAAAGAAATGTGTAATTTAGATTACTGTCAACATTTGTTAAAGAATGCTACATATGTTATATAAACCAAAGTTCTGTTATATTATAATGCAATAATCATAGCCCAAATTCAACTGCTTGATGGTAGTGCATGACATGTGAACAGCTTGCCCAAAATCATTACGTGACAGAGGAATGGTTGGGTGTTGAACACATGACCAGTTCAGTACACCACCAAGCTGTTGTCATGTGGTGTGATTTATTGATTAGCAAGGAATGTCCTTATGTTATATTGGTTGCTAGGAGCTGACTGCTGGTTTAGACAAGTCCAAGCTCTCAGCAGCCGAGATCACTAAGGCCAGCAAAGGACTTGAGCGTGACTTTCCACTCGGCATTCCTGAATGCGGTGCTGATGCTCTGAGGTTCACGTTGTGCTCGTACAATGTTCTCGGTACGTTTATTGTAACGGTCTGTCAGCTCGGTACTGATTGACAACTGTTAACTCCCAAAACTGATAAATTAGACCCAATCTGTTTCCAAGCCAGACACTATGTAAGCAAATTGAATCCAATTTTGTTTTTGTTGGGTTAGTCATTTGGCTGTTCTTGAGGGCTTTGACATTAATGATTACAGTTGAGATTGTAGTAGTAGTTGTATCTGTAATTGCGGTAGTAGTAGGTTAATAAATAGCTGTTTTGCTGTGCTTCAGGTCAGTGCCTTCATGTCGAGAGTGGTTGTTGTACATGTACTTGTAGCAGTAGAGGTAGTAGTAAGTAAGTAAGTAAGTAAGTAAGTTTGTAGAGTGCATCGTCCAGAAAGCTCTAATGCGCTATATACACAAGTAAGCTGAAAATAAAAACGTCTTCAGTGAATGTCTGAAGGAGTCTCTGCTGATGGCCGGGTCTCTCAGACTGTAGTAGTAGTCACCATAGTAGTTTTATCAGAGTTAATAATTGTACATGTGTCATTTTGTTTTTGTAGGACATGTAGTAAACGTTGACATCAGTCATGTTAAAGCAAACCTGCACTTCTGTAACAAAATCTGGCAGGCTTTTCGTTTCTTCAGTAAGAACATCGACAAGACTTTCAGACCAGCAGAAGACCTGCGTGAGGTCATGCGTGCATTTATGCATTTCGCCAGACATGAAGCATTAAAAATGTTTGGATTTATTCACCTACTGTTTTGTTTGCACAATTATTACTAAACTGCCAATTGTTACAAAGTTATTGCAGTTCCATGTTTGATATGGTACTGGGTGCAAATGAAGAATTGCGTAGGATTCCTATAATTCTCATAAAATATTTACATTATCGTACAGTTATTGGTAGTTTGACTCAGTGGTGACATGGTTTAGAATTTGGATCAACATAGTAGCTTTGCATTTGGCCCAATTAGTATTGGGATGGGCCACCATCTGCAGCAAGTAAACCATCAGCACATTAGAGATTTTTTGACAATGTGCTATATAAATCCACATTTGATTGATTGATTGATTGATTGATTGATTGATCTAGGTATGTAGATAGTAATACTGTATGACAGTGGGACATTTTAATGGGTAGCAACAAGCACACGGGGTCTTTTAGACGTGTTAGATCTTTGATTTACCATGAAAGTGCTGTCATGAATTGCAATTTTTAAACTGATAGAGTTTCTCTGAACTTGTCACCTTGTTTATTGTTTTTGTCCTGCTGGCCAACCCGGCTTCTGTAAACCACGGGCCTGTCTTTAAGTATTTTTCTTTTGACTGGTCGATTTCTTGTGTATCATAATTTCCGAAGGTGTTATGTTAAATTGATTTCATGTTACTTTTTGAACCCATCCGTATTCTTGTGAATTTACGTAGACATGCAAGCGATGAAGCACTTAACTAATGTATCTGATGTAATTGCAGATATATGACAATGTAACGTCAGCGACTGACCGGTGGATGCTGAGTCGCCTGTCTGCCATTGTTGAATGCTGCGACGTTGGATTTAAAACCTACAATCTGATGGATGTTACACGAAGCTTGCACACTTTCTGGTGGGCCGAGTTCTGTGACATCTATCTGGTAATTGTCGGCTGGCACTGCTATTCAGCCCTTACGCTCAGTTTTTCTGTCCCAACACAAGCTGTGTGTGGGTTTGTCCTCAATCTGCTTTAACCTGATCTGGAGTAAACAGTTCCATCAATTTCGATGAAATTTGGCAGATGGGCCGTCCTAGGCTCTAGTAGTGCACTGCAGAGAAATTGGCCCGCCAGACCTCGGCAAGGGCCTGAAATGCCTAGCAGAAGACAAAAACGGGAAAAATGGATATCGTGTGACAAACCCTGACGTTCTAAAGAAGAAGATGATGAATTTTTGTCTGTAACATCTTCAATGTTCAACATCTTGCAAAACAAATCTTTTATCTGTTTTTGATTTAGGCTTAATTCTTGACATGTCAGACCTTTAAAATTTGGCTAGAAGAATAACTCTTGCTGATTGGCAATCTTGTTACATGCTATGTTTGGATGATGGCTCATTAGTCTGGAATGACCTGTTGAGTAAATTGCAAACGTTGACTTGGTTTATTGACAGTTTCAAATATAACAATACTACTAATTATTACTAATTATGCTAATACTTAAGATAGTGTGTATATGCTGTTGTTATGACGAAGCCATTGTAAGAGTTTATCAGGTACATCTGATGAATATACAGAGTGGTCCGAAAAATTGGCACCATTTTTGTATGCCTTAACTTTACCAAATATTAACCAATTTTGAAAAAAAAATTTTACTGTCAGAATCAGGAGAAAATTTTTAATAATACTATCATTAAAGATCCCACCACACCTTAAGTGTGTCGCTACACTACCTTATGAAATGTCAAGTGTCTTAAAAGCAACAATTGAAAACAAGACAACGTCAGAAGTTAAGCGCCCCACTCTCATAGTCACAAAATTCTTTATAAACAAATAAAACTTTTAAAAACACTGACCCAAATGCCTATGACATCAGTGATGATGTCACTAGGCACAGGCAGAAGAATAACTAAGTAACATTTTGAAAATCGGTTAATATTTGATAAAGTTAAGGCGTACAAAAATTGTTGCTTTTAAGACACTTGTCATTTCACAAGGTAATGTAGCAACACACTTAGGGTATGGTAGGATCTTTAGTGATAGTATTATCACAAATGTTCTTCTGATTCTGACAGTAAAATAATTGTGAAAATTGGTTAATATTTGGTAAAGTTAAGGCGTACAAAAATGATGCCAATTTTTTGGGCCACCCTGTAGAACAGTACCAAGCAGCTGCCTGCCCTCACATAATGCCAACCAGTTTTGGCCACAAGTCCAGCTGTAGGCTGCTATCGTCTAAACCGCTCATTGCCATATGTATTACTCAGCCTAAAAGCTGATGCTCATTCTACTGTGCCATGTATTATAAAAGACCAAGTCAGCCTTTGATTGATCGAGCAGTTTCATAATTTTTCATTTTTGCCATGTAATGCATTAGAGGCTATTTTGCAGTTGCAGTATGTATGACATAAACATTCTTGATGCTGTTCATTTTAGTAATAATAATAATAATAAATAAATAGAAATAAAAACAAAAAATAATAATAGTAATAGTAATTAACCTACATTTGGCATTAACATCATTGTTAATTATTTGACCTGCAGTATTCGTTTTCTTATGGCAGTGTTGTGATCTAATCTAATATAATCTTGAGCTTTTAGAGTGGCCTAAATATCAAACACTATCTGAGGTCCGCTAGAGTATTGCAACGTGATGAAAATGTAAAATGTTCAGAAAACAGTGTCAGGAAATGATTGTTTTAAGTAGGTACATTGTATGTGTTGTACAGGAATATGTGAAAGCCGTGACTCGGACACAGTCAGTGGCCGACGTCCGTGTCTGTCGGAACATCATGTATGCATGCATTAACACCGGTCTGCAGTTGATGTCACCATTCATGCCATTTATCACTGAAGAACTCTACCAGCGACTGCCGGGCCCATCTCTTGCACCGAGCATCGTCGTGTCATCTTATCCACAGCCATCCGATGTACGATGATATGTTACAGTACACTGTGGTGAAATTTTATTTTTTAGCCCTACAGGTAGATTCGGGAGTTATTATTATTATTATCATTAAGTGCATTTATATAGCGCAATATCGCGTAATGCAGCTAATGCTTGGTTGTGACATGACATCGTTGAATGCAGAATTAAAAGGGTCTTAAAATATTTTCAGCTGTCATTCAAAACTTGTCACACTGTCGGACAGTCACAAACTGGAGTAAACATTGGTGCTGACTTAGTGCGTAGATAAATCTGCAACATTAACGTTACTGCAATTACATCTGAAATTCACAACAAAAACCACACTTCCACAGGTTTCCCTTGAGAGTTTCAGAAGACTCGGACTGTTATGGTGGTAAGTGCAGAAATAGACCAGTAAAACAGTATTTGTGTCATTTATTATTGCACTGTTAGTATCGCATCAGTAACAACATGAAATAAATCAGTATATTGCGTTTATTTGTTTGCAGTACCAGTATCGTGATTCGGAAGCAGAGAGTAGTATGTGTTACGTGCAAGACATTATCTCAACTGTCCTATCATTGCGTAAAGATCTCTGTTTGACCAAAGCCAAACCGAATTGTAAGTTTTTTTTTATTTGCTTGTTATAACTGTCAAACATTATGGTAGCAGAATACAATTACTTCTGTTTATCACATACATATTTTTTTAAAGTGAAGTGCTTCCCAAGCCACATGGCCTTATAGGACACTGCTTTTTGTGTTTCTTTAGCTCTTAGCCTTGGGTTTCTCTAAGACTGGCAGATTAATTTGAAATTGAATGTAAAATTGAAATATAGTGTTCACATGTATACCATGCACAGTCATTTTTCAGGCTACCTTCAATCTGTATTTCAACTTTGTGACTATCTTCTTTAGATGCGTGTTTCTTATATCGTATTTTTAATTTTTGTTTAATGTTCGTGGTCTGTTTTATAATTTTTTTAGCTATCTGTTAACCATTTGCCTTGTATTAATTAATCAGTAAATATTATATCAAGCCCTGTGTTATTATTATATTATATTATTGTGTCTGAACTGGTGAATACTTTCCAAACAGCATGTCAACACACAATACTGTCATAGAAGTGTTACAAGCTGACCTGATGTAAGTGTGATTGAATGTGTACGTAAAAAGAGAAAATAAAAATAACAAAAAAAACTAGACTTGAGTGTAAAAAATAAGCCTTTTTAATATAGTCATCATGTCTATGATTGTCAGCATTTTCAGAGATGTCTTTCTAAAGAAGTCGTGAACTATTTATGTTGGACGAATGTTCTGATTATTAGAAGTTGACACAGATATGTTAGGCAAGAGTGTATGTTGTCATTTGTCATTGTGTTGTGAATGTGCATGTGTGTTAAGTGTACATGGAGATCAGTAATGATGACATGCAGAATGCCGTGCAAGCTCATCTTTTGTTGTTGAAAACACTGTCACGTTCAGGCTGTGTTAAACTAGTTGACACCGTGCCAGCCGACGTCTGTATTAGTGTTGCTGCCGGCGGCGACACCACTGTGCATGTCGACGTCACAGTGAGTGCTCCTGTGATTAGTGATTATTGTTGTGAATGTTTTTTGGAACCGCCTCAAAACCTCTCTTTTCCTGGTCATTTTCTTCCTAACTGTTTTCAGTTTCCAGTTCCTTACACCATGTACAGTAGTGGTTTAGCAGTCTTGTACTTAAGCCACTGTAAATAACTAATGTAATGTGATATTGTGATGGTAGTCGACAGTCCTTCCTTTTCCCTTTTCCTTCGGGGTGGACTACGTCCAGCGCTGAGGCCATCTATCAATTGCGGCCCAATGCGCAATAGTCGACAGTTATTTATGTATGATTACAAGGACTAGTAGTTTACAAACAAGATATGGCAAGATATGGGCATCATAAGCTGACCAGCTACACCGCCTATCAACCTCAAGTACAAGTACAAGTACATGTGAGCAGAGAGCATTAATATTATTAGGGGCAAATGAGATCATCCTTTTACTGAATTAAACCTTCATCATGGTAAATATAACTCTAGTTTGATCATTGATACTCTTTTCAGCTTCAGTTTGGATTGACTCGTCTCGATATTTTGTTGGCTTTTATATAAGGTGTCACGCATCATCGTGAACGATTCTGAAAGCGAAAAGTTCTATGTGTAAACTTCATATGCAGACAAACTTTATGTCACTCTATATATATGATCAATATATACAAATTTATAATTTTGTGACGAAAGAAAGGCATTTATTTTTGCATTCAAAATCGTTCACAATGATGCATGTCACCCTATATATTGCCACGCCAGAAGGGCTTGGTATAATATTTACTGAGTTTTTGGTTGATTGAAAGATTGACTGATTGATTAGATTTGTGTTTGTGACTGTATTGGTTGCTATTGTGCAGTGTATACATTGTGTTTAGGGTTTCATTGATGTCCGGCAGACACTAGACAGGTTGATTCAGCAGAGAAGCATGATGGAGGGAGAGTTGATGAGATTACATCAGCAGCGTCAGATGTCTGATGATGCTGATAATGAACGGCATTCATTTGATGACTTGAAGGTAATTGTTTACCAGACATACAGTATGTAAATGTCAACTGGTGTCCAATGTGGCAGCTAACAGGGGTGTAGTCAGAGTGGGGACATGGCGCATGCCCTCCGTCACCGTAGGTCAGTTTTTGTCAAGGCCCCGTTGGTGTTCTCTAGGGTTTCCATATTCTGCCCGTGGACCCTGCTGGCTGGGGACTTCCGTCCCCCAGACCGCCTGGTTTGTTCCCCCTTAGTAAATTCCTGCTACGCCCCTGACAGCTAAGTTTGTGAAAGCAGAGCAAAGCTGAGTTGAATATTTTTGCTGAGTGTTCGGCAAACATAACTATCTCCTGAGACATCAAATGGCATTTACTGTATTATATTGCAGACTGTGGCGATGTAACTTGTTATTGTAGTTTAAAGTTATTTAACAGTTGACTGTGTTGTGAACTGTTATATGTATTTAATCATTATAAATGTGTAATATATTGTCTTATGTTCAGTTATGTTCAGTAAATTAATGTATACGTTATGTTACATTTAATCAGTTAATTTAGTTAATTTAGTTAAATGTGTCAACTGTCGCTAGGCTGACCAATGAGTGAATTCTGTGTTGGTTGATCTGGAGATTGATTTGGTGAAGATCAGAGTCAATTCTAAGTCATGTGTGATACAGTTAACTGTCACATTGGTGACAGCTATGTGCAAGGCAATATTTGTTTATTTATCATGGATTGGTACACAAGGTACACATGAAAAAGCAATATAACAAAAGAAGAAAAAAACAATGAAATGCATGCACACACACCTGATACTCAACTAAGTACAGACCTAAAAATACACTGAGACAGATCACTGTAGCTGAAACTCCTGTCAGAAATTGATAATAACTGGTGACTTAACATAATAAATTCAGTTGTAGCGAGTGCACCACTAAACATGTCAACAGAATACAGCTGCATACTCTGTCTAGACAGCATATCAGACAGATGAGAGGGTTGTGTACCTAGCAGCAACGATTTACAGAGTGAGAAACACATCACATTTATACACATTTATATCCCACCATGAGCTTATAACTTCAGAGGCGGTGAGTTGATTGTCACACGTGTGACCATTGCAGTGGACGTCGTAGTTTATTATATGGCACACTGTGCTGACGGTAGGCATGATTATAAAATATTTTTACATCATTGACACTGTGATGCTGCTGTCACTTACCTGCATATCACCTGCTTCTGTCTGCTGCAGGTTGACCAGCTGAAAACCAAAATACGGCATCTAATGGACCTGATTGCATCAGTTGAGAGGCTGAGAACTTCAGACAGGGTTGAGCAATGAGTTGTTCGTAGGTGGTTGTGCTGGCCACATGCTGAGTATCAGAAGTAGTTAGAAGTAACTACATCTGACATCTGGCAACCGAGATATTTTGTCATCAGTAATTGCAAATTAATAACTCTGCTGTTAAAGTGATACTTTTGAACGAAATTTTGTGGCTTTTTTCACACACATATTCAAAATCAACTGCATTTAACGTTTAACTGCACTTCTGTTCAAATCCGTTGAGATTCAACATTTCTATCGTACATTGTCTAAGGTGGGGGTTACTTTTTTCCCGGACACAGTCTATATCCAGTTCAGTTTTGTGCCAGATGTCAAGTGTCATTTGGTTGTCAGTGTTCATCACTGTGCAGCCTCGGTCAAAGAAATGTGCCTTCACTGCTGAAAGTGGATATAATTATCCACTCAAACTCGATGCACCACAGCTGGTGTGTTGTGGACAACAAATGAAGTTGCAGCTGGTTTAACATTCCGACTGAGTGTAGTCTATCGCAGACAGTTTGGCTGAGCAGTATTCAGTTCACAGAGCTGATATATGTCTGCCGTGAAGTGCCGTGTAATTGTACATGCAGTATGAGGTTTGCTACAGTTTGTGTTCTGTGTGGAAAAAGTTGTCATATGCATTTTCTGGTATTGTGTTCTTATGCATCTGCCGCTGTTAGAATGGTGCTAGAGGCATTCTGTTTTTTAGTCTGAACCGTATGTGTGCGCATGCGTCCATTATCATGTACTAAAACAATATCTTATAAACCGCTCGTGGGAATTTCCACCAAGTTCACAATGTCAGTGCAGTTGGACACTAAGATGAACTGATTCGATTTTGAGATGAAAAGGTTCCAGGTCAGGGTCACAGCAAGAACACATGTTGGTCAAATAGCACTTTGGAAGGCATTTTCTCGCATATATATGAACGTGTGGACGTATTTTAATGAAGAATGAAAAATATATGAATTTTAATATCACAGTTAGTCAATACCAGGTCCATGTGAAACTAATGACATCTTCAAGATCATGAGTTCAAACGTCAAGGTCATAGACAACATTTTTCAACAATGCACTGATCCAGTGGATCATGCTGATCGACTGTCTGCTGTCAAAGACCATCCAGTTTGTAACAATATTCTTGTATAACAATGTTTCTGATTTGTCACAAGCATTCTGCAGTTACATGTGAAGTTACCGACCAGAATTATAAGCAGTTATTTATCTTTTAATGTGCCTTATCATTGAGATTGAATTTGAGCTGTAGTTTATTTAACTGGTTTGACATTAGAGTAGCCAACTTATTTACAACTCTGCTGTATGGTCAACATTTCTGTGTGGAGGTATTCCGGTTCGTTGTTACTATACTTGTTAAAATTCCTGTTGTTGCATTTGATAGTGGTGCACAGTTACGTGACGGTTAAGACACTGCACTTGCAATCAAGAGGTTGTAGGTCATGGGCGCCCGCAGGCAGGGGTGGGAGGGGGTACTTGCCCCCTGGAAATGTTGGTAGTGTTTTGTGCATTAGTAGTTATAGTGAAGACCTGTGTTTTGAGGATGATGACTAAAAAAGTCATCACCTTTTTTTCAGGAAAAAAGTGCATCCCTGAATCCCCCCCTCTCTGGAAAAAATCCTGCGGGCGCCTATGTTGTAGGTCATTGTAGAACTTGTTTATAAATGTGAATATCTTCAAGCCTTAAGATATTGTTAATCTCAAATCTTAAGAGTATCTGTATACTTTACTACTGCCGTTATTTCAAACCTTTAATCGGTTAAGTTTTCGCTGTCAGTCCCATTCCACATGTGCTTATGGAGAAGAGAGTGGCGGTGTGGGAAAGAGAATGAGGCTTGAAAGACACGGGCGTCACCGTCGCTTATTAGTACAAACTTATGCCCCTGGCTGTAGGTCTGCATCACTCTGGCGGCTGGCCGTGCATCGCAGACTAAATAAATACCCGCCTTTGGGCTCAGTGATCTAAGACAAAGACAAGAAGGGATAAGCACATGACTGTTAGCAGGAGGAACGTGATACACTACACTTTACCCGTACAGGTAATTGTCTGAATGGTGGCTGACTGTAGTACTGCCATGAACTGTGATTGATAATGATGATCGCGACGAGACGTGAAATCTGCGAGTTCTCTGCTGTGAACTTGATACTGACGCTGCTTACTTACCATTGCGCCCAGAGATGTTCACCAAAGCTCCGTTTAGGCGGTTTAGCTTCGAACTTTTGGATCCGGATCCGCCGATTTTTGTCAAGCGGATCGCATGACCATTTAGGCCTAAGTGCGGTGGATGAGCGGCGATGACCACGAGGTAGAAACACTCCCATGTGGATAAACTTGTGACTAACAGTATAGGCCTATACAGGAAGCTATGATACACCGGCCGTTCCTATGTTGTAAAACCGAATACAACGAAGGTACGCCTAATAATAGAATCGTCAGTTCTGCTTATATATACACGTGCCTACTGCAGGTAACCGATCATGATTGGACGTTACCTGTGTGAGGTCATTTTCGTCGACGCTATTGGTAGAGCGACGAGTTTGTTGCTATTTATGGAACTCACGCATCATGCTGTCGCGGCAAATAAAAGGGCATTCGTTGCGGATGAGCTGCGCATTGCGTACTCCGCTGAGTTACTTGGTAAATCGTTTTATACGCAATACATAGCAGAGATGCAGAATATGAAGTGTGTCGTCGTCGGAGACGGTGCAGTCGGCAAGACTTGTCTTCTTATCTCTTACACGCAGAACAAATTTCCGACGTATTATGTGCCAACGGTAAGATGATTTCAGCTCTATATCTTGTTCTCTGACGTTAAGCAGTAAACGAGCACACGTCTTCTACGCCTCAATTAGAGTAGTATAAATTAGCAGACCGTGAGCCGGCGCAGACTACCCCCGAACCTCCCGACCGGGGCAGGGGCGTACGGGCCAGGGCCGGGCCATCCCCCAATCGTGGATTGAGTGGATTTTATTACGGAAAAACTGGCTTTGTTGGGACGTAGGGCCTGCTTTCAGCAAAGTAATTAACACTGTTGTCTCTTAGGAAGTGTTGTGGAGAAAAAAGTGCACCATCCCTCCCCCCCCATATCCTGGCTACGCGCCTTGACCGGGGGCCCAAGGGGGCAAAAGTCCCCTGTCACTGGGTAAAAGGCCCGATTGGTAGTGAAAGGCCTTATTTGTCGGTGTAAAGGTCTAAAGGAAGGGTTGTATTAGAAAGGGCGCTAGTGAAAGCGCCCATAGAGATGAATTTGTTGGAGTGTGAGAACTAAAAAAATATCGACAAGTCTGAGAAAAGGTCGAAAATTGACAGAAAATTTGGGGCTTCATTGGCTGCCGTTCGGGGCGGGGTAGTTATTCAGGCTTGCGCCGGCACTGTAGGACTGCTCCGTCGTTTTGTACACTTTTGTCTGCCTATACGTTCAGGCCTACATTCTTGACAGACATCGGGTCGAGCAATTACCGGTATACGTAGTGAAATACGCGACGTTACTATAGAAAGATATAGAACTACCCTCTTGGTAAGACTTGTCGATATAGGCAAAAGATATACTCTAACGTTTTGTGCCTCTATTCTTTTCTTTGTAACGTTCACTAAGGTAGTGACAATGTGTCTTGCTTCGTCATCCGTAAGCTGTGTTGGGTTGCGTTAAGCTTAATGTGACTGATAATGTCATAAAACTGGACTTCTACAACATTATTTTATAGTACGGACTACGGACATGACGATATAAATCGACGTTTTACGACCGGCGACGTTTTAGACAATGCCAGCAATGTAACGCAACGCCGCAAAAATAGCGAGGAAGCTAAACAGCGTTGCGTCTTTCATCTAGTTAATATTGTAATGAGCCTGTTCGTATTTCCAGGTATTCGACTCGTACGCGGTGACGGTGATGGTCGGCGATCAGCCGTATGTAGTCGGTCTGTTTGACACGGCTGGCCAGGAGGACTACGACCGTCTGCGAGTGCTCAGTTATCCACTAACTAACATCTTCCTCGTCTGTTTCTCGGTCGTCGCCCCGGCGTCGCTCGAGAACGTCAAAGAAAAGGTCTGTCATCATTCACATGAGACGGATCACACGCTGGCACGGTAGTGCCAGAGTGTTTTAAGGACGACAACGCAAGTCAATGGAAAAGTGGGAAATTCGACCCCCGCTCCCTCAAAAACCCCCGAACCGATCGTCACCTAAATTTACATGAG
>Ga0209562_1000624_pt1 | contig 12282 bp, 5 predicted proteins | sample WorMetvacBELIZE2_FD_187399 | JGI IMG/M metagenome (GOLD analysis project Ga0209562, IMG submission 187399) | Marine gutless worms symbiont microbial communities from Max Planck institute for Marine Microbiology, Germany - Olavius vacuus BELIZE.2... | ecosystem: Host-associated > Annelida >...
GTAAATGTGCGATCTCGGAATGATACTTGCCAGTGAAATTTTCATGAAGTTCTGATGAGTAGTTAATATGTGAGATTGCTGAGAAACAAACAGGCAGAAAGACATGAATGCTGGGTAAAGCATAACCTCCCTGACAAAGGTAATGATAGCAATAGCAGCAGTAACAACGAATAGCAAATGATGATGATGATGATGATGCTATGCCACTGATGGTTAGGCCAAGTGGGGTGTCTGTGTCTTCTAGAAAATTCTACTTAACAATCCTGTTAGTTTTTGCAGACCTTTGGGGGACCTGGCCTCACTTTGGCTGACCGTGGAAAATAGATCAGTTATAAGAATATGTGGAGAGTAGTATTATTGGATATAATTGACTATACTTTTGTACTTGTGAACTTGTCATGGTTTATATTATTCACCATAGCCTGATTTGTGTTAATTAATGTTCTATTGAGAATATGGAAAGAATTCCGGTTTACATGTTGAATGTGCATACGTAATGCTGGTTTAAGATTTTTAGTTGTTTAATCAGTATTTATGTATGTTGTGTTTTTTTGTGTAGTGTCATGGAAAAATATTGTATTCGCGTGTATGCATTTTCCATATTTTACACGTTCCCGTTGTTACTGGTGTGGTTCAGCAGTGTTTAATCTTTATTTTCCCCCTTTCTCTCACGTGTTCCTCGTTTGCCCGTTTTCATTTCTGACTCTGATCGTGAACTGTGTTGCAGCATGATTTTTCCCTGTTTGAGCAGCGTTATTAAGTGATGGAATAAGACCATCTCGGGCGAGTGATTGACACCGATGTGCTTCTGTCACCAAGCAGTATAATTCGATACTGGCATAATGGCAGTGATGCCATATGGCTGGGAAGCAGGGTTGTTAATATTGCAGTATCGGTACTGCTACCCATAGTATTGGCGATGCTTTTGGAGTATTGATGCAAGTATTGGCGATGCTTTTCGTATGCAGTATCGATATGGGTATTGGTGGTACTTTGTCACTTATTTTTTGGCAATATTCGATACCAGTAGTTTTGTAAGTTTTGTTATCAGGTACACTAGTTAATTCTGTCAACAACAACACCACTGTTACCAAAAGAGTAAAAAGCAGGCTATACTGCTGCATCTAAACTAGATACTGCTACATCGCTTACTCATCATCATCATCACGTCTTTGTACGTTATAGTGAATGTGTCGTTAAATTATAGTGAATTTGTCATTCTCTTAACAACAGACATTTTGTAAACTTTAGTAATAGATGACTGTGGAAAAAAATGAACGTTGCTGAATGTAATAAACTGTGAAAAGTATCGTCACGAAAGCATTGGTGTTGGTATTGGCAATAGTTTTTAACAGCAGTGTTGGTATTTGTATTGGCAGTACTTTTTGCCAAAGTATTGTTATTTGTATTGGCTATAGTTTTCACAGTTATTGTTAATATCCCTGCTGGGAAGGTAACCATGGGCATGATTAAAAGTAATGGCAGCCTACTGCTGGGTTTATTATAAATATCACATGCAGAACAACTGCCTATACATGCAGACCGACATTGGCTGCAAGCCCTGTGCTTGACCTGCCATAAGTGATAAACTGTCATTGTGGCTTCTCAGTAGAGCATACGACACATATTATTTAAGTGATAAATTAAAAGCATTAACGTGGCCTGTAGTTTTTTTCAGTTTCTTAACTGTACAGATGAGCTGGTATATTCGGGATCATAATGGCTCATATAGAACGTGGGGATTTTTGCAGAATTAGCCCGGATCATCACCTTTTTGATTAATGTACGAGGTGCACGGTCTCGGAGAATAAGCTGTATATATGCACATTTGCACATTGACGGGCCGATGCATTTGATCGATGCTGGACAAGTTACAACTAACTTGGTTTTGGCATGTCTCCCCGCACAGTTTAGTGTACTGTTATAATTGAAGCTATGCTGTGTTACGTGTGTATGCTGCTGTCAGTGTGACAAAACTGCTTTGTTACATTGTTATTTGTTGAAACTGCTAAATTTTAAAAACTTCCGCTGCATGTTCTTATGGATAACAATAAGTTATTTGCTGCACTAACTAGAGTAATCAACCTTTTGCTAAGAAAGACTGTAGTTTCGGGAAATTTTAGTTGCGTATAAGGTAAAAAGTAAAGAGCATCACAGTCTCAGTCAGAGCATAGGCAGTGTGCTCATCTCTGTCATTGGTCCTGAGCCCATATGTGTCTGTTATGCATGGCCAGACCTATAGTCACCTTCCCGGCCTCAGAGCTTCACCGCCCTTCTGATTGGTACCAAATTATACTGCTTGGTGATAGAGGCACACAGGTGTAAGTAGCTTGCCTAATGCCACAGTGCAATGGTACCCAGGCAGGATTCGAACCTGCCACCTATGAATCGCAAGTCAGATGACCTGTCGGTGGTGCCACCACACCACCCATGCATTTAGCCATGTTTATTGCTAAGTATGTACATATTAAACATTCCACAACAAATAAATAGAAATACAGAACTGAAGGTAGCAGTTTGTTCATTCTTTGACCAGATATGCTTGACAGCAGTGACTTCAAGCATTGGCTTTGTTAAACATAAGTTCTGTTGATGCTGTACCTGTAACTGCTTTTGTGGAATTACCGTAGTCATCTGCAGAATGACGTGGCTGAGTTGATAAGTGAACGAGACCGGTTCAGTTGAAGTGTATTTTCCTCGTGTGGGTCTGGGAAAAATTAGTAAGTATGTAAATGTGTGTTTGTTTTGTGTCCCAGAATAGACCCACTCCGTTTCCTGGCTGGATGTTGTAGGAGGCGACTAAAACAGGGCTCAGTTGTAGCTTTAGATTTTTCTCTCTTGGTTAGATAGGGTATTTTTTGTGTTATATTTCGGTTTATGGGTGTTCAGTTCGTTACATTTTCGTTATCAGTACCAGTGTAATTGATTGCCTGGGAAGATTTCGTCTCTGAAATGACCTATTATGTGTCGAGTGGGACGTTAAACCTTGCTAAACTCAAACTCAAACTTGAAGTGTATTGTATTCTATATGAAAAGCAGAGTTTAACGGCTGTAAGTGAATGAGAAATGATGATGCTGTGACTTTCAGGAGGAGGAACGCGCTCGTTTCCACACGACGGCACGAATGAACTCGCGACCTTCATGCGTTGCCAACGAGATTGACTTGCGCAGTGTTCAGTCGAGACTTGGCATTTCCACTCTTGGACAAGTGAGCTACTTACTTAATGTTTCTCTAGTCCAAGAATTTATACTGATCTTGTGAGTGGTACGCAGTGTCGTAGCCATTATCTAAAGTTCAGTATGTTGTATAATCTTTTGTGCATCTGCAGCTTCGTTCAAATCAAATTGAAATAGTGGAGTTATGTTGCTTAACATAGTAAGACAGCTACAACAGAGCACATGTAGTGGCTTAGCATAGCAGTTTTTTGACTTGTTTGTTTCAAAGCTGAAATGTTGCATGAAGGAAGATGCAGCCTAAAAGCTGACCGTTCAGCTGAGCAGTCAGCTGACAACATTTGTTTTGTCATATCACGAAGCGGAACAGAGCTTTGTCAGTTGGCTCATGCCGTAATTTTGCAATTGACATTACATGCACAGCAAAGTATGTAAGCTACATGTTGGCAGTAGTTAACAGGGATGTTACTTTGAGACCTTTAATGACATTTTCAGGTTCATGTCGGTACAGTATATTATCGCGCAGTTTCAGTGTCAGTCAGGCCTATACATGTGCCACAGCCTCGGTGAACAAATGTAGTAGTAGTAGTGTTTATTCAATCTTTTGACCAAATAGCACAACACATTGTAAACAAACAAACAAGAGCAATATACAATGCAGTGAATAAACTGATATGTGCAACTACAATAAAAAAGTGGATGAAATTTTTAAAAAATGAACAAAACACTAAAATAGATGCCTTTGACAGATGGTGAGGTGAAGTAACTGAAGACTGGTTTCACTGCAGGTTCATCACGACCTTGCCAAGTACCACGAGATGGGACGCTTCATACTCCCCGGATCGGACGACACACCGGACCTGAGTGCAGCACTGTTCCATGAGCGGCAGGCTGCGGAGCTTGGTGTGAAAGAAGCCATTGTTACGATGGCAGACATCTACTTGCAGAGATCACAAGACGTACTTGCCAGCATCACCGTCGATGTCAGTAAACAGTCGTATTTATGTTTGCAGTATAGTGCAGGTCAAGTTGATGCTTTTCCTGGAATATCTGTCAGGGAAAGGTCAGAAAATTAATCAAAAGTCAGGAAAGTGCCGGTGCAGAGGGGGAATCTTGTCAGTGAAAACCGTTTATTGCTGACTTCACATTTGTGGCTATGCCAGTGTTTAGTTGTATCATTTATGCATGTTTATTGTACTGTTAAATAAGTTGTTTGCATTATTCCACTGTAAATATATTTATCCGTGTCATCTCTAGTTAAGTGTACAACATTTTATTTAGTCGGTTGCAAAGTAACTAGTTCTTAACATTTCAGTTAACAGTCAAGACTAACAATATCTTGCATATTTTGAGCAGCTGATTTTTTCAGTTGACTACCTAACGCAGAACTAACAGCGATTTGCCATGGTGAGCCGTGGAATTTAACGAAGTGCCACGTACAATTCACATAATTTTTCCGCAGAAAACTGTAGTCCTTAGGCAAGAGCATAGGCTGATCTTTACACCGTTCTGTTGCAAATACATTTGTGTAGAAATGGTCCTATATGGCCAACTATTGTGGATAAAGTTGTGGTAAAACTATCATGGTGCCAGTCTCTGTATGTTTTAGGCGTCTTCTGAAAATGAGGAAACTGGCGTGATGTTCATGGTGAGAGCGGCTAATGCTGGCGACCGAACTGCCATGATCTACCTCGCAAAAGCTTACGAATCTGGAGTAGGACTCGGAACTAACAGGTTGTTGTGACACTGCGCAGCTCAGTTGTTTGTATTAGATGTGGTTCTGTGCGTATTCGTAAGAACAAAAAAGTTGTTTTTATTACGGTCAACACATACTGAGTGAAACTTGTTTAACTTTTACTGTACAACTTACACTTTTCTCAACTGGCAAAACCCAGCATCTTGCACTGTTCAGGCCCATATGGGCTAATATGGCTGAGACAGTACTAAGGTAGATGCAAACAAATTACTCTTCGAGTCCCGCCATGCTGGAGTATTGCAGGAGATCCATGGGTGACTACGCTCCACCTGGCTAAAGCACGTCGCTGACGATCTGACCTCTGGTCGTGGGGCTCCATGGAGTGACAGATGCAGATCAGATTCTTTTTGGAGGCTGTTGGTTTTGCATAGGGCTATGCATTCATAGTGGTGCATGTTGATATTACCCCCTTGATGTTTGTCTGGAGATAAGAGAAGAAGTTATCAGAACTGTTCTGTGGTGTATTGTGTACTGAAGCTGCGCACAGTCATAAGTACACGTCAATGAGCAGTTCTCTGGATTAGGCTTTGTCTCACTGGTGCCATTTCACTGTGTGTAGATTTATTTGTATTTGTGTTTGTGTTTTTTTTGTCATTCTGCGTATGTGTTGTATTATTGTAACATGGTGTCCTGAACCTGGTGGGATCGAAGCCTAATCCTTAGCACCTTATCTTCCTTCAGTGCTTTGACACTGTTGGTTGGGTTATTTGACCGGTAAAAATCCGTCCCCGATATCACCTTAACGTGTTTGGTGGGACATTAATCCTTACTCAGTCGATCAAGCATGCTGATGTTGGATGTATCGATGTAGAATGCTGATGTAACTGGGCTGTTTTGCGGCATTGACAGAGAGCGTTCGTATGCCGAAGCTGTGGATTGGTACGAGACTGTGGTGAACACTACCAATGAAGATGACAGCGGGGAATTCGATGCTACAATGGACGACCCAGTGTACCAGCTGCAGGCTACCATGGCCCAGCTGTACCTTGTCGGTGGATATGGCCTCGAGAAAGATCCTTCATATGCGGGTATGACGACAGCTTTCACTTGTTCATCTCATGGGCTAAAGTGTTATTTTAGTAACAATTAGTGCCAATTATTGGATAATTACTTACAGTGTAGTAGTTGAATTACTGTCTTGTATTGTCATTTGCTAGCTGCTTTGCCGAAATTTGAGCTGTTTGTGTACGGTTTACTTGACATACCCAGTATTAGAATGTACAGTAATTCTGCCTGTTAAGTGCTGTGTCAGAGAAAACTGCCGCAGGTCAAAGTTGCTGAGGACTGAAGCAGCCGTGCCTAGTTGCATGTGCTCTGTTACAAAAAGTAAAATAAAACAGAATAAAAAAAAATCAACGAAAGAACAAACTCATTTTATTCCCTTCATTTAATGACATTGACGGTGAGCTGGCAAATGCGTTCACAAGTCCCCACTGTCAGTCGAGTTACCCAGTATTAATCTTTTGCATTTACTGTGAGTCATAAATGAAACGATTTAAGTAAACTGGATTATTTTGTCGACATCTGTTATCGGTATGGTGAAAGTTTAAGCTGCAATAGGTAATAAATAAGTAAACTGACTGACGGATATGAAATAATAGGCAACATAGTTGCAATAATGTTAGATCCTCGTACTTTGCTGTTCGTGTCATAAACTTGTGGAACAGTCTTCCAGCAGATAGTGTGGATTTTTCTTCCTTTGTGGCATTCAAACGAACAGTCCAACAGATTGATTTTACGTCATATCTTGTTAGGCTTAGATTTACTGGGTTATTGTTAGTGCCACTTCATGGCCTTTTAATCCATTCACACATTGTGTGTATACTATTTTCTCGTACTGCTGTTTCTTTTATATGTAATATCGTGTGTGAGAATTAAATGATGATGATGATGATGATGATAATGTGTGGCTCGTTTGGACACAGGTGAGCTGTATACAAGTGCAGCCGAGGGTGCAACGGCAGCGATGAAGGGCCGTCTTGCCAGTAAATACTTTGCGCTTGCGGAAGAAGCATGGGCACAGATTGAGTGGATGTACAGTGGACAGTTGCAGAACGAATGATTGCGTTGGACTATTTGACTCGTGATACTTGCTCAACCAGTGCTGTGTTGGATGTCACTTTTTCACTATTCACGTCGTATTGTGTTTAGACAAGCACAACGAACTACGCGAAGGCAATTCTGACTTGCTTACATTACAGTCGTATCCCTTGTTTGCTTCTTTGACTGTGATTTTCCTAAGGACGTTTAGTGTGGACGTTGCTTGTGGATTGTTCCATTGTAGTAGTAATTGTTTATCATTAGTCAAAAAACCTAGACGTTTCTAGGTTTTTCTTTTTTTAAACGGACTTGTTTCTTATGCTCGGTTGCTCACCACAGGATATGCTGGGTTCGGAAAAGGTTTCCCAGTGAAACCTTTGGCATTTGTTGGAGCCTGTTTAATTTACAGGCTGGTTGATGGTCCTGACGGCCATTGCACAGTATCAGAGCATTAAAGGCAAGTCTCAGAGACAGGTTTACAATTGCACTTCTTTGGCCGTTGGTCATCTGGACATTATTCACTGTGGTTTTCAGAAGGTTTGTGATGTTATTTATATGAAATAGTTGCACTTGTACACTGCCGGCTTGCTGTTAAGTGGAATTTGGGACATTCAACCCATATTGTAAAAATAATTATGAAATCTGCACCGTTGAGAGAGCTTTCTTAACGAACTTTGTATATGATTCAACAAGTGACTATTACTTCAATATGTGAAGCAGCAAGCTCCATTTGTTGCTGCCACTGTAGTGCACCATTCGTTGTTAGATCATGGAAGCCAGGGTATGTGCTGCATTCATCCCAGTACACAGTTGCTTTGTAACTAGTCTTGAGTGTATATGCTTGACAACTAACTTTATTGGCCGTGTCTATTGCCTTCTGATCTGTAGAATATTTTTCTATGCATCAAGCAGCGATAATTCAGGATGTTTGGAACATCTGTGTTGTGTTTGCTGTTTCTACATAATCGGGTCTGGATTTACCCGTACTGCCCGTTCACCATAGGGTCACCAAATTTACAAAGAAGGAACGATGAAATAGTTCGAAATGACTCCATGTCTTCCAAGATGGGACTTTTAAACTGTCAATAGTTGTGGAATGACGATGTTACAACGTTATGCAGGCCACTGCTGTGTGGAGTGCATGGGCCCATGTAATCTGTTATTACTCTGAAACGCAGATTGAAAAAAATAATTTGACGTGAGTTTCACAGGTCGAATTCTTATCTTTTGTTTGGCGAAGACCCCATTGCAGTGGCACACCCTGACCATGCCTATATCCGGGCCTGTTTGTAATGTTATACGTTATGTAATGATAGCATAGTCGATACAGTGAACAGTTTAAGTGCACTCAGTGCGATAACAACAAGAGCTCGTTACAAAGTGATGCTTAAAGTGCTCATAGTCATAGCTGACATGGAGTAAACAAGCCTTAAGATGTCTGAAAGAAACGGTTGAATGCAAGAGTTTCGGTTCACTCGGCGGCCAGCTACACAAATACAGGAGTGCTAAATGTAAACATCTCGTATTTTTCCCTGCAGAAACACAGATATAGCTTAAATGATTTTTTGACATGCTATTTTGTATATTTGCAACCCACCTCAGTTGCATTGCAGCTTTTTTTCACTTTTATAACAAAGGCAGCAGTGTTGAATTTTTAGCGTCAAGTCACAAGGCTGTTGTTAATTAGTAACTGTTTACACGGAGGATGTTCGTTTGAGGACGGCGCTTGAAGACAAGCTAGCTGGCCTCAAGGATTTCAGTTATGTTCAGTTCAGTTTTGTTAAAGTAATTATAAGCCTGCAGTGCAGGGTTGCTCTTCATACAGAATTACTTTGGGCTTACCATTGCTAGTATTAGCATTGGAGCAAAAGTGAAGAGATCATTTAATTATCGGCAATTCATTCACGTTTTTCCAATTTGTGTTGAGGTATTTTTAACAGAGATGTTGCATGATACCCGTGTGCTTTTGGTGCTTTTGTTTAGTTTATTTGTGTCGTTGTTCATAGTTTTGTGTTAACGGAGTTCAGTACCAGCACTGTATTAAAACACATAATGCGGGTCACAAATTTACACTTCACGGTCGAATAAGAAACTGTACGTCAGCCATGGTGGCAAAGCAGGTATTGCATTAGCGGCTTTTAGCGTTTTTTGGCATCTGCACTGTGTCCAAGAAAAAGTAAGCCAAAATATTTTTTGTCGTATCTTCTAGAAAACTTGGACGATTCTGATGAAATTTGCTATGTAGTATCCTGAATTAATTAGCTACAGAATACTGTAGACGTTTCCCACCTCATCTGAATAGTGTCCCTACACTACTTTGTAAGACTTAAAGATTGTGCTTATGGAAATTTCAATGTCGGAAAACAACGAAGTCGGCAGATTTTATAAATATTGAACATTTAATAAGCATTTCATAGCTACAGCAGACGATAGAGTTGGGATAAATATTTTTTCATGTCTTGAACTTTTTAATTGAGACATAGTGTGTAGGTCTGTTTGTGCAAAAATCAACAAAACTGCTGATCAGAAATTGTATGTAACTTCTTCTAAATACCAGTATGTGCTCCGGTAAGTCCTAGAAGTGATCATTTGACGTTGACCATTGACCTTGATAGCTCTTGATTTCAGCACGCAGGGCTTATGCTCCTCTAGGACACGTTTAATCCAAGTATGGATTTGTGTCCTGGTAGCAAGATGATAGTTTGTAATGGGCACAGTTGCTCATTTTATTAGTGAACAGCCTGGATTGGCTTGAAAGACAGTCCGCAGAACACAGAGCAATATTGAAATAATTTGTACCTGACGTACCTATGCAGTTGATGTTGGTACTGCGGTTTACGGATGCAGTGAGACAGTGAGTCGGTGTATGGAATGTTTCAAGCTTCACTACATTTTGTTGATGGTTATACATACTTAAGGAATCTGCCAAAGGCACATCTGATTGATTAAGACTGCAGCACGTAGCGACTTTTTTGGGGGTCTGTGTATAAATTCTTTTACTTACCGATTTACAGCATTGTTTAGTGCCAACCATCAGGCTCAAATTCTGGAACTAACCATTGTATCGGTCTTTGCGGAGATGCTCGACACACTGTTGCCTTACATCCATGTGATATTGATTCTCGGTATAATTTAACTTATTAAATCCTGTGGAGAAGCCACATGTAGCAGGGGCTCCATGTGTGAGAGCATATAAAAGATGACTGAATTGGATTACATTTTAGCGTTGGCTTTTTTGTTTTATGTCGGTGCCAAATTTTTAAGAAGTGACATTTCATAATATAGAGTTTTGTGTGTCCTGCATTTTTCAACTTAGAACTATTTTGCCATTTGAACTGAAATTCTGTAATTAATCACGTTCGTCATACGTGACATGAATGTGTGCAGTTTTGATTAATCGAAATTGTGTGGAGTTTTGGTATTACTGATTTTGCGGTCAATTTTTACGTGACTGTTGAAAGTTAGCTGTTCAAAATAGCTTGTATGCAACTGTAAGTGGAAGAATTCAACCAAGCTGTGGAAATGGTTGCAGTTACTGTGTATATGTTTTAGTGGCAATAATGGGAGATATGCAGTTTTCTACTTTGTATTTCTTTTACCTTTTGCGGTGATAAGTCTCCACAGCACTGCTTGCTGCTGTGTGTACTGGGTAATGACCCTCGAGTTTAGTATCGTTTGAGTCGTGTCTTTGGGATTTTCTTACAGGTCGTCCTGGATTTCCTGTGGTCGAGTTGCATGTGCCATGGACGGATCTCCTCACGAGCCACTACCATGTGTATTGTGTTCCTTATCTGATAGATCATAAAACTATGTATTGTTGTTGCCAGGTTGCTATGTTGTTGTACACTCTCCTCTGGCCGTCTCTGTCTGTTGATTGCTTCAGCAAATGGCTTACGACATTTCTTTTTTTCCGTTTAGTTAGGAATGTCACTACGGGTACCTTTGTGACAATTTTTATTCTCGCATCTGTGAAATGGCTCTGTTTATTATTAAGATGGGGAAGGGGTCGTACGTGCTAGTTGGCCAAGGGGCTCACAGGCGTGATCCGTCCGTGGTGTCCTCTGCGGTTTTGTTTTACGTCCATTTTATCTATGGCAGCTTTTTAATATTTTTGAATTATTAGATCGGGGGCAGATCTAGAATTTCAGGAAGTGGTTTTTACTGTGTGTCCCAGTCTCTAGAAAATGCGAACCCACAAGCAAAGCTAGAGTTTGTGCGGAAATTGTCATTTTTTCATTACATGACCTATAGTGTGTTTGGTGGGACGTTAAACCCTGCTCAATCTCAGTCTCGTTTTGTTATCGTGGTACGCGTGATTTTGCCTATTTTAGCCGAAAAAGTACAGGCGCGTAAACATAAACGTTAGAAATTTCACAGAATAACTATTTATCACTTAAATATCGATGGGTGCCCGCAGATTTTTTCCATTATTGGGCAAATTCACAGGTGTAGCCAGGATTTGCTCTGGGGGTGCCCTTTTTCCTCAAAAAAACTTTACCACTCCGAGTCTCCAAAAATTGTGAAAATCTCAGCGTTTGACTGTAACTGCTCATGCACAAAACACTTTACAACATTTCCAAGGGGCAAGTCCCCCTTGCCCATGCCTGCAGGTGCTCCTGTAAATATCATAGAATTGCAAAATAGACGTCACAGATGTGACTGGATGAAAAGCCTTTGCACTACATCCTTACTGTTCAGTTGTACAGCATAACACGAGGAAATTTAAACTCCCTAGCTACCTCTAGATCTGCCCATGATTTTATAACAGATTATTGTATGTCGCACAATTGGTTTGGTTGTTTGCATTTTTCACCCGAAGAGCAATGTGTTACTGGTTTGCCAGCGCCGTCATTGTACATTTGCAATATCCTTTGTTTATTTCGTCGCGCTGTTCTGTGCAGTACCACGTTGTGTGTTTTGGTCACCTTGTGATTTTTAGCACATCAAATGCAACTGTAGTTTGTAATTGAACCAAGTGTGCCATGTACATATTGCTAAGCACTAAGTTTATTATTCCTGCATGTTTCCACGTTGCAGTGTTGTCACGTTGGTTTTTATTTTCCTGTTGGAAGATCCGCCAGTAATTTCTTGATAACAGTAACTACTGAAAAATGTTAATTGGCGAGGCAAGAAAATTACAGATTATTGCTGATTGATATAAAAATATGTTTGTAATGTTATCTACTCTGAAAAATGCAAGTACATGATCGTTGGCCGGGTTCCGTTTCACAGGTGATGCAAATATGCAGCTGTTGGACTTTGGTACATATTTTGAGAACTGTGCTTCTACTTGAACTCTGAGTACTTGTAAG
>Ga0209562_1000625_pt1 | contig 12261 bp, 9 predicted proteins | sample WorMetvacBELIZE2_FD_187399 | JGI IMG/M metagenome (GOLD analysis project Ga0209562, IMG submission 187399) | Marine gutless worms symbiont microbial communities from Max Planck institute for Marine Microbiology, Germany - Olavius vacuus BELIZE.2... | ecosystem: Host-associated > Annelida >...
ACCCTAACCCTAACCCTAACCCGGGACCTTTGCGATAGCGGACTTTTGCGATAGCGGACCTTTGCGATAGCGGACCTTTGCGATAGCGGGCCGGTACCTTTGGCGGTACCTGTATTACAGCCTTTTCGCTCCCGGGCCAATTCGCTCCCTGGAACTTTCGCTCCTTGGCTTTTTCGCTCCCTGGCCCTTTCGCTCCCTGGCCTTATCGCTCCCTGGAACTTTCGCACTCAAGAGCATTCGCTTACTGAGTAAGCGGTGATCGTGTGCAGAGACGCCTGTCAATCAAATACACTGCAACACGCCCACAGCTTCCGATGCTGTCAAAGTTGAGGGATATAGCCGGTAATTATTTACAGTCTGTGTAAATGATAAGAAAAACCAATATTATTATTATTGATGTTACCTAACCGTTATCTTCGAAATGCAATATCAATGCTACCCTGCTGGATCCAACACTGCACTCCACTTCAACAGTCCGCGCAGTTATGTTGTAAACGGCCACGCCCCTCATCGCCAGACGCAGTATGGCCGCCTCCTCCCCAAAGCCACACCTCAATGCTCTCACGGTCGGAAAATAAACTTCACCCAAGGGTACCATAACATGACAGCAGATAGTCATATAAATTTTCTTGTAATAAGTTGATTTTGGTCTTCGTATTGATCTAATTTATTAATGTGGACTTTCACCAGTCGGCATTATCCAGGATTAGCTCCCCCCCCCGGAGGGTTAGGGTTAGTGTTAGTATAGTGTTAGGATTAGCCACCAGGAGCTATTCCTGGATATGGCCACCAGTCTTGTAGTCCTCGAGACTGCGGTCTTTGATTGTCTGCAACAGCTTTACTCGTTAGTACATGGACGGCATTTTCGATTGCAGCGCACTCTCTGTAACTCATTGTCCGATGTCCATCAGACTGGTATTACTTTGGTATGACAACAGTTATAACAGTCTGAGTGATTACACTTTTATGCAATTTTTGAAAGCATATATCAACTTATTTAGCCATGTATGATGCTGCAAGCATCTCCGCACCTCCATACTTCTTTGGCAGATACCGATTTTATTTTATTAGTTACTTGGATCTGTTGTGCTATTTCAGTTTGTTGCTGTATATCTGTAGATGTGATAGTTATACTGACATGAATGATGTCAGAGGACAGTCATTTGTTTACGTGTACGATATGTGGAGAAGGGAAGATGACTGATGCCGCCATGCAGACTCATATGTATCTTGCACATGTTTACGATGAAGTCTCTTGCATGTTCTGTGATTTACGAGGGGTAACAGTCGAGGAAATGACGCTTCATATTAACAGCGTACACTGTTCAGACAACGGGCATGACGATGGTGCTGGTCATAATGGTATGCAGTGGCATGATGTGAACAGTGTCCAGCAGGACGCTGACCACCAAAGAGCAAACCAAGCACAGTCATCGCAATTATCTAATGTCGAAAGCGGTCAAACTGAACTACCAGATGCCAGCAGTGTGACTTTTGCTCTGAATGATGTGGCAGGCAGTCAGCACGTATTGAGACATGAGTGTTTAGGTAATTCACGTAATATTAATAGGGATAAACAGCAAAAGAGAAAACTCTCAGGAACTGTGATTGCTTCCAGCAGCTTGTCTGCACCCGTGGAGAAAACCGCCTTGCATGCAAATTGTATCAGTTCATACAATGATGCTGAACTAACTTCACGTTGTTGTACGTCATCTTCGCACTATTTAGAATCCACTTCTTCGCGTTTGCCAAAGATGGAAAATGGTGTGGATAAAACATTTCAGGGTAACAGGTTTGTCGAATGTAGTTTTCTGTATTAACAGATATAGCTGCAGAGTTATTAGAACATGTTGCATGTAGTACTGTGATTATGACAGTTGCTTGTTACATACGAGACTAGTTTATAAGGATACTTTTAGTGTTTTTGCCATTATTATGTGCTATATACTGAAGTGTATGCAATAGACATGATATGTGTAACATCAGTGTAGTATAATGTAAAACTTGCAGTAATGTGTTTTGCACTTTCTCTGTTCAGTTTAATGAGCTGCAGTAGGTACATTTATCACTGGCAGAGTAATGGATTACTATAATTATCTACAGGTAAATTACGATAGATGTCTATTATAGTGTGTTACTAGTAAATTAGTAATACCATAATTTATAACTCTATGATATGACGATTTGTAATGATTGAACATGCATTCAGAATAGGGATGTGACGAAGTTCAAATTCGAATTCGACGAAGCTAAAGTGATAAAAAAGGAGACCACAAAAACGGTGGGCAAAATAAATCCGTATAACGGTTGTAGAGTCCGTGAAATTAATGCATTTATTTATCGTGCAATGTCGTACATTCAAAAGCTAATGGTAGCCATCAAAATAGAAAAGGTTAAAGTGATAAAAAAACTATCACAAAGGTCACATGTTTTGTCTAAGGTGCCAGTAATTCAGTTAAAACCGTGCCACCTACTTAATACACTGCAGCTAAAGAAAATATTTATTTCAGTGTCCCACATGTGTCTGTGTCTGTGAAACCAGCACTGGTCAAGTGGAGTCACAAGTAGCGTCCACTGGTGACGATGACCTGCTGTTACTATATCACGTTTGTCCATTGTGTGATCAACAGTTTGACACTACAGATCTGCTCCAGCTCCATGTAGATACACATTTTGATGAACAACGCCCGACAGCTAGCAGTGAGTGTTTCTGCTTCGTTTTATTTGCATGCATCATAAAGTGCACATAACAGCTGAAAGTAAGTAAGTAGGCATACACTTTGTTTAAAAATGTGGTGTTGGACTTTGCAATAACTTCATCAACTGTTAACCGATTTTGACAATTCTTTCACTGTTTGAAACAGCAATGAATTATCTTATTAAATGCACTTTCTATCAATCGTGCTAAAAACTGCTCGCTGAACACAGTGTATAGGATGCTCTAAAAGCAGCAGTCACTTTGTGTGTTGGGACAGATTCCAGGGGCTAAAAGAACTGGCAGCTTTTTACCACACTGCATGGAATGCAGACGCGGTCTAGCGATGAGATTTCTGTCTCTCTCTGTCTGTCTGTCCGTCTGTCAAACGCGTGGATTGTGACAAAATGAAAGAAAAATCAGTCCAGATTGTTATACCATGCGAAAGATCATTTAGTCTAGTTTTCTGAGAAAAAGAATTGTTGGTGGGGGCGACCCCTTCTACCTGAAATTTTGGGTCAACCAGCCCCCATTTGGAGTGAAATCGCCGATTTTGAACCAGTAATCGCTCGTAGCGCCTCAGCTGTAACACCTAGCGAAAAAAGTTCAATTAACACTAATATGAAGTCCCCAACACGCTTTCCAACAAGCCTAAGATGATCATCGTACGTTGCCCCTAAGTCTCCCAAGGGGGCTCAAAAACCCAAAACGGCCGTTTTCCCTCTAAAATCGCACTTCGCTTGAAGAAAGTCTGCTACAAAGTTTCTTTGTCTGAAAACTATCAGCAGCAGAGTTGTAGGACATTTATTGGCCTAACTATTCATGCAAAAATTATTGGTGGGGGATGTTTCCTTCTACCTGAAATTTTTGGTCAAAGTGACCGCGTTAGAGCGAAATCGCCGATTTTCGATCTATTTTCATTTGTAGTGCCTCAGCCGTACAACCTAGCAAAAAAAGTTCATTTAACACTAACAGGAAGTCCCCTATGCGCATTCCAACGATGATGATCATCGTACGTTGCCCCTAAGTCCCCCAAAGGGGGCTCAAAAACGCAATGTGTCCAAAGTTTGAACAATAAGCTGCGATAACTCCGAAACGGTACGAGATAGGATGTCAGTTATTATTAATCACTAATAGAAGTCGCATACGGGCTTTCGATTGGTACCTACCTCGATGACCTTGAATGATCTTGAACGGCGTAATAGTTCTTATATTGCATTTTTTCACCGAATTTGATTGCTTTGCTAGCCAATTACGTCATAGTGGTTGAAGACAGACCTATAATGTCCATAAAATATTTGTATCCCATTTACAGTCTTCCACTTTTGGCCATAACTAACCCACCCTGCGGACCCTGTAGGGTCTCTCTGCGATAGCTGAGCTACTTGTCTCATTATCATGTATACTGTGCTCCTTGTGCTATGGATAGTGAAATTATGTACTGGCAGTTGTGGCTTCGAAGGGGAGGGCAGTGTATTGGTTGTACATACAACATTTAAGAGAATTTTGTAGTATTTAACAAAATTTGACAGCCATTTTTGGAATAATGCTATATGAGCTATTGAAACAGCAGCCGACAGTGACATTGCAGTAGAAAAAATAGTTGGAATCTACTGATATGTGATACTGTACTCTGTATGTAATGCAAAATGTGTGATGGTGGGTATCGAGTAATATGCTTTTTGAATTCAGACTGTTGATACAGTTTCTCATAATGTTAGTGTGATTTTTTCTGTTTGGTTTAGAGAATTGACACATTCCTGAATAATCTTTAAACTCTAGTGCAGTTGTGAATTTGACACTGTTGTTGATGATGTTAATATTAGCTACTGCCGCCGCCATCGTCAGCAGCGCATCTTCAGTGGTCTCTCAGTCGAAGGTTTCTATACTGCTGTTTGCTTTCTCTGGTGTATAATACGAAACCATTAGGAGTTTTTTAGAAGTAAAGTCAATATATAAAATTATACACTGCGTCCAAGAAAAGAGTATGCCAAAATGTTTTTGTCATATCTTCTACAAAACTCGGACAATTCTGATAACATTTGGTGTGTAGTATCCTGAATAAATTTGCCATAAAGTATTGTAGGCATTTCCCACCTCACATGAATAATGTCTCTACACTACCTGGTGAAACTTAAAGGTCGTTTATTGTGGAAATTCCAATGCTGGAAACAACAAAGTCGACACATTTTATAAATATTAAACATTTAATAAACATTTCATTTCTGCAGCAGACTATGAAGTTTGCAAACATTTTCGTATGCAGTTGTAGACATTTTCATATGCTTGAACTGAAGCAGAGCTTCATTATGCAACAATGACATCAGAGCAGTTAACAAGGTAGTGCAGTACATTGGAGGTGTGCATAGCGGATGATAATTAGCAACGTTTATTTCACATGGTTGGTTACCTTCAGACATGTTCTAGGCAATAATGTTTTTATCAGTTTAGTAATATCTTAACATGTGTAAGAGCTATGTAAAAAACAAATTTGACTTGCTTTTTATTAGGACATGGTTGCAGGTTTTTTAGCATAAGAATTTCCACAAAAACGACTTTAAGTTGCTCAAGGTAGTGTAGAGACACTATTCAGGTGAGGTGGGAAACATTTGCAGTACTTTGTAGCAAATTTATTCAGATGCTGTTTACCAACTTCTATCAGAATCGGCTGAGTTTTGTAGAAGATATCATTTTGGTTTACTTTTTTCTTGGACATGGTGTGTATGAGATTTAGGTCCACTGCAAGTACTACTGAGCGTTGTATGTCCTGTTCTCTTACACTGAGTAATGAGTATGCTTTACTGTACTAGTTGAATCAGTTGAATGATATACACTGGGTCTCAGAGTAAACCAGACTCCTGAAACTTTTTATTATAACTTTGCAAAAATTGCTTTGATATGAATAAAAATTGGTACGCACAACCTGCATATGACTTACGGTAATTAAAAAATTGCAATATTGTAAGACTGTGGTGCGTCTTCTGGCTCAACACAAGCTCGTCGAGAAGGTTCATGTTCTCATCGGTGCGCATTGTTCTTGGCTGACAGCTGCCACTCTACCAAACCCAAGTCTCTCAGTTGCTTTAAAAAAATCGTTTACTGTTGTATTTTTCAGCCCTTTGTAGGAAATTCCTTTATTAATATCCAGTTTTTTTATCAAAATCAGCCAAACTCGTTCTGCTTGTTTACAAACAGCTGTCACAAGTATGATCTTGTTGTTGCCATGGAAGCCGTGCAGGTTGCACTCGACCAATATCAAGCTTTTTAAACGTAATCAGTCAGCAATTAAATGCTGATGCATCCTGTGAAAAATCATTCATAACGGGCCTGTTTGGGTGAAGTTATGCCAGCCTGTTTTGGGGATCCATTTTTGAGATATGTGTTATTTGTTGTTCACATTTTGGCCAGAGCTGCTGAATGCTTTGACTCATTACTGGGTGAATTCTGTTGATTTCAGTTTGACAGATACACTATTCAGAGATGCCAAGTCTCCCGTTTCCGGTGGGAGACTCCCGTATTTAGACGTCCACTACGGTCTCCCGTATGGCAGGACCTATCTCCCATTTTCACCTTTTACCTACGGCACGTCCAGTGGCGATCACCACCACACACATGCTGGTGAAGCCGCTGTCTTGCTGCTAGACCGCCAAGCGCACCATTGTTTACTTATTTACACAGTTCTCACGCAAACTTGCGATGCACGAGACATTGCATGATTGTAAAATGGCAAATTGGAGTGATAAAAGTGAAAAAAAATTAAGAAATATATGCAAAAGTATAAAGATGAGTACAGTTAACAGTATAGTTGTATTGTTAAGTCGTCTAAGAGTAACAAGCATGCCTTCTCCACGATCTGTTCGGTGGATATATCTATCTCCCGTATTCTCCCTTATTTTGGAGCTTTGTCTCCCTTTTTTTAAACTTTGCAGTTTGGCATCTCTGACTATTGTTTACCATCTTTTCGCACAATGTTATTTCATCTCATTCAAAAAGTGATTTGAGTGATAAGATCTGAGCCAGTCTCACTTAGGCTTTCACAACCATTCAGTAGCCGTTTTTAGGTTCATGCCCATGTCCTTTAAGAAGTCACCCAGAAAGAAAACCAGTTGGTCTTTTTTGGGAGATTGCATCTAGGTGAGATATTTTGTTGGTGGTCTGGCGTAGTGGTTAGCACGTTGGCTTTGATCAACGAAGTTAATCAACATCGGGCCCGGTTACTACTGAGATGGGTTACCGTGTCCGGGTTCAATTCCCGGTGTCGGACATTTGTTTCGGTATGTAACCAACTAGCCACCCAAGGCCAACTCAGCCTTCTATCCCTCTGGGTTCGGTAAATGAGTACCAGCTTCGGCTGGGAAGGCAAAGGCAGCAGGTATGGTTTATTCCGTTAGCGGATGAATGCGGGGTGTGCAGGTAAAACTGTGAAGATCCCTTGAGAACGTGTGCCATACCTGAGTGCCTTAGAGGTGTGTTCACGACGAGGCGCTATACAAATCCACGTTTACCTTTACCTTTACCTTTGTTGGTTTGCTTAATTCTCAACATCAGTTACTGTTGCAACTACTTTACATTTTTTGCTTGCAGCAGGACTGATCTAACTTCTGGCAGCTGTCACATGTGCATTGTAGACTTCCAGCATTTCCTCAGGTCAACAAAATGTCCGGTCAAATGGTGGTATTAATCCTTCGCTCGTTGACGATGAACGTACGTGCACAGTTGGTATGTTTCAGTCTTTGCTGTACAAGACTGTGTTGATAAGATCACTGCACGTATGTGAATGATATTCTGATTGATTGATGGTACACTGTAAAGCACTAATATGTTGTGATTTTGAATATTCATTTCAGTATTTCTGTTGTGCTGAATTTTTTGTGTCTCAGAATTGGATGTTTATTTATATTACTTATTATTCATAATTTATATATTGATAGATTTACATGTATATTTTTTTAACTAACATATATTTACTTCAGTGTATCTAATTATCATTGTTGTTCAGATTTTTCAAGTTTTAGATATTGTGCTTGTATTCTGGTAATACATTGTGGGTTGGTGAATACTGTTTGTTTTATTCAAGAATTTATGTGTGGTACAAACATTCTTATGTGCATGTGGATAGGAAACACGTTTCTTGCATGATTCTTGCTTGTTCTGTTATAGGTATCATTGAAAAGATTCAGCAGATTCCATCTTGCCAATATCGTCAAGTCAGACAACGATATGTGTGCAGCCCGACGGACCACTTTACTTCACAGGGTTGGAACTGTGGCTATCGCAACCTTCATATGCTGCTGTCATGCTTGATTAGAGATGCTGCTTACCTCCGTCGTGTATTCAATGGTAGATATGGTTTACTTCGTATTGCTGCTGCTTACAGTTGAGATGTCAAAGTTTGATGTTATTTTGCTGCCTTATTGGCTTTAGTGTTGTGGTTTATGTTAACATTTGTTTGTTTCATTTGCTGGAACAAAGCCAAGATCTGTATTTGATTATGTTGTTGGTGTAAATGACGTTGTTCATAGAGTGCTGACATAGCTGTATGAACCGTGAGATGCAATGCAGTAGAGCACTAAGATGGCTTATTTTATGATATGATATGCAGATATTTAACATGCACTCGAAAACTGACAGATAATGCCAGATAAAAACTAAAAGTAATTTTACAAATATAAGAAAACAGAAAACTTAGGAGTGTAAGTGCTAAGTGCTTAGCTGTTGTTATCATGTATAGGTGCATTGTTAAGGTTAAGGTAAAGGTGAACATAGATTTGAACTGTTGCGTATAAAGTCGAAACAAAATAAATTTGCTTTGTTCTATTTTGGTTCCTGTTGGATGCTCCTGCAATTGTTTGTACTTGATCAGTCTGCACTTCACAAGATCTCTGTATGATCTGTTGACATGTTTTGTGATTGTAATGTCTGCTTTGTTTTTTTTCTCGGTAATGTTTGTAAGGGTTTAGCACTTATCCAGTGTATGCATATATGAACTAGTTTTCAGATTTCTTGTTTAATGCCAGAAGTTGTGCTTTTGTGCATTCTTTCTGATGTTTGTCTTGCAAGTGATTATCTCGAAACTGTTGTTCTAGGTCGTCCGTTGATGCCTTCAGTGTGCAAGTTGCAGCAACTCATAGAACAGGCCTGGGCGGCTGGTTATGACGAGGCTGGGTGCCGACAACTTTCTGGGGAATTAATCGGTACACGCAAGTGGATTGGTGCTACGGAGATATATGCTGTTCTGACTTTCCTTGATGTGAGGTGATTAGTTACTCATGCCAACGTTTACTGCAGTCTTTGTAAAGAAACCGAGTAGTGGTAAGAAGACCACAGATTTCAGGACCAAGACTAGAACAAGTTTCTGCCTTTAATACTAAGACCGAGAGACTATCTTTTAAGATGCTGTACTCAGTGATGTTCATTGTTAGTTTGACAAGATCATCATTATCTAAGAATGTCAGTGCTCTTAACATCTCTCCATAGACTTAAGAGTTTGAAAAATGCATGATTACAAGTCTTACTTGTTTTCAATCTCTTCAAATTTCATTGTTAATCACTCTTGCACTTTTTTACTTCATCCTCAAAACTCACCTCTTCAACAGGTCTTTCCACCGCATACTGCTGATGTGTGTTACACGATGACACTGTTTACAGAGTTTTTAAACGCTAATTGATTGTGTTCAGTTCTTCATAATTCTGTTTCAGTTTAAAGTGATAAACTAGGCTTGCAAACTGTGAGCTTTGAACATACATTATGACTTGTTTGGTTTGTGTGTTTGGACATGATAGAAATTGTGTTGGAAGTGAATTGGTGTGTTCACTGCAGATGTGAAATTGTTGATTTCCACAAGCCGACCGGAGACAGTAATTCACATCCTCGACTGATGCAGTGGGTGAAAGATTACTTTCAGAAAGGACAAGGGAAATTTCTACCGCCTCTTTACTTTCAGCATCAAGGTAACCCACATATAAACGTACGGTGTACTTTGTAGTGATGCAAACTTCAAGCATTAACTGTTTGGCTGGATGCATGAACGTCACAGAAAATTTAAGTAAAACTTAACTTTAAGTAGCTCTTAAAATTCCACTTAACCTGTCTGCAGCAACCTACTCAGTGCATCAGATAGAACTAGCAAAGCATATAATGCATAGTTATATGAGAAGCACTGTTTACAAATGTTATTTTGATGAATATAATCTAAACTGTTTGGAACTACAGAATTTAGTGTGCGAATGAATGAAAACAGCTGGTCAGTTATCTGTGAAGTGCTTTGAGTGACTTTTCTACAATTGGCCCTGTTTTAATAACTGTGCATCACTAATGCCGATCCTTTGCTTTAGTAGTGACTGTACAAAAGCCTTGATGAGCTGTCTTTAATACAGCTATATTTTGTGAATGCTTCGTGGCCATTCAGGGTGAAAGCAGTTTGCAGTTTTATTGCGAATGCTTAATAAAACAAAACTGCGTAATAGGAAAACTTTCCTGTGTCACTGTTTCATTAACCACTGTACATCTTCGTTGGAATAGCGTGCTCGGTACCAGCATATGGATGCCATGTGTTGGATACTTTGTGCTCAGGACACAGTCGGACAATTGTTGGCATGGAGGAAATGACTGATGGGTCACTAGTACTGCTTGTCTTTGATCCTGGCTGTCATCAGATGAAGAAGTTTCCGGCTTCGACCGATGTTGGGTCATTGATGCACCTCGCGCGGAAAGGCATTGGCTCTCTGACGTCTCGGCAGTACCAGATTCTTTCAGTTCATGGCCTTATCTATGATCCTGCAGATAAACAGGTAACTAATTGTGTGACTTGTCGTTTTGTGTAGCTGTGACAAAACTACAGTGTGTCCAGAAAAAGCAAGACAGCTGAACATATTCAACAACAACTGCAAACCTGATACAAATAAAATAAATTTCATATACATAAAGTAACATCTCTTTCAAACAATACCGTTTATTTTTGCAAAAAATGTGGCTTAACGTTACTGAGATTTCAGATTTTAAATAACACTACCAAAAAAGAATTTCTGACACAGTCATTGTCAAGCAAGAGTCTGAATGATTAAGACATTCGACTTTCACATGCCAGTTTCTTTGGAGATCTGCCACACCGCACTGTTCTGTGTTCTTGGTGCATTTGCTTGATGCATAGCAAGCTGTTCATCAATTTAAATATGCTTAATACACTGTGTTCCAAAAAAAGTACGCCAAAATTCAAATCACTATAACTACGGCACACCTTATCAGAATAAATTATCCTCTTAGCAGCTACAATTATCGCCTTTCTGGCACAAACGTTGCAAATTTCAACAAAATCCACCACATAGTTTTCTGAGCAACAGCTTTTTAAAAAATGGAACTTAAAAACAGAATTTTCCAATATGGAAAATACCGATTAGCATACTTACTGCAGGAAGTGTTGCGAATAAGCTGCTAAGAGGATATTTAATTCTAATAAGATTTATCGGTTATTGTGATTTCTATTTTGGCGTCACTTTCTTTGGAACACACTGTAGTAGTATTAAGTATAGATGGTGTAATGTTCTCGATTACTGCAAATGTTTAGGGATATAATTTTTCTGGACACAGTGTGTTCACATGTTGCTTTGTACCTCAGCATGTATAAGGTGTATTGCTTAGTGTTCAGGTTAGGCTTAGTGTTTCAGGTAAGATTTTAATTAGTTTAACCGACTAAAAAGTCAATGCTCACAATGCTCATTGTAAATTGTGTGTACAGGTAGATTAGTCTTTGTTATTTGTAGAAACGCAAAGTTGTTACGTCAACTCGCATTCCATGAACGTGCCAGCTGCCTGCACAGCAAATTTGCACTTGAAAGTGTTGATGCAGTTATTGTGGAAATTAACATTAGTTCTGTAACGTTTGACTTATTAATAATGCTCGTTATGTTGTGGTCACTGCACTGAAGAATGCCCGTTGTCTTTCAGCAATACTACGAATTGTGTTTTGTTCAGTACAATGTTCAGCGGCCCTGAAGTTTTGTTAAGACTTGTGTCGCGATGAAATTCATTGATGATGATGAATGTGTAATTAAACTGTCTGAGAAGAGGACAAACATCAGTTTAGCTCTCAGGGTTTTCGCATGTGAGTGGTGATTTTATCTCTCACATGGGAGGTTGGTTGTTGTTATGGTCGAAATACTAAGTTCTATAAGATCGACGGTTACCAAAACCTAATCACTTAGAGTTCATAGTAACACCTATTTCACCAACGTCGTAAGTTCTGATCAGCACCTGTTCAGTTCCTGCATGAACAGATGCACTGACCGACAGCCTAAACCTAACAGATGCTGGGAAAACAGTACCTCGTTGGCACAGCTTAAATGCATCTACGTATATTAACCACTAGACCAACAACTCTATGAAAGTAGTGCACGCCTTTTCAACGTTGAGCGATAATAGAGAAACGTATTAATACGTCCGTTACCAAGGACTCCACTGTTGTTGCTATTGATAATACTCTGTCATTCAATGAACATGTCGACAGCGTTTGCAAGTCTTCCCACTTCCACCTGAGGGCGCTGCGTCACATTCGGAAGCACATCTCAGC
>Ga0209562_1000626_pt1 | contig 12259 bp, 12 predicted proteins | sample WorMetvacBELIZE2_FD_187399 | JGI IMG/M metagenome (GOLD analysis project Ga0209562, IMG submission 187399) | Marine gutless worms symbiont microbial communities from Max Planck institute for Marine Microbiology, Germany - Olavius vacuus BELIZE.2... | ecosystem: Host-associated > Annelida >...
AATAAAGACACCAAATCATCCATCGTCATTCACCTTCATTTATTTATCAACCGACAAACAAAATTATGCACAAGCATATCGTTAAGTCCAGTGTCACTAGTGAAACTAGCAGCTATCTTGTACAGATCTATGCCTCTACCTTTAAGCATGCAATAGTAAATGCAGTAATGTCCGCAAAATCTACTGACGACACTCTGTAGTTGACGGCGGTTATATGACCAAGAGTAACAATGACCGTTCATATAACGTTCCATAAGCGTGTCGGGTCCTCGTCCAAAGGAGTCAAAGAATTCTCCGCGTCCGTTCTCATCGTCCACGAATATGCAGACCCAGTGTCGCCCGGGTCTGTCAGAGGGATCGGTATTGCAGACAAGCAGGTGCGGTTCGTCGGGCAGTGTGTCGACGCTGAAAACACCATCAAAGTTCTTCACGCAACCTCGCAATGTGCTTTCAATCTCCCGTGTGTTCATACTCCAAAGTCGAAGATCACATTTCTATCGCGGTCCACCTCGATGATGTTTTCGAATTCTGCATATGCCACCACAGTCACGGTTTCTGGTAGCGCTGTTCCAAATTTTAGAGCCAGTCGCACGCTTCCCTGGCGAAGAAGATTGAAATGGTCATCTTCACCGAGATCGGCAGTGAGGTCAAATGCGTACAGGGCGTATCCACTATTGTATTCTTCGCGACTTATGAATAAGCCCTCGTCTTTGAAGATCTTTCCAGTTCCTGAAAAAATGCTGTTGTAAGCTCTTATATAGTTTCCGTGCACGTAGTCCGGCTCTATAGGCTTCAGAGCGTGCTGTTGCTGCCCGTCTAGGTAAAGCGCAATCTCGGTAAGATTGTAGTGCTTGAAATTGAACGGATTGCTTTCGGCATGACCGTTAAACGCCCTGTTGCTCACGAGACCGATCACAATGCGACTGGGTATTTGACCTGAGAACAGTTTTTCGTGGCTGACGTCCAAGTAATTCTGTGGTATGGTAAACGATTTACACACCACGCGCCGTATCGGATATTTTGCCGTTCCACGTTCCAGAGTCTTTGCATGAGCAAGGAAAACGGACGGTGACAGTTTGACCTTTCGAACAAACATGGATGCGTGTCTTATTTTTACTGTACACGCTCCCATCAGACAGAAAGCATCTTTGCTGCGGACCAGCTTTATCTTTACCCCGACCTCGTTGAGCATGTAACGATCTTGAAAGAAAAGGTCGGCGTGTAGTCGCCCCATCATATCGAACTCGCGACTGCCTGCCACCAGTTCGCGACGTTTCAATAGGCCTTTATTCCTGTCATCCGCATCCTCAGCGATTGCCACCGAGTCCATCGAGCCGGCGGTGTCTTTGTAGTACATCGCCGACGTCAGCTGAGACTCTTTTGCGTCCTGTCCGTAACTTAGCAGCGTCTCCAACATAGCTCTATATGCATAAGTGTTGGTCGAAGACGTAACCAACGTGCCGTTCAGCGAGATGTCAACCTGAGCAAAGAGACTGTGCAAAAACAGGTTCACCGGTCCCACGGCCGCGTCGCCTGCTAGATTGTTACCGTTATTCTGCGTCACCTGAGCGCGTACGTACAGCACCGTGTTCGCAAAGTCGATGTAGTCCTCGCCCGTGCCACTTATATCGAATTCAATGGGTGAACCATCAGCCACAGTCGTCAGAGGATGATACTCAACCCAGCTGCCCTGTTCCATGCTCGTCTGCGTCGGTGGAACGGAAAACAGATCCAACTCCGACTTTGTACACTCACAAGATTGTTCGTGAACGAAAGCCATCAAGAGAAGATGTCACGTCGTAGACGTTTCCGCCGACGATTCACAGCCTTCTTGCGTCTCTTCCCGACACCTGATCCAGACTGCCACTTCAGACTTTGTGCTGTGCGTTTTATACCGCTCGGAATACGACTCTTTGCCGATTCCTTCAGCGATTTTCCACCAATTACATCGTCGGCCACCTCCATGCCCGTTTTCACTACGTTTGCCATCACGTTCTTGGCATTGGCTTTGACGAATGGCAGCACGAGTCGTCGGAAGAAACCACCAAGGATACTACCCAATCCATGTCCTCGTTGAAATCTACGACCAGCAAAAACGGGTATCTCTCCGCCGTTCTGCTGAGCGTAATAATTTTCGTACAAATCCCGGCTAGCTTCGCAACAATACGGTCTGTACTTCATCTCGTCGACATCCGAATGACAAATGATCCTTAGCCCCCGTCCATCTCACTTTTATATGGAGAAATACGGATGAACGACACGACGAAACTCCAAGACGACAAACGACTTTCCCGACAGAAAGGGGACCGTCGTGCCAAAGTCCGTTCTCATGTCGATATTCACACTGTCGAACGTCTTTTTCTGCAATGGTACATACAGCAGCGGATTAAAGACCCGATGTACGTTGCGAATCGATTTGTCGTCAGTGTCCACTATGCGCAGAAGCGGTGCTTTCGTATCTCCAACCGGAACGTGCTCCAGAAGGTCACAGTAGACGAAAACCGAATGAATGCGTCCTCTCAAATTCGGAGAAAATTTCGACAGCTTTGGGTGACGCGATGCATAACGCACATTGTAGTCGTAACCCAAAAGACGAGCCAGATCTGGACTGAACTCGACCTGCACGCGACGAGGTGCACTTTCGAGATATGTCATTGTGACCTTTCCACTGGCGACCTGGTAGGAAAATTCTACGAGCAGCGGTTCATGCTCATTTAGCGGAACTTGTGCTCGCTGTGCGCGATTCAAGGCTTCTATCAACTCACGCAGTCGTCTGTAATTTCCCGGCGCGGGACTAACTCTGCGTACGAACGTATTGGCGATATATAGATCGTAGTAGCAGAGACCCTCGACTGCGTTTTGCACTTGTGACGGAATGGATATCTCACTCAGAGCGACTTCCCACTCACCCTCCAGTTCAATCGTGCTGCTCAGTTTCGTCGTGAATCGAGCGACTGTGTTCTCCGGGTAGTAGTCCATCGAGCTGTTCGACGGCAGCGTCAGGTGGAATCGACTCATGTTTGGCGGGAAAAGTCGGATTCGGAACCAGGTATCCGAGAGCAGCGCCGATCAGAGTCGTCCACAGACACGTGTCGTCGCTATTTGCAAACGTAAGATTAAGGAGAGCGACCACGACGATTACAAACGTAACGCTTAGCTGACTGCAATAGACGATCTGTTGTTTTGCTATCCTATGTCCACAACAGTCCCTCCACCTCAACGACTCAGTATCCGACGAGCTCATTGACCCACGAGTTAAACTTGGGCGGATAGCCCTTCCACGAAACAAGATACTGTATTCGCCCGCCGCGTTTCCGAGTCTTCAGTATTTGATCGATCGCGAAGTGATCGTCGTCACTCTTTGTCACTTTTTGAAGCTCGGGCTCGTAAAATCGACCTTTTATATCTTCACCGGCAAGATCCTTCAGTTGGTATGTGACCGGAACTGTTGCCAATCTGGAAGCAATGACAAATATTTCCTGAGACCAGTCACCCAAATAGCCCTTGCGAAACGGACGCTTCGTCATGCTTATGCGAACTCTGTCACCTGTCTCGTAGCGCCACCTGTAAGTCTTTGGTTTTGGGGGATATAGTCGACTGCGCACGATCTGTTCGTTGTCGTCATCAACCTCAGCCGGCGCCATTCCAATGGACCGGTGATAAGTGTTATTGTACGAGTGCAGCAGATCATCCAGCGAGTCCACGTATCGCCTCGTATTGGCGTGTGTGAAATAACGAAACATCTTCGTCTTTAACGTTCTATTAAACCGCTCGACGACGGCAGCCTTCAGGTCCTCGTTCTCACTGGTATAAAACTTTACACCGCGACGAGCGAGGGTGGATTGAAATGCCCCACCTAGAAATTCACCTCCCTTATCGCTCTGAACCATGTTGCACGGACGTTCGTCCAAGATCCGTTCGAATGCTACCGCAACTGAGTGACTCGTCTTCATTCGAAGCGGCACTGCCCACGCTCGCTTGCTGAAAACGTCTATGCAAGTCAGCAGATATCTCATTCCGTCGTTGTAGGCGGCGAGGTTATGTAAGTCCACCAGATCGATCTGATAGAGGTCACCGATGCCTTTGGAATATGTTTTGCGGCGGGAAAATCGAAGTCTGCGAGCTTTGTGTAATGTGTACGCATCCCGTCGACTCAGAAATTCCTCGACTTCTCGTCTCGAACGACCGCTGTAACGTCGCAGATTCCGCGCACTTCCGAAGCTGCCCGGCGACCTCAATTGTTCGTAGATCGCTTCCATTCAAGCGTGCGTTTGACTAATACGGTACCCACCGTTGACGTCTCGTCCGACGCACGCGACGTTGCTGACGTCCTCCGGTGAACGGTGGCTCGCTAAGGGGATTCGACTGTACTTCCGGTTCGGATGGTACGTCTTTGCGAACGTTCAGGTATTTGTGCAGTGTCGCCACGTATTCTCGGACTTTTCTATCATCGAGGAGAGAGCGGTCGCGAAGTATGTCTTTTAGCTGCAGGCTCTTAGCGGTTTTGGCAGCGTCGACGGCGGGTCTGTGGACTCGTTTGTATTCGCGATCGTACTCGTCGACGAGAACCAACTTTTTTGCAGATTGCATTATTTCACAAGCAAGCTCGCCAGAACGGACAGTACCGGCGGTATGAGAGCCGTCAGAAAACCGCCCCTTTGAAGTATTTGACGTTTCCTCTTCAACGAAGTCTTCTTGACCGCCAAAGCCCGCACGTCTTTTCTGTCACGTCTCAATCTGTTCATCTGACGGTTGTTCAGTGGGACGTTGCCCTTTATAATGTTCTTCGCACACTCGCTAACACAGTCCAGAAATTCCCTGTCACATCTTCTAACAAATTCGCGCCTCGCTTTGTCGCCGAGTCTCTTTATTCGTTTCAGCACCGGCAGATATCTTCGCATTCTTTCACTCATTTTTGCACGTATACGTAGTGAGTCTCGTCCGGAAAGATGTTCGTTTGCAGTCTTAGATCCTCGTCCTGCTCTGGTCTGAGGTCGACGAGCAAATAACTATAAGGCTGTCGCGTTGCGTCTTTATATGCCTCGACAGCGAACTCGGATCGTCTCGGGTACATCTGACGGGCTAGATTGGCAAATTGGCTAGCGTCTCTGGGATTCTTGAAGAGAATCATATAGTGACAATTCAAACTTATAGTTCTGGCGTGTTTGTTCCGATGAAACATATTTTGCACGAGAAACACTACGCTGACGTTCCTATGGTGTGAGCCTTTCGTGAACAAGTTGGCCATGGCATCGTTCGCCTCGTGCATCAGGTCGTCGACGATCAAGAGAACTGGTTCCTGTCCGTCGAAGTCATCGATCTCGGGTAGACCCTTTCTAAATTGCACGTGTGGATAGCGACAGAAGAGCTGCTGATATTCTCCATAGCAGTAGACTATCTTGGAGGGTGGCGGTTCAACCATGCATTCTGCATTATCGATGAGTCTGAATACGAATCTCGTTTTGCCGCAACTCGTCGGACCGGCAACCATCGCCGTAAACGGATGCCTGAACGCGAGAGTCATATCGTCGTCACTGTTCTGTTCCTGGTTCACCTATATTTATAGGGGGATCCCCCCGGGTGCTCGCGCGCGCGCGCGCGCGCGCGCGCCACTTTCTAACGATCGTCATCATTACTGATGATATTGCGCTTGCAAATACCACACCTACTAACAATAGTGCTTCATATCCGTCCATAGAGCAATCCGTAGCGATCGATGATGTTGTACTATTTTCCATAGATCTCGTCTTCGACGACTATTGTAGCTTTTCGTACATGCGTTTAAACGTTAGTTCTTTCGTCGTAGACCTCGATAGATTCGTCTGTTTTCTAGCTATCAACGTAATACGCTCTAGATGTTGTTCTCTCGCCGACTAAACTGAAAACTGGTCATCTATCGTATGACTGTGTGTTTTATGTGTGCGTGTGTGTGTGTGTGTGTTCAGATCGATTCGCGTGCAGTTCAGGATAGATGCGAGACTCGTACGCGAAGTCGGCGACGACACGACGAGAATAACGGCATACTTTTGGAGCGAATCGCTCATCCTTAGCGAAGGTCAAGGGATCGACTTCGACGCAATCGTCAACGACTTCAACTCACAGTTAGACAATTTCAACAGTCGCGGATCCGGATTTTGTTTAGAGCGTCTCACGCGCTGTGTCGTTTCTGTAGTAAAATTTAGACCGTTAGCGGGTAATTCTTATATTCCCACACCCGACTGGTTGAAAAAGAAAAAATGTGTACTGAATGTTCAAAATTTTGACGATGAAGAATGCTTTAAATGGTCCATTCTCGCTCATCTGATGAAGACCCAACATAAGCGCCAACGAGTGTCTCAGTACAAAATTTATGAGAACATTCTGAACTTTGCCAACATTCGCTTTCCAGTCCAACCTGTCGACATTGGACGATTTGAGCAGCAGAACGTTCACATCAGCGTTAATGTGCTCTCTTACGATTGCGAAAGTAAGGGGTTTTGTGTTGTTTATTTGAGTCGTCATATTTCTAGACCCCATCACGTTAATTTGTTATTGCTTGAGGACGAAACAACGTCTAAACGTCACTATGTGTTGGTAGAAAATATGTCGCGCCTCGTGTCACATAGGACGAAACACAACGGAAAGACGTTCGTTTGCAATAGCTGTCTTCATCCGTTTAGCACAAGACAGTCGCTCGACAATCACATACCTTACTGTTTTCATCATCCCGCACAACATGTCGTCTACCCCGATCCAGAAAATCCGAACGATTGCGTTCTGAAATTCACCTCATGGAATAAACAACATCCCGTGCCGTTCTATCTCGTCTGTGATTTAGAATGTTTCCTGGTGCCCGAAGAAGATGGGGAGGAGGATGAGGGAAAGAGTGTACGCGTGCTCAATAACCACGTTGTTAGTGGCTTTGCGTGTTATCGAGTGACTCACTACGAGCAATACAAGAGCCCACCCATAGTGTATAGTGGTCCCGATCCGATGACTAGGTTTTATGAGCACATCATGGCTGAAAGCAAACTGATTAGCAACATTATTTGCAAGAACGTCTCAATGCGACCTCTGACACCGCAACAAGAAGTCGAATACTGCAATGCTACAGTGTGTGGGAACTGTAACGAAACTTTTACACTCGAAAATCATAAAGTCCGACATCATGATCACATAAACGGATTTTATTTGTTTGCGGCATGCAACCGATGCAATCTTCAGTTAAAACCAACCAAAGATCGCCGTGCGGGTGCAAAGCACAAGTCCTCATCGACGTCCGAACAGGCAGCCGACTCATATGGGGAAAATTTCTTTCTTCCTGTACTCTTCCACAATGGAAAGAACTATGATGCTCATTTTGTGCTGAAACATTTCGAGCGAAAATGGGTCGAACATCGGGACAAGAAGGACAACATTTCCTTCGATGATGTGCACATTATCCCTCAAAATAATGAGAAATATCTACAATTCCAAATTGGAAACGTTAGGTTCCTAGACTCGTATCAGTTTCTTTCCGCTTCTTTGGATGAGTTGGTAACATTGCTCCTGAAAGGCGGAAAGAGTGCTTTCACCCACACCAGGAAACATTTGAAAACAGACGATGACTTCATATTTGCGAAACAGATATATCCATACAGCTATATGACCTCCCGAGAGAAATTTTCAGAAACATCTTTGCCGCCGATAGAGGCGTTTTACGACGCTCTCAGACAGGAAGAACTAGAACAGAAGGACTATGAACGCGCCAAGCAGACATGGTCACAATTCAAGATTACTAATATGCAGCAATACCACGATCATTACCTGCTGAGCGATGTCCTCCTACTTACAGACGTGTTTGAAAACTTTCGTAGGTCTGTCATGAACAAACACAAACTTGACTGTCTGCATTTTGTTACTCTACCATCTCTTTCCTGGGCAATGGCTCTGAAGCAAACGGGTGCAGAATTGGATTTGATAACTGATCCGGATGCATATCTCATGCTTGAGAACAGCATGCGCGGAGGCATTGCATCAATTTCTCAGAGATATGCCGCCGCAAATAACCCTTTCGTTGACGGTTATGACGAAGACGAAACGAGACGTTACATCACTTATCTAGATGCCAATAGCTTGTATGCCACAGCGCAGAGTGAAGCGCTACCAGTGGGCAATTTTCGGTTTCTGACGCACGACGAAATTGAGAAATTCGATCTCACTTCTATTAAGGCGGACGCGGACGTTGGTTACATACTAGAATGTGATTTGGTGTATCCAACACACCTACACGACAATCAGAATGATTACCCGCTAGCTCCCGAGCATCTGGCGGTGACATATGACATGCTCAGCCCATATGCCAAACGTCTGATACATCCCAAGAGACCGTGGAAACCGACGAAGAAGTTGATACCTAACCTGATGGATAAAAGCAACTACGTCTGTCACTATAGGAACCTCCAACTATATGTGAAATATGGTCTTGTCATTGCGAAGATACACAGGATCTTGTCATTTAGCCAGAAACCTTGGCTGCGTTCCTGGATCGAGACGTGTAACGAGCAGCGCAGGTCAGCAGGTTCCGAGTTTGAGTCGGATCTTGCAAAATTGCAGGCAAACGCAACATTTGGCAAGACCCTAGAGCAGGTGCGCAACCGTGTGAACGTTCGTCTCATTGCGGACGAGAAAAAACTTCTAAGAGCGGTTGCTAAAGTCTCGTTTCGTAGGAGCGAAATCGTCAACGAAAATTTGGTTATTGTGCGGTCGGCACGCACCAAAATCAAGCTCAACAAGCCAATTGCCGTCGGTTTTACGATTTTGGAACTCTCCAAAAACATAATGTACGAATTCTATTATGGTTATCTGAAGGCAAAATACCACGAGAGATGTTCTCTGCTGTTTACTGATACAGATTCATTGTGCTGTGAAATCCGCACGCATGATCTGTATCAGGATATGGCAGAGAACGCACAGCTGTTCGACACGAGCAACTTTGAGCCCGATCATGCGCTATTTTCTGCAGCAAATCGTCGAGTTCTGGGAAAGTTTAAAAGCGAGACTGGGTCGCTTGCTCCGAAAGAATTTGTCGGTCTGCGCGCCAAAATGTACTCTCTGGACTGTGATAAGCAATCGCAAAAAAAGGCCAAGGGTATTCCAAAATATTACGTCAAAAAACGCCTACGACACAGTAAATACTTAAAGGTATTGAGAAAAGTTGGAAAAACTACGACGAGCAAATTTCGCATGTTTCGATCGACAAATCACAGTGTAAACACGATAGAAATGAGCAAGTTATGTCTCTGCGCGTTCGACGACAAACGTTTTATTTTAGAGGATGGGGTTCACACACTGGCGTACGGTCACTATTCGTTGAGAAAATGATTGTCGAGCGTCACAAGTGTGGTGTTCATGTCGTTGTCTTGGCTCTATGACTATATGCATTACGTTCGTATATAGCTCGGATTATTTCTGGCTGTCACGTGTTCGTTGTCTGTGTACAATGTACATAATTGTTGCAGTAGGCGTGTACCGTATATTGCATGTTGAACGAAGTAATAACTGACAAGTCGTGTCCGAATTTATTTTCGTATATGTAGGTCGGATGATTTCTTGTGCTTATGTGTTCTTCGCTTATGTTCTATGGACATAATTGTTGAGGTAGCTGTGTACTGTATATATTATATATTGAAACATGTAGTAAGTGACAAATAGTGTTCCAGATTTATTCGAATCATGTCTTTCTGGTTTCAACACACGCACACACACACACACACACACACACACACACACACTGGATAGTATTGTTCAGAAGATAAGCAATGATTAATGCGCGCATATAAGTTCAGCTAACGTTCATGTCAATCGCCAACACAGTTCAAAAGGAGCGGCTGGAATGGGTTGCATTCACGGCATTCTACTGCGCCTATTTGGTTCTGGTGATCGTCACCCATATAGCACGGTAGAGCAGTGCCGAAAGCGGGGTATGTGCTGTTAATGTTCTCCATGATCTTTTTCATCTCCGCCCATTCATGAAGACGCAGAGCGAGCCCGCGACGAGTAGGTTTGATTTCCGGCTGTCCATATGGAAGGAAAAATTTTCTGATGTCGATGCAGTAGAACCCCGACGTAACGGACACGTAATAGCCACCGCCGATTGGATGTCTGTAGCTGACTGGCTTGCCCTCGAGGAGAGTTTTCACGCTCGTTTCAATCTCCACTATGCACTGGCGAAACTGTGCCCATCTGCACACACGACAATGAGTGGTTTGTCAGAACTGCGTAGCAATTGTCCGATACAACTATAAAATGCGAATAGTGAAATAATACCACTGATTCTACGTTTCTGCATCACTACTACAATGACAATTTGGAATGAGTGCAGTTCATAAAACTTCGCTGCAGCATCGGGCGAAATATAAGAGTTCCCCCCAGCAAAAGTTGTTACTCCATTTAGCGACTCTAGAGGGATGTAAGGTTGGCAACATTCAGAGATAGTTTACCCACCACCGACGTTCGCACATATCAGAAAATAGGCAAAGAGGTGCAGCAGTCGGGAATCAAACACACAATATCTCGTTTGGGTGTTCCATATTCTAAGCACTAGACTACTAAGACCATGTGGGTGACATGTAGTGGAGTTGTAGGTTGACTTTTAAACACGAAACAACGATGTACAGATAGTTACCTGTTTGGTGTAAATTCCACACACTTGATGTCAGAATGCTTCTCTTTCAGGGTAACTGTTCGCAATCCTTGCGACTTATTAACTGCTACGACTCGATCGTCACTCAACACGTACTGCTTCATGTTGCTACTGTATGCGTAGTACACGAACTGGTGATGGACACCTGCTTAATATAGGAGAGCACTTGACGCTGACCACCATCGATAGGTCGCTGTTATGACCCCGCCCACTGACCGACAGTCTATACACTGGGCTGGGGTGTAATTTATCAGTCACTGCACTGAGCTGGGAAATTAGCATCCAGCTAGTATGATATAGTGAGTCCCACTGAGTTGCACCATGCGACTGATATGCGTGGTATGTGACCTACGGCTGCACCGAGTACTAAGCAGGTGACCCCATCATAAGCTCGAGCTGCGTACTATCTGCTCCAATGACCTGGGTGACCTGTAATGTGGCCGGTATAATATCAGCTGAGGTTAACTGATTAATGTGACATGTAGTTAACGACTGCTATGTACGTGATAGCTCTGTCCACGAGGCTGCATTGATCTGATAAGTGGTGTCCCACTGAGATAAGCCAGCTGAATGATATGGGTGGCACATGATTGGTAGCATTATCAGCGACCTAACTAACTATGTCACTTAGCTATGTGGGTGACCTGTAATGTACCTGGTATGTCGGCTGAGGTTAGTTGATTACTATGACCCTGACCTAGTGACCTAGGCCCCGCCCACCTGTCAAATTATGAAAGTCATAAATCTGACCCTTCAAGTCCCACCTTACACTCTACTAAGGTATGTAAATTAAACAAACTATGGCATCGATGCTGTCTTTTTCTAGTAGGGGACTTTGGGGTCTTTCTTGGAAAATGTTTAATGTATCGGCCAAGGTATAGAAATGACAGATTATGGTACTTACAGTAAATATGACAAATCATTTATATCGGCATGCGACAAAATGTAACAAAGTTTAAAATACAACCAACAGGCAATTAACTACGAATCCAACCCAATACAACGTGAATATAAAAAATAACGTAATGCAATATCGATCTGCATTATTAACAACTTTCTATATCAATGAGCAAAACAAAACGAAACAAGTTTTAAACATATAATTTATGCATACTGCGCATGGTATGTTGTGATACAATGATTATGATAGCATTAACACACACATATTCACTTTTTAAATACGAGTACATATACGAGATAAGACCATAGGCGTATAAGAATGTATTAGATTTGGCGCGTAACTGAGAGTAGTACCGAAGTGCCGAGACAACAGATACAACAGCTAGGATCTAATGCGCTGGAGTATTTGATTGCGTTACAGCCGATATACGTTAAAGGTCAAAGGGTCAAAGGTCAAGGTCACAGAGTGACGAAACATATCAGTAGTAAAACGTTATAAGTCTAATTTGCTAAATCGCCAATAAGTTAGCTGCATACAGGTATAGCTCATGTGTCGAAATGTGGTTTGCTGGTGCATTGTGGCCTCGTAATTAAAGCAGAGAACGACTGGGAGGCCTCAAAATGCAATAGTCACCTTTTATAGTTCATTATGCACCAGTGGCGCAGCCAGGTCTCAAAAACTGGGGTGTCCATTCT
>Ga0209562_1000627_pt1 | contig 12245 bp, 6 predicted proteins | sample WorMetvacBELIZE2_FD_187399 | JGI IMG/M metagenome (GOLD analysis project Ga0209562, IMG submission 187399) | Marine gutless worms symbiont microbial communities from Max Planck institute for Marine Microbiology, Germany - Olavius vacuus BELIZE.2... | ecosystem: Host-associated > Annelida >...
GTCTGTGACGGAGGAACAGGAGGCGTATGCTCGTGGATTTCTGGACGCTCTCATGGAGTTACAACGCCAGCGGCAGCAGGCTGCCGCGTCACCGCTGGTACAGGTGGTTCCAGACCATAGAGCAGCTTTCTTGTTGCCTTGTGCCAGTCCGTCAGACGAAAGATCAGCCAGTCTGTATACAACGTTAACATCAGTACCTCGTACTATTGCAGTCACGTCAGCAGCATCTGAGGTGATTCCCGTTAGACCGTTACCGGAATTAATCCCCGTAGCTTCAGCTGCACCACTGCCACCACCTCCACCACCGTTTTCAGGATTGCGTCCATCGACACTGAATTTGTCACCAGTTGCACGCCGATCTGCTGTTGTGCCGTCTTTTGATGTAAAGAGAATTCCACCATTTTACGATGACTCAGAAACTCTCGATCTCTCGCCTTCAGGCCGTTATGCCAGTAGAACACTGGAACGCACGGTGCAGAAACAACCAAGTACGTCACCGACGCCATCAAGTAAATCGTCAGTCACGCAACTACCAGCAGTGGCACCTGATTGTTCAAACACAAACAGTGTTATAGGTGAGTTGAAGACTGTGAATATACCAGTTGTGTCACAAGCTGCACCGCTGGCAGAAAAACAGGATGTTGCACGGCCGGAATCCTTGATGGAGACTGCAGCACCTGCCGCTCCAGTTGGAAGCCAAGCACAGCCACAGATGACGATGGATGTTACTGAGGGAAGCAGTGATAACAGTACACTTCTGATGTGTCCAATTGATATGAGTGCTCAGGAACAAGCAAAACTTGAACGTAAACGAGAGAAGAACCGTTATGCTGCTCAGAAATGCCGAATGTTGAAACTAGAGCGTATCGACCAACTGCAGCGACGTGTGAATGAACTGAAAGCACAGAATGCTCAGCTTGCTAGCAATGCAAGCACACTGTGTGATCAGGTGAACAGACTGAGGCAAATGATTGTTGAGCATGTTGAAGGAGGTTGCCAGGTAATGATGGTGCACAGTGCTAACACATAAAAGACGGACATGAGACTAATTACATGTAAGTGGCTGATGCCTGTCTTGTGTTGAAAACAGATCATTGGGTTGTCATGAAAATAATTTGTAATGTGACTTAAGTTTGCATGTGACTGCCAGCCTGTGTGTGAAGTGTCTTGACAGTAGATTCTTGTTTCATTTCAGTTATTTTATTTAAGAAATTTTGTTTTATTGTATCATTTACATAAAATGCAAATGGCACGTTATGAACTACCGGTGTGTTTTGAATCAATCCGACAATTTAAACACAGTTACTTTCTCGTACTGTATGTGCTTTTTGTGTGCTAAATTAGCAAAGATTAGTAAAGCATGCATAAATCAGTCCTTATTGTTCGTATATGTTCATCTTCATACTGAGAGTGTTGTATAATAATAGTGCTAGTGAACTAAGCTGTTGTGGTATTGGCATATAACATGATACTCTTCTAATAGCACTTTCTTCACAACATGCCGCAACAGTCTGTTTCTGCTAAAGTTTTTGGTTTAGTATGATTTGCTGTATTTGTTTATTTACCGACATAACCTGCTGCAGTTACGTCTCGGCTATTGTTAGGTTGTGAACATAAACAGCTTTTTTTCCGTTAAAATGAGATTTTACATTTTAGAGATTCCATTTTGGTGGTTGGCTGCCTGACATTAGTCACTATATTTCATCTGATGCAGAATACTGTATGGCACAGAGGTTTTTAGACAATAAACTGAATAAAGCATATACAGTCAAATATTCTAGCTTTCTTGATAGTCACACGCAGTTTTAGATTTTCCGGAATTCTGCGTTTAGAGATGTTGAACTGATTTTTTACAGCATGTCCGACCGCGGTAATAGCTACAGGCAGTGTCTATCCGTCATCGTCATGTTCCAGTGTTTCGTCCATAAGAATGAAGATACAATCGTGCGGTTTTCAGCGTCAGGTAGGAAAATCATTATAGTTTCTAGACAACATAGTTTATCCGGATATTCGCAGGGGATCACCCCCAGCAAAGGCATAAAAGTGAAGCACCCCCTATCATTAGCAAAAATTTGACCAATAATCGGCCATAACTTGGAAACGGTGCAAGATAGGAGGTTAGTTACTATTAATCACTAATAGGAAGCTGCATATGGCCTTTTGATTGGTACCAAAATCGTTGACCTTGAATGACCTTGAACGGTGTAATAGCCCTTAGTTTGCATCATTTTGCCGAACTCAGTAGTTTTCAGGACCCTTTACATAAAAGTGGTTGATTAGGCATCAACAGATTCTCTCCCGAGAAATGTCACAAAATACACCAACTAAGCACGATGGACATGCTATGCTTTTCACGGTAGCAGAGCTTTTGTTATTCTGGTTATAACTGCGAGTATTAGAGCACTCGGTCATTTACTGGGGGTAGTAAGTGTGTAGTTTGGTAGCAAGATGGTCTCACCAGTCAGTCACCAGTATGAGCTGCATTTGCTGCCATTGTATGAACTTAGTTGCCTGCTGTTGTTGGATGTATTTGAGTAAGTCCTGCTGTGATCGTCTTCTTATTTGTGTTATCATTGTTGTGCGGTACATGTATGTGATTATTATCACTTTTATCAGGAATCTTTACAGCATCAGCAGCTTGTGCTGAAATGCTTTTGTAATTTAGTTTCAGTTGACACTGTTGTTTATAATTTCGTGTGATGAACGAGTGCAGTTTGAGGTGGCAGTGACTGCCAGTGATTGAAGTCTGCTGTCACGGAACATTGTTGAACATGATGAGATGAACATATTGTTACCGTAACTGCCAATCTTCGATTGCTCATGTAAGTCTAAGCTACAGAAACGCCAATATGTTGCTTCATAAACATATATCACAATTTTATTTTGTGACACGAGGAACGTTTTGGATTTCTTTGCTGTCTTAACATTAATGATCATGTCGCACATTTCATCCTTGAAGACTTGTGTGTGTGTGAAGTGATTGAAGGTGACTATTATATGTACACATTGACTATAGGCCGCTTGTCAGTAGGGTGTAATACTTGTGTGTCATTGACAATGTTGGTGCTGCATATTGTTTTGTGAAGCTGTATGTCTGTGTGACTCGAACAGGTGTTGTAAACATACAGTAAAAGTTGCTAACTGATGTGTTAGTGTGTCGCTCGTCGGTGTCGGTTTATTTCAGCTCATTTCTGTTTGTATAATGCATAATGTACAGAATGAAGATGTTCTTGCCGAACGTTGTTGTGTAAAGTGTTCTATTGATGTGCCGATGTTGCAGATTGTCACTTGAACCTTCTCTTTGTTATTGTTGATACGTGTTACCTTTTGTTATCACGTGTGTGTGTGTTGGGACGGGTTGGCTGAGCTGTTTACTAATTATACTGGTTTTCATGCTGTAAATCTCTACAGTTAATTGGTTAAAATTTGTCAATAATTTTCTGACTGACTACTTTTTTATATCTGTCTCTACTTGCAGAAGTTGTTTAAGTGTTTGTTACGACTAAGTTAATTGTCCTGAAAACTGCTCATTTTTAAGTTTTCTCGTTTAACTGTGTTTTAGCAATGCAACTGACTTTACAATGGCTAAAGTATGATGCGTAATGCCATGAAGCAGTTAATTGTTTCAAGTCTTGTATTAAAAGTTCTGTGTGATTTCATATTAAGTATATTGCATGCACATTTTTGTCAAAATTAATAGATCAGTTAGCAGTGACAGGTGCTGGATTAGTCATTAACAGCTCTCGATATAAATGACTATATGGAATACCAACCAGAACTGAAATTGCTGTGACAGTGATTCATAAAGAGAGTTCAGTGAGCATACAGGATAATAGAATTCAAGCTGCAGCCTGCAATGTCTTCACAGTTTCTGTGACAAACTGTTGTGGTGTACATTGAGCGTGTCCACTGACAGCAGCAGTGCTACCAGCCTGGCATGTTTGTTGTTAGTCGACATTTGACTGATTTCAGGACTATCACACAGCGTCTGTGAGTGTGTTGTTTTGTGTTTAAATGTTTATCTTCTGTGGGAAGTTGGTTTGTTATTTGAGCTACTGTTGTGTGACATAGGCCTGATGCTTGTATGTTATTGTATGAATGTACATGTACTAGTTATGTGGTGACTTTAGCAGAAAGTTGAAACTGTCTCCTGCCGTATATTTTCCTGGAGAAACTTTTCTTTGTGTGTGCATGAACAATATGTAATATTATTAATATATGGCAAAACTGCAGTAACTGATGTTCATGTAGTTTGTTTTACTCCTGGGCCTTGGCCCTGCTATGGCAGTTGTACAGTGCGAGTCAAAAAAGTAGCTCCCCTAAAACTTATTGCAATATTTTCACTGATGGTGAACCTTTGAAATTGAAAATGTTCTTGGTTGTTGCCCAGCAATATTCCTATATGTCTACCAGTTTTTTTGGCCCATCTATATTATTAAAATCAGATGGTTTCAGTTTGACTGTTAAATATGCATGCTGCGGCTGAGCTGCAGAACGCCACAATGCCAATGTCTACAAACCACATCACTTAACTAAATGTCAGTATCCGTTATGTGAATGATCACATTTATTGGCATCCAGTAAGGCAGATTGAATCATCTGAAGTGCATCTTTTAAACTCGGAAATTGTTTTTGGCTTGGGATGCAGCTTGTGATAGGACTCCAGTATTGCCTCCACACGTGAAAATCCAGTTAAATGCGTCGGTTGAATTTGGGGGCAACTAATCCCAGTCCTTAAAGCCAAAATCCAAGTCCTTTGCTTGTGACTTAAGCATTAAAAGCATACAGAATATTTCTCATTTTTCTATTCTGTAATATTCATAAACAAACTGGATGTCATAAGAAAGAAATATGTCATTTGTTTGCTAAATTGCTCAGCAGCAATACTACCAAATATTAAAATCGATCAACAGTTGAATGAGTATATCACAAAAATAAAAAGGGTGACCTTTTTTAGACACAGTGTAGATACCTCAACTATGTATCGTGTCCGCAAGTGGGCTGACATAAAGTCGAAAATATTTTGTAGGCTGTGGCCCTTAATAGAACAACTGTTTTGTATAACGTCAACATCGGCTTCAGTCACTGGAGGTCTCTGTGCTCTTACAGGGTGTGTGACATGGTGCTGTCAAAATGCAACAAGATCGCATCAAAAACTTTGCCAGTGTTGCTTGCCATGACTAAATAAGTACTGAGCACATTAACAACTGGAATCTTGTACTGGACATAACTTTTATTACACAGTGTCCACTGTTCTGATGTTGAGCTGACATGTTATGCTGTCATGACTCGCTGGCATGGTGGTGCTGTTGGTAGGGCATCAGACTTGCAATTCATAGGTCATGGGTTCGAGTCCTGCTGCGGCACCATTGTGCAGTGGCCACAAAGTGATGAGCCATGATAAATGTGGAGCCAAAACTAAAACTATGTCAAGAGTAATTTTTATTTTTACTTTCATGCAACTTTCCGAACAATTTTTTAAAATACTAGTACATAAAAAACTCTTTCCTAAAACGGCCGTGTTAGTTCACACAAACTGCATAAATTTTTTTTAAATTGATCAAAGCCAAACCTGTTATTACAAAGTGGACACGTTCATAACATTGCGACCAAGCCTACAACTACATACTAGGATTATGTAAACCGAGTTCTCAAGACCAAGACTCGAAGTCTCAAGCATTCTAACCTGCACTTAGGTAACTGAAGGCTGGCCATAAAGTACCATTTATACATGTATTTAATCATTTTAACAGAGTAGCCAGGGTCTCACTACTGACAAGGCCTAATCTATGAAGCGCTTCCAGAGAAAACATCAGCATGTAGTAATGTCCTTTTCTTAAGTACCAACTGAAAAATTTATAAGACAAAGACTTCTTAAATTGAGTCTCAAAAGTACTCTCAGTAACTCAGAACATGGTATGCAACACTTGTAATGCGACTCAAACACAAAACAATAATTTCTTGTACACCCTGTGGCCATCTGCAGACTGTTGGCTTGTTAAGGAATGAGGGTTTCTGTACTGGTGACTATGGCAATGTGTGGCTTACAACTGACTTATTTGTGCTAAAACACAATAAGTCTAGCTAACTGGGTGTGTGTGTCAGATAAACAGTCTATGTCATTATCACACCACAGCAAATTCAGTGAAACGCTGTACCATACCACGTACCACGTCAACATCAAGCAACATGAAGTCTATAACTGACATTTACTTGTGTAATCCAATACAAAACAAGACTACAATTATAAGTGCTGAAGCTGTCTTAACATACTCGTCCCCTGTAACTAATATTTACAAAACCGAATACCAGTATGTGTGTTATGCAATTATACTAGGATTGTCACTGGCAACATTCTGATGCATTGTGGAGTAAGTTATTTACACTATTGATGCTTTAACCGACCACGAGCAAATACCAAGACACTTCACTGCACTGCAGATCACATCATTTTAAAAGTAACATGCTCTCAGTAGAGCAAAATGACACCACAATATCTGGTAGTCACTACAAAGACAGCCAAACTCTGGCACTACTCTTCAGTTCAGTTGCAGTTTGTCAGTAGAAAGAAACAGAAATCATGATACATGCAGTAACGTCACTCAACAACTCAGTTAACACATAGGATTGATGCAATGAACTAGTGTCTATCTTTTTTTCGTTTTTTTTCGTTTTTTTTCATTTTTTTTCAATTGTAAGTTAAAACATGTTATGCATATATATATATTGCATGATTACATACACAACAAACTACAAAATCGTTATCAAAAAGTTGTGCATATTGCATAATGCATGCAGTTACCACAGTAAATTTTATTAAATGAATAGTTTCGATTTTCACAACACGAAAATATGCATAACATTATGTAGCATGTTATGCTACATTACAGGATTGGTATATCTTGCTTGGTGTTGTTACAGTTGCAATGCAAAAATAATAAATACAGCAAGAGTGAACGTCATCGAATACTCGATTCACTCTCAAAAATACTAACACTAACTACGGGCAAAATAGTTTTCTACCTTTTCACAAAGCTGTACGAAATTATGCCTGTAGGGGACGTCCATACAGAACGCCTGCATGAAGGCAGCTTAGGCGACTGATTGATTGAGTAAGGTTTAATGTCCCACCAAACACAATATACCGGTAGGTCATATCAGGCGAAATGCGGACAAGGGGGAAAAGGTTTCAGCACATGCGGACATCCACAATGTAGCATCATCAGCAGAATTTTAAAACTGTTCCAATGAACTGTATTCATCAGTCTATGAATGCTGAGTGAACTAGATGATGACAAAGGAGTAGCCTATTAAGGCCCACTGTATTTTGTATTATGTGTGGTAGTTTAAAACTGACGACTGACAACAAACACAATGGGGTACTGGCGTTATTTGCAATTAATGGCTAATATGAATCCCATTATGACAGTCATTGTGGATGTCCGCAGGGGAGGGGAGAGGGAATTGACCCAATGCGGACAACAGCAGACAAGAGATGGGGGTAAATTTTTGCCTGCTTTATGTATACGTCCTTTAGCCACACACTACCAGCTGCAAGGTACATAACAAATGGCAAGTCATACGCAGTGTACAGTGAAGTCCACAGTTATCATTCCAACACACCATAAAACTTCGGATAGAAGCCCTGGCTTCTACCAGTACAGATGAAACAGACTCCCTCCCGTATGTGGGGCCCGGCGTCTATCTGGGGCCTGGCATCTATCACAACATATCAACTTTGTGTTATTTTATTAAAAAATCATCAAGTAGTGTGTACCAGTACCGGTATTTTGTTTATTTTCACAACGCACTAAAACACTGGAATATACCGAATAAGTAACGAAATTAGTAGCGTTAAGAATAACCCCGTAATCGTATGTACTGGTAACCTACCCCAGCTTGTATGCGGGACCTGGCTTGAAAGCGGGGCCTGTCTTCTATCAGTACAAATGAATTAGACCCCCGGCCGCTATGCGGGGCCCCGTGTCTATCTGGGCCTGGCTTCTATCCGAAGTTTTACGGTAGTCTGTCAAGAATATTTTTATTAATATCTTATTTTGTAATTTTTTTAAATTTTCAACACCCGGTTCAGTTTCACAGTATAACATTAGCTTACATTAACAGTTTAACAATCCATAATGATCAAGTCAACTCTGCTGCCCACTGACAAGTGCCTGAAGTAGTAGCTCAGACTGCTCACGGTAGTAATCTCGCTCGGCCGTCAACGTGGATACTCTCTCTTTCAGCTCGTTCACCTCCGCCATGAGCACTTCATTCGTGTCTTGAAGCCTGTGGTGGTTGTTGACACGGCGTGAACGACATGTCTGTGCGTAGCCTCTGTTTTTCAGCGTGCGACGTCGCTGCTTCAGACGGTTCCGCTCATCGGGTGACAGCGACTGCAGACGACGATTCAGCTCACGAGTTGACAGTGACAGCAATTCGTCATCGCTGAGTTCGGAACTGGTCACTGTTGGTGATGATGGCAGTGCTGTGTCTAATTCCGACTGAACCTGCAGCAATTCACACAAACAGGTAATTATGCCGACACACACTTGGCTACAGTTTTGATAGCCACAATGACTTCAGCTACTCAGCATAGTACTCCAGACCTGGTCAAACCGTGTGAAAGCATTAAATAATTAAACGTTAATTTAACATTAAACAGTCAACAACAGTTTGAAAAGTTATAAATTACAACACGACACAAATCAAAAATTCTCCTCATAACTATTACTGGTACCAGTATCACATTGGTAAACTACAGGTAAGCCACAATTCCAGTGTACTAACACTGTAAACTAAGTACGACGTTTAACTGGCTATTTATCTGCACAATACATCATACATGTGTGTTTATATTTTAAAATACAAACTCTCACATTAAATTCACTTTACACACACTTAAATCCAGCTAAATATGGAACATCTAGACCAAAGTGATACATGATTGTAACAGACTTTGCTTTCAATACCTGCACTGCAAACTGCTGCTGGTGGCATTCCTCTTCCAACCACAAGACTGATGGTAATTGCTGGCTGTTTGATACTGGTGCAAGTTCCTCAGCGTTGGCTAGCCAGTTCGTCACACCAGTAAGACAGTGGTAATCACATAGGTCGCCTGTATCCTCTGAGATGACTGGCTGTGTTTCGTTGTTCAGACATACCGGCTCCTCTTTCACATCGATATAATCCGACGGCTTCTGGTCATCAGCACATCCTAGGAAAACGTCAGTCTTGTCGGACGCCTGAGACGACTGTTGGGAGTCGGGGAACGTCACTGTCTCCAGTCGGTCTTCAGAATCGTACGAATATTGACTAAGATCCTGCCAGTCTTCAAGCATGTTCAACACATCATCCGGCACGCCGAGTTCCATCATCATTTCACGCAACCGCACGGTTATGTGTGGTTACACGCAACGCACACGTCGTATTGTCACGTGATGATGAAACTCGACGCAATCGCAACGTTGTGTCACACTTATTGATTAATTCTAACTTTGCTACCAACTAAACATCTCTTCCAGATCACAAGCAACAGCTGACAAGATTACGATGTTCCGTGCATACGAAAACACTGATAACTGTGTTTGATGATTAGTTTAACGTGGACTCAACAAACCACGGGCCGCAACAACACAGTACCCCACGCGCACCGCCTTATATATGCCTGAATGACGTCATGTCTATAAATAGTTGCTCGTCCAATAGGACAACAATTTTGCTGCACTTGCTCTGCGAGCGATGCTTTTTATTCAATACCAGTTCCGGACACACGCATTCCTGCAATGAAGGTTAAGCTTGCCGGAATCTGACTGTAGTTATTTCCCAGTCCCAGTTTACTTATTATATAATTTAGTGTAAGAAAGTTTGCACATACGTCAGCGTCTATAATGATATGATCATCTACAGTCTAACTTTATTTCTATTATATACGTCACAGTTTCAATACGATTTGCCCATCCCCAATGCGCTCCGTTAATCGACAGCTCCAGCTCCTTGTCTGTCTCTAATATGCGGTAAGTTAACTGCACTGTAAAGCGTAAATACGCAATCGACAGCACTCATGTCGATTGCTAAGAAACACATTTAGGCATTAATGTTTCAAATATAGTCAACTTTCGTGACTACCGTTTAATGTGCTAGTGGTTCTTGTAGATTTGGCCCCTATTAACATTGAGAATAATCACATACACTTCTTGCGCCACAAGTGCGCAATGGCAAAAACCGTGGGATTTCCGTTGCTCGCTATCTGAAATCATGCCCGAGCAGGTCTGTGACACGATGCCAGCGATGACGTGGCGCCCTCGACGGCGAATATTGCCACGCTACGGTGCGTCTTCATTGACGCACTCGCAAGACTGGTCTAGCCCACCGCAACCGCATTCTAGCACGTTCTTTATTACTCATCAGTCACGCACGTCATGTTATAGCAACAACAATACGTACATTATTGGCTAGAAAAATACGCAAATAAGGAATTAATTTGAAATAATACCATATGGGTATTGAACTTGTCTTAGTTAGGCCTATTTCAATGAGGCCTACATTTATACATGCCTTAATTGGTGCTTCCAGCATTTTATTTTTACATGCATGACCATATCATAAGAATTATTAAATGAATTTAAGTTTTTAGCGAACGCAGGCACGTAGCCAGGATTTTACATTTGGGGAGGGGGCACAAATCGAGGCGCCGAAGGCGCCAAGTGGTATAGGGAATGGGGAGGGAATATCGATCCCTCTCCCTATCCCCAGCTGACTAGGGGGCCTGAGGGAGCGTCGTGAACGCCAAGTTCGTAGCCAACGCATTTTCGGCATATATATTTGAGGTCCACAGAACACTTCTGACAGAGAGAATTAACAGTGTTACGTTACTGAATGATGTACAAAGCCCAGAAAGCGATTCATATGAAATAAAAATGATGCATTACAAGTAAATCCCACGATAATCGCAGAGAGACCGCGCTGCAGGGTGGCTGTGGCCAAAAGTGGAAGACTGGAACAGGGAGACAATATTTTACTGACATTACAGCTGGTCTATCACTCTATTTTCAACCACAAAGCAATCAAATTAGGTGGAAAAAACGCAAAATATGGGCTATTACGCCGTTCAAGCTTCATTCAAGGTCATCTAGGTCGGTCAGTATCAATCGAAAGCCCGTATTCGACTACAGTAATCGACATCCTATCTCGTATTTGCCGTTCCGGAGTTATCGAGCTTATTGTTCAAATTTTGGACACTTTGCGTTTTGAGCCACCCTTTGGGGCCTTAGGAACGACGTACGATGTTCATCTTGGGCTTATTGGAAAGCGCGTAGTGGACTTCCTATATTAGTGTTAATAGAACTTTTATCGCTAGGTGTTACGGCTGAGGCGCTATAAGTCCCATGCGCGCTTTCCAATGAGCCTAAGATGATCATCATATGTTGCCCCTAAGTTCCCAAAGGGGGCTCGAAAAAGCAAAAAGGCCGTTTTCCCTCTAAAACCGCACTTCGCTTGAATAAAGTCTGCTACAAAGTTTTTTTTGTGTGAAAACTGTTAGCGGCAAAGTTGTAGGGCATTCATTGGCCTAACTATCCGTGCAAAAATGATCGGCGGGGACGTCCCCTTCTACCCGAAATTTTGGGTCAAACTGACCGCGTTGGAGCAAAATCGCCGATTTTCGATCTATTTTCGTTCGTAGCGCCTCAGCCGTAACACCTAGCGAAAAAGTTCAATTATCACTAATAGGAAGTCCACTACGCGCTCTCCAAAGGGTGGCTAAAAAACGCAGTGTCCAAAATTTGAGCAATAAGCTGGGATATCTCCGAAACGGTACGAGAGAGGATGTCAGAACTTTACTATTAATCACTGATAGGAAGTTGCATACGGGCTTTCTATTGGTACCGACATCGATGACCTTGGATGACCTTGAACGGCGTAATAGCCCATGTTTTGCGTTTTTTCGCCGATTTCCATTTCTTTGCTAGCCAAATACATCGCACTGGTTAAAGGCTAGACCTATATTGCCCGTAAATATTGTCTCCCAGTTCCAGTCTTCCACTTTTGGCCAACCCACCCTGCAGCGCGGTCTCTCTGCGATAGCCGAGCTACTTGTTAGCAATATATCATTTATGGCGATATTGGCAGGGGATCAACCCCCCCCCCCAGCGAGTGCGTTAAAGTGAGGCACTCCCGTCTCGCTAGCGAAAATTTGACCAACAATCAGAAATAACTCTTCCAATATTCGCCACATGCTGTAATCA
>Ga0209562_1000628_pt1 | contig 12235 bp, 7 predicted proteins | sample WorMetvacBELIZE2_FD_187399 | JGI IMG/M metagenome (GOLD analysis project Ga0209562, IMG submission 187399) | Marine gutless worms symbiont microbial communities from Max Planck institute for Marine Microbiology, Germany - Olavius vacuus BELIZE.2... | ecosystem: Host-associated > Annelida >...
TCTTTTGTCATATTTGCTGTTTTAGACCAGCGAGATGGCGGATGTCGTCCTTAAAAGGCATTGTAAACTGCTAAGTTTTTTTACAATTATTTCAAGTAAGTGACTGCGTTTGGTCCTCTCTGAGGTCACTCATGTGCAGTGACTGCCACTGGTATAGCTAAGATGGTTAGATTGAGGCCGTCTTAACTCAAGATTGGATAATAGCAAATAGAACTTCATGTAGATATAAGTCAATGGCAAACCGTTGATGGGTATGCCCTTGCTCTTCATTGGTTTAGGCACAGCTGTGGTTAGAAGACGGCAAACGTCGGCGATGTTATGAAAATATGCTTTTTGGGGGGTGGAATGTTGTCTATAACCTTGACCTCTGAATCGATAACCTTGAAAGCCTAACAAGTTCGTGGCCTGTCTGTAAGAAATATTTTTCTCAAGTTTTGGTGCAAATCCCTTCAGTGGTTCTCGAACTGTCACGTTCATTGGCTGACCTTGACTTTTGAACCAGTGGCCTCACAATGTCACTGTATGACTGTGAGTACCTGCTAATGAATAACTGCAATCAGTTTCATTAAGTTACCTCCATTCATTCACAAGATGTAAAGGTGAAATAGCGCTCACAGATGCACAGACAGATGCATGCAGACAACTTGACTACTTCATGCCTGTTGCACCGATCTAGGCAGTGTATGCATAAATACCAAGAACGAATGGTAACAGTGCTATCAGTAGAACCAAACTGGCTTTTGTTCTTGTACGGTTTAGGTCTGACATGTTATTCCTGTGCACTGCTGCAGTGACTGAATGTTCTGTTGCAGGAAAACCTCTGATGCCCGTGATAGTTGGGTGTGTGGTATGGCAGCTAGTTCAGTGTTCATGGACACCATCGACTGAGGAACAGAAGAACCACACAGGCATTTATCCCAGACAGCAGATACTGCTCTGGTCCAGAGGGTATGGCATCACCTGCTTCCAGTTTATGCTGAATATACTGTTTCCTTGCACGTTAACTTCAGCCACTGAACTCACAAACTTCAGTAATTCTCTGAATAACTTGATAATTGCTCTTTTAGTTTTGGAAAGTTGCTGTTATGCTTTGGATGACGTGTTATGTGTCTAGGTTACTAAGCCTTGCTACGGTTTAAGTTGTAAATGTAAAACAAGTAGCTCAGCTATCGCAGAGAGACCGCGCTGCAGGGTGGGTTAGTTATGGCCAAAAGTGGAAGACTGGAACTGGGAGACAATATTTACAGACATTATAGGTTTATATTCAACCACTGTGACATATTTGGCCAGCAAAGCAATCGAATTAGGTGAAAAACGCAAAATAAGGGCTATTACACCGTTCAAGGTCATTCAAGGTCAATACCCATTTGGACTGTGCCTGTGTGCCAGCGCTGAAAACTTCCTGATGACAGCGGAAGCTATTCTTATACACATAGAGCTACAGTGACTATTAAATTGACTTAGCTCTCTCTGTATCTTAACACTAACATCCTTGACGCGTTTTCATGTTAATGTTACTCCAATCAGTACATTTAAAAATAATCGAATAAATAAATAATAAATACCCAGATTAAGGAACGAGCAGTATGGTGATTGGTACACTGGCCTGTGATGGGTTGGTTATAATTACACGTCTTGTTATTATACAGTGATCGTGACAAAGTAATTTTTTCTGTAGAACATTTTCATAGAACCTCTGATCTACAAAGTCAGTCACTGTAACAAAGTCCGCCAGTGTACCAACTTAAAATCTATTGTATGGTGCAAATGCACGAGGTTGTTACAAAAAAAACGAATTTTGTCGCTGTTCTTCAATTGGTTGAGGTACCATCATTTAGTATTGTGATGCGGATCTATAGCGTGGTTTCTGCTGATGACATAGTAACTGTTCTGGCACATGTTGGCTGATAGCCGTCAGTTAAATGAATGTAGAAAACGTTAGATGTATCTGTCTGTTAATGTGGATGAAGGAAATGAGTAGTAGGCAGGTGACTACATGCATGAACAGGTGCATAAATGTCATCCACAAGTGAAGTAATTCTTAACGTTGTAGAGCTCATAAAACTCAGCCCGTTATTATTCTGCTGTAGCCTACTTATTCACAAAATGGATCACACATAAGGCGTAAAATGCATACATAATATACATAATGGCAAGTGTTTAATGAATTCTCATTGCCAGACGTTCATGTTGATAAAAGTAATCAACACTGTTAAGTGTTTTGCATGCAGATGAAATACAGCTGGAGAATGTGAACTTGCTGGTTATTCCGGGGGTACCTGCTTTCCCACATCGGCACTGCCTGGCATGCTCGTCGTGACAATAACATTAGTAATGTGTGGTGTGTAACGTTGCAGAGGTGATACTGGTAGTGTGATAGCATGTGGTCGGACTGCCCGTGACAGATGCGTGCCTCAGTATGAGAACTTGGTGAGCTTTGAGCTGCCCAATTTATCGTCCCCCGACTCGCCTGCACAGATCTGCGTTTCTGTCATCGTCAACAACGTCCTTCGAGTGAACGTGACGTCTCGGCTGTGGTGTGAATATGTCTTCAACATTGGTCAGTTTGAAGTCATTTCTGCTGTGTGAATATTGCTTAAGCTGCCAGTGCAGTTTCTTGTTTTTCACATTTTTACTGTCTGCACCGTCACCCATAAAATAATGGCACCACTTTGTGGTTGAACAACCGGTGCAATTAAACGCACTTCAGGAAGCGGTCGGCCGCGGTTGCCTCAAACTGCAGATATTATTGCATCAGTAAGTAAAATTTCATGGCATACAGTGCGACAGTTATGATGCCATCATGCCATTAAGCATGTAAACTGTAAAGTATTCATTCCTGTTTCCATTGGTATAAAAAGCCTAAATCTCAAGATCACCAGGATTGTAGTCATAAACAAAGGTGGTGCTGCTTTTATGGCTTATGGTGTATAATGGTTTTCCAAAACCATAGACGTTCACCAGTAAATTTCAAATGTAATGTTTTTTGGTATTCTTCCGGCTTTTTAACCTGGTTCCGTAGTTTGGTGTCTTGATAATTGATAATGCTATTCCACAGAGTTTATGAAACACTACCGTAGCATCTCCGTGACAGTTCTAGGCTGTAAGAACTGCTGTACAAACAGAAGTGTACTTACTTAAGTACTTAACTTAATTACTTGTTTGGAGTTAGACAGTGCTTTGCATATTCAGAAAGTCAGAAGTTGCAAGACTCGTGATTATTGGCAGATGTTTATGATTTGCTATTGGCACTGTGTATTTTTAAATTGGCTGGCCATTTATCATGCTGTACAATTTGTCATGTGGCTATTATGACAGAGCAGATTATGTACCATCACTTTCCCATCTGTCTCCATCTGTCACTCACATCCCGTGACAAGCAAGTGCCGATATTGTCATGCAGAGACTACAGTAATCAGCACTGGACAAGTCTTAAAATCAGCTGCTTATTTTCAGTTACATTACAAAACAACAGATAAAAATTTGTATGGTGTTACATTCACAGTTTAGGGCTAAAAGGGGTTACTAAAATATTGCCAGAGATGTCGTATCCCAAATTTGTATTAGTGCCAAAGTATACATGTCTTTAATTCTGTAATTTTATCACACCTATTTGTATTCCAGCAAATTGTTAACAGAAACTCAAGCAGTTGTAACATTTTGGTTTTCATGTGCCTCATTGTATGCACACAAATTGTGAACCATTTATTATGCATCACTCCATTTGTATGCCATTGCTGAATATCTTGAGACTAACAAATGTCGTTTACTATGTCATTCAAGCTACATCTAACCAAATTTCATGAAGTTTGGTAACCATTTTATGTAAGACGTTAAACATAAAACACTGTAATTAACTGAAATCTGGATATAAATAAATAACATACAGCATATACTCCTCCTAATTCCATAATGGACTTACGTTGGGCCAGCTACATCAAAATAGGCAGGTTCACATCAGCTGTGATTATAATAACTAATTATGTAAACACCAAATATGTAATCAATATACTACTGAAGTCACGATTTTCTTCAATAAAAATTGATCAGGAAGTTTTAGTGCCACGTTTGTATATTTTTTACTAAGTTCACAAAAATGATATTAAAGCCATTTCTATACCAAACAAGTCTGGCTCTGCGTTATAGCATACTCGGAGAAAGTTGGCTGAAGGTCAAGGTCTATAAACCGTCCTGTGTGACAATTATATAGACGTCGTCTGTTAGGACATTCCTTTCTGCGGAACTGATGCTACTGTGACATATCACAGTTTGACTGTTGAAGTTTGTGATACAGCATATTATTATCCTGTCTGATACCTTACTTGTAAACCAGTTCACACTAAGTTGTTTTTGGAGGCATTTTTTTTAGTCTGATTTGTTTAAACGATGGCATACATTACTGTGCTAGCTTTTATTTGTTGATTATAGCTTTGTATTCCTCTGCTGGTGATTAGCCACCGAGAGCATTATGTTTCTTTTTGTATGTGTGTCAGTCTGTGATCACATACTAAAAGTTCGTTAACACCACACTTCTTACAAACCACTTGTGGGAATTTCACCAAATTTACCGCTTACATGCAGTTGGGGACGAAGATAAACTGATTAGATTTTGAGGTCAGAAGGTCAAAGGTCAAGGTCACAACGAGACAACATGTGCTTGAAAATCACTCATGCAAAATGCTCCTTTCCAACAGAGCATACGTGTTGACGGTTTGCTGTCAAAAACTACCTAGTATCATATTATTCTGTGTTTTGTCTTGGGCTTTATGCCTGTCATAAAGTGAAAGTGAACTACAGTGAATTATTATTGCCTTGTGATGTTGATTGTTGACAGTGCAACCTGATGCTGTGGTTGACTTGACATATGCATTGAATGAGAAGACGTCACTGATACAGTGGCAGCGGCCGCCAGGTGGCCATCGCTTCAACAACGATCTTGTCTACATGGTTGTGTACTTCTCACAGTTCGACAAGGTACAGTGATGCCATGCTGCTTTGCTGTCGAGAGATGGCAAACTGTTCAAGTTCCGTTGTTTTCAGGTCTATTCACATACGAAAGCTGCAGTGTCCTATATTTCATATTCCTCATCTGTGTCAGGCTGTTGCTGTAACTATTAATGGACACATGGTCTTTATCGAGTTATTTTATGTTGTAACATTTGACCTTGAACTTTGACCTTGAGAGCAATTTTGGTACTTTTGACGGAGGTATTTTGATCCGGACCAACAGCGGTGGATCACATAAGGGCGAGGGTGGGATGTGCCTGACAATCACATCCCAATAAAAATCTCTCATTGCCCAACGACGTGAGCCATGTCAAGCGAGCCAAGACCACTATAAGTCTTTGTCTCATGGATGGGCAGCAGCGTCACATGGCAGCCAGCCTGGTGGAGGAACCTTAATTGGTCAATGGCAGACTTGGCACAAGAGTCTCACTGTACTGCAGTCAGAAGTGGCTTCGGAACCCACTGACTATTCCCCGATGCGAACTATACAAGTCATCGACCTTCAGCAATGAACATGATCTAGTCCAGTCCATTTTGATCCAACACCGTGTGTGAGAGACATCTTCACTACACACTAAATGCTGTGAGGGAGAATCCATATCTCACAGATGGGGAGTGTTAAGTCAGTCCTCATTGCATGCAGCAAGCACTTTAAGAGCTGAAATGATGACAGAACACAGGTTTCTGCGGGCTGAGGATACAGTTTAATTTGATGTTTTAAAACCGTTTTTTTTGCTGACAAAGCCTGGTATAAACAATACCTTAAGAGAGACCTTTGGTGTAGTCACTGTAAACCTGCAGCATACGGTACTTTGAAAATAGTACACTTGAGTGAAAACTGTCTGAATCTAAGGCATTATTAACTAAACCATTATCACTAGGAAATGCCTGGAGCATTCACCGGTGGTACAGTTCAATAATAGTAGTTGGATAAAAACTGTAAAATGTCGAGGCATTTATTGAGTTGATGTGTTGGTGCTGCTGCTGTCACGGCACATTATCGTGCATTGAAAGTAAGTGATCATGTTGAGTGTGGACTGTGAAGGAGGTGCTAAAGGTTCTGGTTAACAGCACGCAGGCATTACTGGAGACAATGCCATACTTGGAGTACAATGTTAGTGTGGCAGCAAAGCCAGCTCAGTTTGGTGTCTGGGGTCCGAGCACTTTCACGTCATTTAGAACTCCAGCTACAGGTACCGTGATGTGTCGCACTCGTAAATTTTGTTTGCGTGATTTTGACGTGTTGTAATTGTAGTTTATGATCAATGAATGTAATTTGCTGCCAGGCTGCAGGGAAGAGGGAACTTCCAAAAAAGAGATCTGGAGAAATATGGACAGCGGGCTTCAGGTACAGTTAGAGGAAGATGGAGGACGAGCTGGATGGAGACAAGTGGCCTATGCTGCAGTGGGAGTAACAAGGCATAATTCGAGTCAAATGGAGAACGTAACACGTGTGGTTTATGGATATCCCACATTTTGCACTTTCTTCGTTATTCCTTATTGTAATATTTGACGTTTAATGCCATTAAATAGCTTCTTATTTGCAAGTGTACCACTGTTTAGAAACTTCTCAGTTGCCCTTAGTAAGAAACAGCTTTCGACTGATTTTATGTTGTTGTGTTGAGTAGCACCCGGGCGTTCACCGTCGACGTTTTCTGGAGCTTTTTCAATTTCCAAAGGAATGCCTCCTGTGATCACACTGTACTGGCAGGTTGGTGAAACTGCAGATACGTATCATCATAGACATCACAGAGGTGCAGCTGTATGCAGTATGTGTTGTACAACTGTGGACAAGAATGCAATAACATTCTTCTTCATAATGTGACATGTGTATCAGAATTTTGCATACTGTGGTATCTCTATATTTTTTATTTTTGTCATTTCCTAATTTTCTGTTGTATTTAGCAGTTCATTTTCTGGCCGCAAGCATGCCTGTTAAATTTGTATCTTGCCTCCTTTTTGTAGCTTTAGAAGAATTACTACTTTGAATGTTAAAAAAAGTCTTACTTGTTCTAGAATTTAGTACATTGAAGTTCCTTAATTTATTACTTGTACCTCAGCTGCATGTGTTCAGTGCTTAGCATATCACTGGATACACGAGTAACTTATGTATATGGCTAGTATTGCCACATATTGCTAAAACCACAGTGTTATTCTTTTTTTTAATATTGACGTTAATTATATGGTAATGGAAACATGATTATAAGCATCCTACATGTGCGTGCATGATTGTTAATTGAATGGCTGGTAACACAGGTGAATTGTGGCCAGATGGCTAAATGGTTGGCAGTTGGTATGGGGATTGGTGTGGACTAAGGTCACACAGTGTCAGATGGGGCAGGGTCTTCCGAACATAATGGTACTTTCCATTGTAACCTATACTCCAGAATTAGCCATTTTCATCTTTTTGATCATACCTTATACATCGTTGGTACTAGCAATAGCAATATCAAAGTTCTCGTTGACAGTTTGAACAACTGACCTTTACTGCTGCAGCAATGGTGATATGATAGGTTTGCCAAATGTAATTAGACTCCTGTTATACTGTGCTTCTGCAACATATCTGGTTTCATTTACGTTCATTTACGTTTGTTCTGTATGACGTCGTGGTGTTACAGATAATTCCTGTGGAAGAACATTATGGTTCAGATTTCACATATGAAGTCGTTAGAAGGCCAGTTAGTATGGACAACTGGACATTCCTGGAAACGTTGCCTTCAGAAACATCGTCGTCCAGCTACACGCTCAGAAGTTTGCCTGTGGAGTTGGCGATAATTTCAAAAAATGAACTTGGCGATGCTGTGCCGTCCACTGTATTCAGGATCTCTTCGACTGTCTTGTGTTAGTGTTGGATTTTTTGTCGTCTTTTTTATTTTATTTGACAGGTACTAATATCCACAGTTGTACCGATTTCACGGTGCAGAAAGAAAGTGGTCGTAGTTTATGTTCTAATTACTACAGTATCGTAAATTTTTTATTAACTCAGCAGAGTCATTTGAAATCATTTCCATTGAGCACCAGTGCATCTTAGATAGCTCAGTAGCATCAACCCTCCTATTGACTTGTTGTATCTCTGTTTTATTGCTGATGTGCAGACCACTGCAATAAACTATAAACTGCCTGATGACCGTAGATTCCTTTTATTGTATTTTGTGATGTGTTGCAGATGTGCTTAGGTTTACAATAAAACAGCCTAAAACAAAAAAAGTTTTTTATTGCTGTTTCATTTTACTTTTACTGCAGTTGTAAAAGTACGGGAACTCACATGCCATATGGGATCACACAGTGTTACCTGCCACCCGGCAGAGGTGACATTCCCGCCTCTACCCCAGTTAAAGCTGGTACTCGATTTAGCGACCCAGGAGGGATGCAAGGCTGAGTTGACCTAGGTGGTTGGTTAGAGATGGTTTACCCGCATACCCGGTCACCCATCATGAACTAACTGAGCTTGATGTTGATTAACTTCGTTGATGCGACCAACGACGCTAACCACTACACCAAGCCGCCACCCATAGTTGTGCAGGCGGGTTTAAGAGATGTAGCCATAGAAACAGTTTATCGTTACAACAGATGGCAGAGTTTGCATGAATGATGGAGGGCGTCATCAACAAGTCACCGATTAATGGCAGCCAAGGCTAATGGCATGCATTTGCACTGAGGGACAGCACTTTGAACAACTGCTTAATTGAAATGTTGCTATTTCATGCTGACATATCTCACTTTTTGTCTTTTAATTTTCTGATACTGTTAGGCCTACATTTCATTTGGAAAATTTCACTGCCATTTACCTAAAACTCGAATTATAAGTTTCACAAGGTAATGACGAGAGACAGTATTCAGGTGAGGTGTAAATGTAAATGTAAATGGTGGGGTACTTTATTTTGAGCCACCCTGTATATATTGAGAGATTTGACCGTACATATTGATGATGATACTGATAAGTCATTGTGACTGATGTTGCAGCCGCTGAAGCCGCAGTGAGTCGTCTCATTGTGGAACGTAATGAATCCAACTTCCTCATTAGTTGGAATTTGCACTCTACAAACATCACTAACATAGCTCTAGTCTGGTGTGCGTCTCGTTCTTCACTGCATGGTTGTGAGGTATTCGTCATCGGCTCTTTTTACTTACATGTTCAGCTGTATAGTAGTCATGGCCATCGTCATATGTGTATATTTGTTTATTTCTTATACCTTTTCCCACTCCTGTCCCTTTGTTTGCCTTCTGCATCTCTTGACTGTTTCAGAAAGCACCTTAAGACATTTCTTTTTGTGCTTCCACTGGCTATTAGCCACCAGAGCCATTCTGTTTTCGGGCTGTCATGAGAGAAAGAGTGCGTGCATATACTGTAAGTTTGTTAGCATGATGTCTATATAAACCACTTGTGGAAATTTCACCAAATTTACAACTTCCATGCAGTTGGGCACTAAAAAATGAGCTGTTTAGATTTTAGGTCAACAGATCAAAGGGTGAGGTCACAAAGACATCAAACTCACTTTTTCAGCAGAGGCATATTGATTGACAGTTTGCCATTGAAGACCATCTGGTTTCAACTGTACATTGTACTGTCATTACCAGTACCTTTGAGATGATTGTTAGTAATTTGCTGTGTTCTTCAAATGTCTGTTGTTGCTTAAAATACAGTCAAACTGGCAGTGCATGTATCAGACTAAAATGCGAAAAGCATTTGTCATAACTTGTTAACGTTTTTCTTTGTGTATATAAGTGCAGTTCTGTGTTACATTGTGGTTTTTACTGTTGTACACTTAATGGCTTATTTGTAGGATGCACACAGCTGACGCTTGGTAAATAGTTGCCGATAATTCTATGGTATACTGTACGATACAATATATTGTATATTCCCACGTATAAGTTGAAAAATTAAGGGCAATTTTTACCTCAGAAGTCAGGGGTCGACATCCAGGTCTGTAAATTTGCGAGTAACTGTTGTCGTCATAATCTATGCCATTTGATCAGAAGATTAACACAGCACTGAAGAAAGCTTTGTGCATTAGCAACATGTGGCATTGCTGGCATCAGAATTTGCTGCATTTAGGCTCAGCATCTGAGTCTGCATCTCGCTGAGTGAACTGTAGGTGGTAGTCGGTCATGGCTGGGTTAGCGAGTCCGAGTCACCTGTCGCACCGTGTGTGGTCTGTAAAACTTGATACATTAACAGCCCGGACAGGTGAGTGGGAGGACGTTATAATGCGTTAATTACCGCTGAATTCAGAAGTGGTGTGGGGGTTATTCTGCCGCATTGGGCGTGCTTGGTCACCCGTCAATCGCATCACAAGCTGTACAAATGCCCGATTTGAGTAAGTCTGCGTCGCATTGCATGCGTGCAGGCATGTCGGGTCAGGCGACGTAATCAGGGGCTCGACTTGTATGGAGATTTTGAATTTTGGACGTCAATTCAGCCCCAAAGTCGTGGGGTCGACTCGTATGCGAATCACCTTATATGTGGGAATATATACATGTAGTAATACAATAAAATTTATATTACACCTTAAATTCTGTAAGTAGATTCATAGGCACTTGGTTGGAAGACTAATATAGCATGTAGTTGTTTTAGTATGTGGAAACACCATGGTGATCTATCCTAACATCATTAAAAGCAGAATTTAAGTAATATTCTATCTGCCCGTGCTTTGAAAGTTGTTGCGTTATGTCTTTTTTGCATTCAGGGAGAGATAAACTGGTTGATGCCGAGTTTAACTGCCAGAAACTACAATCTGACAATCGACTCAAGTTTGCATCACATCTTTGGTCTGTCAGTGAACGTCGACACCATAAGTAGTGGCATACACTGGGCTGAATGTACCCACAGTCGCACAAATGGTATGTCTTAATGCTGTTTTCTTGATGTTTTTGACTAGTATTAACGTGAAAACTGGTCATTGGTCAAGTGGTCGACGTGCGATAGTCACCTGGACACTGTCACTTAGTTGGCACTTAACAGTCGTTTAAATCCATCCGGATCCAAATTCAAATGGTTTATTCAGTGTTGCAGCACTGATGCTGGATTACAATGAAATTGGGATAAAGCTACAAAACACAATAGCAGTAGACAAAAACTAAAAGAAAAATTACACTCTGGCAGACAACAGTTTAAAACAATAGAAAATACAACGAAAATACATTGCAGTCAACAAAGACACACAAGTGACTGGCCTGCATATGCAGTGTCAAATGTTACTGGTAAACTCTGAGATAGTAGCGGAGAAACGATTTCTTAAGTCTGTCAGTATGAGTCTTGATGAGTTCATAGGGTTTAACATTTCTCAGTTTGTCAATAGCTTCTTCATTACGCTTTGGTGGCAACAAGTAGTTTAGAACAGAGTTAGTGTCAAAGATTTGTCTCTTGAAAAAACTTGCAGACTTGCAGTCAGATATTCTAGGCGGGTTTCTAGCGAGTCAATCTCCGCCAGTATCAAAATCAGGTCGTAGTACTGTCATCATAGACATCACAGAGGTGCAGATGTATGCACTGCAGTATGTGTTGTACAATTGTGGACTAGAATGCGATAACGATCTTTTTCATACTGTGACATCTGTATCGTAATTTTCTGATCCGAAAGTGATGATCCGAAAGGCTCACTTCTGCAGCTATTCCAACGCCTCAGATTGCCTCAGATTGGGCAACTGTTCCCGTCCCCATATGACCTATATTGTGTTGGTGGGACGTTAAGCCTTACTCAATCAGTCATTGGGCAACTGTTAAACTTGTGTGCCTCACTGGGCTCACATGTTCAAGAATTGGATGCACTATTGCGGTATAGAAATGCAACATGTCTAAGATCTGTGCATTTGAGTTGATTCAGAATGTATATCCGAGATGCGGCCTTAGCTGAGATTGCATCCACATGCTGTGTCCACCTGAGGTCACTGGAGATGTGATTTTTTGAAAATAATTTTTATCACTTAACTGATGACAGTGATAAATTTTAGACTACATGAAAGTAGTGACGCTAATAGTGGTAATAAAAATAACTTCTAGATGTAACTGGTTGTCATTTATTGACATCCGTTGTCTGTGCAGGTGCGAGTCCACCAGAACAGTTGCGTGTAGTTGTTCCAATATACGGAAATCATGGTGATTTGCTGGTCACATGGAGTCATAAGTTTTGTGGACTGCCTGATGAAGGCTACGTGGTAGCGTTCGAGCTGGTTTATTGTCAGCTGGACAACGACAAACAGTGCATTGGTATGTGAAACGTGTGCACAC
>Ga0209562_1000629_pt1 | contig 12229 bp, 11 predicted proteins | sample WorMetvacBELIZE2_FD_187399 | JGI IMG/M metagenome (GOLD analysis project Ga0209562, IMG submission 187399) | Marine gutless worms symbiont microbial communities from Max Planck institute for Marine Microbiology, Germany - Olavius vacuus BELIZE.2... | ecosystem: Host-associated > Annelida >...
AATCTCCGGGGGGAAAGTTGTAAGTGCACCCCCAGGCAGAGAGTGCACCCATAGGCAGAGCAAAAGTCCAATTTTAAAAAGAAAATTGGGAGATCTAGGCCATGGAAGAGGTTATTTAGGCAGTTTTAGCATGTGTGCGTGTTTTGAGGGCGACGACTAAAAAAATTTCAACTTTTTCGGGGAAGAAAAGTGCACCCCCGACCCCGAGACAAAATCCTGGCTACGCCTATGGTGGTAAGCTGTTTAGAGGAAGTGTTTTGCCAGTCGGTGCAGTCCCTGTGAGTACCTTTGTTTAACTCACTTATTTGGAGCGTTGAGTGCAGGATTGTGAAACTTGGCGTCAGAAAATTAGACATCGTTTTGTGGTATGGTGAAGGTAAGCTAAAGGTAAACATATTTCGGTTTCTTGAATGGTTTAGGCATGACTCATGAGTGTGTTAGGCACACGGACGGGCGGACATTTTCTTGGCGATATTTGCACTTAACTACGTTGCGCAGCCAAAAACGCTACAAGCCATATTACACAACATGTTACTGTTATTTGTGTGTGTGTGTGCAGAGAATCAATGGGAGAAGAGTCGATTCAACATTTTTATATTTACTGCTGGAAACATGGCGACAAACTAAAGTCTATGGCTGAAGTGCTAAGACACAGAACAGATGTTAAGCATACAAGTCGTAATTTTCGGTTGTTTTGTGGGGAATGTGGGCGTATTTTCAACAGTGTGAGTGCTTTGACAAAACACATTAATGAACAGACAGGGTTTCATCTCCAAAAATCCAGAATTGTAGGTTACGACAAGGACACATTCGACCCAAAACTCTGGTATCTCTCCTCTCGCCTCAATAGCTCGTTGCTGCCGCCTGCCGTCGCTGCTGCTACTGGTAGCGCTGCTGATGCTGAGTACTCTGTTGTGGCTGCTGCTGCTGTTACTACTTCTGTTACTGTTACCTCACCGACCTCTCCATCTGCACCACTCTGCTCCAGCTTCACTACCCAGGACAGAGTCGCTGGCGTTGTCAGTTCGTCTGTACTAACCACCACTGAAGTCACCACTGCCATCTGCACACCAATTTTAGTTCCATCTCCAGTACACTGCACAGGCTCTCCACTTGGTACCGATCTCAATATTTCATACACTGAAGATGCCATCAATCTCGACACCGGCAAAAGTGAATCAGTCACAACAACTTCCGTTTCTGTTGCCTTACCGACCTTTCCAGTTTCACCAGTCTGCTCCATCAGCACCACCCAGGACACTGTCGCTTTTCCTGTACTAACCACCACTGAAGTCACCACTGCCATCTCCACGCCCATTTCAGTTCCGTCTTCAGTACACTCCACAGGTTGTACACCTGATACCGCTATCTACGTTTCAGACATTGAAGATGCCAGCAATCTGGATACTGACACAAGTGAATCAGTCACAATAATATCTGCCATTGTTACTGCTTCCGTCACTCTGACCCCATCCACTTTTCCAGTTGCGACACTCTACTCCAGCGTCGCCACCGAGAACACTGTCACTTCTGCATTAGTCGCAACCGAAGTCACCACTGCCGTTTGCGCACCGATTTCAGTTGCCGATCCAAGCTGTCTACTGGATACTGATCTCCACATTTCAGACAGTGCAGCCACTGTCGTCAGTTTTGACACTGACAAAGATGAATCAGTCAGGACTACGTCAACGTAATTTGTACTACAGTGTATAGCAAGGCCACCTGGAATTGTCATTCGGGAATTCCCGGGAATCGCGCACCCCCAAAATTCCCGGTGGGAATGCCCGGGAATTTCTGAAAATCTGGCGGGAATTACGGAAAATTTATAGGAGTTTTGTCTTTTTTTCCAATTTTTATTGTTGATTATGACATTTTAGTGTTTAATTTAACGCACTGCATGTGCACGACGCACGATAGGCTTATCGCCTTTTGAGCTAAACCTTGAATGACGTCTTTGACCCAACTATTTGTGTTTATAGAGTTCCGAACTATGCAGGATTAATATCTGCACTATGTTATATATGTATATCGGTATGCCTTTGTTAGCATCGTTAGCTGTTCAGATAAACATCTAATGATTTCCGTTAGCCGGTGAAATTGCAGTTCACTGAGTTCAGTTTGAGTCTGTGCTGGTAAAAACCTAGGTTTTAGAAATTTTTTAAAAGGTTTTTTTAGGTTTTTAGTTTTTTTAGGTTTTAATGTAGGAAGGTCGGAGACAAAATTACGACCCAGAAGTACATGAAGAACATCCCATACACGGTTACTGCAATATAATTTGAATGAATAGGCGTAGCCAGGGGGTGCAGTGGGTACCCCCCAGGGCGGTGAAAATTTTGAGGCGTAATTTACAGGGAAAATGTGTAAGTGCACCCCAGAACACGAAGTGCACCCCCCAGCCAGAGCAAGAGTCAATTTTTAGGACAGTTTTTGCTGGGCGGGTTAGATTTTGAGATATATTTTACGGTCTCTGAGGGCGATGACTAAAAAAGGTCGGCAACTTTTTTTGGCAAAAAAGTGCACCCCAGACAAAATCCTGGCTACGCCATGTTTGAATGTGACCTTTATTAAACAAATTACACCATTTTTTCTCGGGCATGTCGGTTTTAACTTTGGCATTGTGTGCTAGGCTAAGCTGGCTTCTAGTCAGCTTTTTAGTGCACATTAAATCATTGCACATCATCATCATCATCAACTATATTTCCACTTTTCCATTTACCTTTATTATAACACTACATTGCATTCAACTGGCTCACACACAGGCCTACAAGCTTGATTTACGTGTACAATATTTGTCTGATACGCTGAATTCAACAGTAAAAATGTTGCAAAATGCGACTTCCTATTAACAACCTTCTATCTTGCACCGTTCCCAAGTTATGGTCAATTTTCGCTAGCGAGAGGGCAGTGCCTCACTTTAACGCTCTCGCTAGAAGCGATCTGCAATATCGCCATAAGTGATATATCGCTAAAAACTACATTCTTTGTGCTACATATCCGCCGCAGAAAGTATCCGTGTATCTTCAACCACTTTTACGTAATCCGCCCCGAAAGTCACCGAATTTGGTTAAATTCCGGTGCCGTTAGGGCTATTACGCTGTATTTAGCTGTATGAGCTGTATTTAGCAATCCAGCTGTTCAGCTGTTCAGCTGCAAATGTGTCATAATTGAGTTGTTGAGTTGAGTTGTTGTTCAAGGTCATCTATTTTGGTACCAATAGAAAGCTCATATACGATTTCATAATAGTAACTTACCTCCTATCTTGCACCGTTTCTGAGATATAGCCGTCGATAGGTCCAATATCGCTATATTCGGCTACCCCTGTTGTGTTAACTCCCCCGACGGAGGGGTTCCCCTTGGGCAATCTCCGTAAAATTTACCTGGATGTCAATAGATGGTCAAGGTACCCTAGGCTATGGCGTAGAAACATTGCCGAAAATTTTAATCGCCTGAGTAGGGCGCACGAACGTTACAGACAGACGTCAGACAGACGACATAGCCTATAGTGAACGTGAACGTGAGCTAAAAAGGTCAACCAATGACTAAATCCTTCTGCGCAACAGACGCGATAAATTTTCTGGTTGCCTCCTGCTGTGAGCAGGCAACGAGGACGTCGCTGTCTTCGTGTACAAATTGTTCCAGTAACTGGGTCGCTGACAAAACCTCGTCACTAATATCGGAAAACAATCGCTACACACAGTCGGAGCTATTATATATAAGTTAGCCGACGACGACCGTAAGTGCCCCATAAGAAATACTGCATGCAGAGCCAGGTGCGCGTGTATATACGTTCTCGCCTGTTTATCGCGGTCACTGGAGTGGCGGGCAGAGCGCTCGACCTATCGGTCTCGCACAATGCCCGCCACTCCAGTGACCGCGATAAACGTATCGAACGCACGCGCATCTGCAGGCTCTGCATGCAGTATTTCGTAAAAGGCACGCATCGTCGTCCACTAACTAATATATGATGTCAGCAGCACAGTATTGCAGGTAATATTCTGTATTGTTTTGCTATCATATCATACCGTATATGAGTCAGCAGACCGTAAACGATGGAATAACTCACAATTTTCTGGGATTTAGCCTATAGTGCGAAAAAATCCTGCAAAAGTCGTGGAAGTTGCCACTGTCAGTTATAATAATTGGCATTGCAAAACGTGTTCCGGGGGCAGCGGTGGCACTAGGGTGCGGAGGGGGGTTTGACCGCCCCGGGTGCATTCCCGGGTGATATCATTAAGGGGGTGACACCCAAATGAAAATCTATTTTTGCGACTGAATTTATATATTGGATCAACGATTATCTGGAAAGGCGGAGAGGGTGGGAGTGACGATGACTAAAAAAGTCCGTCCCCTTTGAGGACGACGACTAAAATGGTCATCACTCTTTTAGTTAAAAGAAGGGTGACACCATCCTTTTCGAATTATCATGAGTGACGCACTGGCGCCACTGTCCAGGTCCAATGTTTAACTGTTTTTGCGTCAGAAATTTGTTTATCGACAACAAGTGCAACACCAATTGTCTAACACACGTAAAAATCACGCCAAATGCCGTTAATTCCTGATTTTGCAATTTTGGCCGGGCTTTTAGATTTGAGTACTTGATATCGGAGATTGAGACTTGAGTATATTTTAGATTTGCCCATCATTGGTTTGTGTTTATGTTGTTGTTGTTGTTATTGGCAAAGTTAGTCAAGTAACACAATAATCAAATAATACTTACGTTAGGCGGTTAGATGTTGTGCATTTCTGAAAATGCTAAAGTAGCAATATGCAGCGTTAACTTAACTGCAGAACTACAAATTTGTGATAGCGGTCCACACATCCACACTCCGCAAAGCACTGTCCGCTTCGCACTGATCTCCGGTAAAATGCGGATTTGCGGAAGTGCGGATCTTCGAAGTGGTAAAATGCGGAGAAATACTGCGGATATTGTCTGCGGATGTTATGGGTAAAATGCGGATGTGCCATCAATGAGCGTATGTCCATTGCACCTACTTTTAGTTGCACTTTTGCTTTAAACATACTATTGCTGTGTTGTCTTTTATGTGGGTATTTTAATTACTCAAACTTTTAGTTAAACTATTCTTGTAACTACTGTTTAAAAATTAAACTAAAGTATAATAATTAGTTAATTACTGTAGATAATTTTTTACTTACGTTTTCCCCTTCAGCGAAAATGGGCCAGAGTATTTTAATTGGAATTACTCAGGAAAGTAGGCCTAATTAATGCGAAATTGTTCTTCTTATTAGTTACTGTGCAAGAGTGTATGGCATAAACTTTTGTCAACAGACAAAGTCGATCAGTAATGCGTCTGGTGATTGATAGTTACATGCGGATGTGCGGATGCGGCATATGGCGTGTGTGTCGGTAAAGTGCGGATCTTTTCCGCATCAACATCCGCATTTTACCACTTCGAAGATCCGCATGTCCGCACATCCGCATTTTACCTGTGGCCATTGTTGGCCCTCCGCACCGGGTCAAGCTAAAAAAGCTAAAGTACACGGGCGAATACTGCGGCATTCATTTAGAACAACGATCACTCCCTACTCTAACCTTAATACATTAGTATATGGACCGTGGTGCTTAGGGTAAGGATTTAGGGTTAGGGTTATAAGTAAGGTGAGTAGAGTTAGTAGGGTGAGTATGGTTAAGGTTAGGTTTTCATTTGGTGAAATTCCCACGAGCGGTGTGTGAGACATCGTGCCAACAAACTTTTATATATGATCATTGATCACGAACGCACAGACAGCCCGAAAACGGAATGCCTTTGGCAGCTGACAAAAATAATTAGAACAGTGATCCCTACTCTAACCCTAACTGTATAGCACAAAAGTGCTAAAAGTAAGGCGTTACGTTTAGGGTTTTAATAACCCTAAACCCTTACATAAGCATCATGGTTCATATACTAATGGGTTAAAATTAGAGTAGGGACTGCTGTTCTAAATGAATGCCAATACTGCGAGCACTGTGAGGCGGGTGCTGAATGTAAAAGCAGTAAAAAGTATTATTAAAATTGGTATCGGCAATACTTTTTGCCAAAAGTATTGTTATTGGTATTGGCAATATTTTTCACCAGTATCGTTAACATCCCTGTTACGCAATGAAGCAATACTGTGGCAAAACCCTCAGATGTTTGCGTCGAGACGTTGACAAAACGACTACCTTTTAAAGCATATAGAAATATGCCAACGAAAAGGGCAAAACTCCGAATGGCAGTCCCATACCTGTTGCACCGTAATGATAACACACACAGCTGTACTTGCACTGCCAGTACTGCGACACAGCATCTGCCGTTCTTCGACTCGACAACTGTATAGAGGAAGTCAGCCACTGAATGCCGACAAGACCGAATTGCTTTGGGCTGGGTCACGTTATGGCTCAGCCCTGATAGGCAGTTCAGGTCCATCTCTGCGGCTCGGATCTGAGGTCATTACTACAAGCGACCACGTCCGTGGCCTTGAAGCGACACTATCGTCGGACCTGAGCATAAACAAGCACGTTTCGAATATTTGTGCAACGTGCTTTCAATGGCTGCGCCAACTCCGACACGTCCAACGGTCGCTCGACACCGAATCTGCAGCGACAGTGGTCCATGCCTTTGTAACATAGACGAATGCGAATTTTCACCAGCTTCGTCACATCCCTAGCTTGATACTTTTCTTTGGAAACTTTTTCCTGACCTTTGCCTTCCAACTGCTGTTATTTATATTTTACTGTATCTTGATTATGTCTTCACAATTCTATTGTTCTTGTCAACCAGTTAATCTTATGCATTATCATAAAGCACTAAATTGCCTAACATCTGCTGATGTGCATTTTGTAGAGTACTCCCTTACCCCCTAATCCTTCCTCTCCCACTTCCCTACTCTCTGTCTCTTTTTCCCACGCTGCAAAGCATCTCTGGGCATCAGTGATGTGCGGTCTGTGGATGTGTCTACTTGCAGACACTGATCCACAGAATTTTTGGATCGGTGGACTGATGGCAGATCTATTGTACAGTACACAGAAGGCTATGGATGTGGAGTTGTGGACTGATGTGGATATCCATTATGTTATATTAGTTTTCTTAGCAAGAATTTTATTGTTTGGTATGGTAACTTCTAAGAAACATTAAAAAGCTGTTTACTATAGATGTTGTAGCAAGTTATTTCAGGACCACTACTTGCTGCTAAAATGAAATGCATATTTTTCAGTTTGCCTTGTATGGCTCCATAATCTGCAATACATGTTGGGGTATGCACTGTGAGTATTGGGGAATACATTGCAGATATAAGCAGAGATCTTTGATTGAAAGCTGTGGACTGATTCAGACTTAAAGTTTTAAAATACACACATCTTTGCTGGGCTAAGCAATTAAGGCAAACAGTTTGGGAGTTATCATGTGTCACTCCCGTAGGGAAGGCTGATTGAGTTTCACATGACAGCCTATGCATTGGTGAAAATGCTGTCAAATATCAACCGACATTTAGCTGAGATGCAAACTCAAGAAGTCTGCTGATCATTTTGCACACAGCTGGCTGTTTGTGTAGATGATGCAAGAACGTGATGTGCTTTCGTTGTTTGTGTGTTAGACAAAATGCCATGCTGGTTTTTCAGTAAAAGTGAGCTACAGAATACGCCATCATTTCGCAATGGAGTAGATGCAGCTGCGGAAGAGAAGTATCGCCGTGAGGGTGCAAAATTGATTATTGATGCTGGAAGTGCTCTTGGACTGTATCCTGTTCTATTACCTCCAGAAACTTGTTGCTGAAAATGCATTAAAAGCATATATAGTGTAAAGTTTAGATATGTTTGTACTTAGCATGTGTGGTTATTGTATTGATACGATGTTAGGCATATTATTTGTCAGTTGCTGTTGCAGATATGTTTGGTGATGTCTATGTTTTCTTGGCATCTTGACTGCTTCACCCTCGCAGAAATTTTAATAAAATTAACACGGTTAAATCAATATGTTTGGTTGCAAAATTTGTTATTTTAATAATAACCAACTGCAATAAGAAGACTGCTGGTCTGTAATTGTAGTTTGGCGCAACAGGTAGAGAAGCGTATAGCGTATGTTAATTACCTGTTCTGTTCTGTGGTTCTCACTCTGAAAAGCATTAATTCTGACTCCTTGTCTGATAATAATCACCCCTTATCTGAGTATCTGTGTGTTGCACATTTATAATTAGATTTCTGAGGTTTATTGTTAGTTACCGTAATTACTTTTGGACTATGCTGTTTCCAGATGTTTAACAACAGTTTTCGTTTTCGTTTTAATTGTTATTGAAGCCTTGACGCTGTTTTATTAGACACTATGATGTCTATGCTACTGGTGCCGTGTACTTTCATCGTTTCTACATGTTTCATTCATTCACCAATTTTCACCGCTATGTACGTTTATCTTCATTGGCTGCTGATCTGCTTGATAATATCTGTGTAATGGGCAGGATTAGATGTTCCACTCGCCACATAATAGGTCATTTTGGAGAGGAGTCATTCCTGTAATGATGTAATGAGGAGAGAGTTTACAGCATTTGTCATTAACACGTGTTAATAATGTCATTCTGTCGCACTTTTTAGCATGTCTGTTAAGCGCTCCGCACAACTGCAATAAAAGTAAAATAAAACGGTTTTATTGCAGGCCTCCACACATCTGCAATAAAACTAAAATAACAGAGTTGTACAAAACTTGCAGGATTCTTGCAGCAGCTCAAGCGCTGTTTGCACTGCTACTCTCTCTGCATTATGTAGTTGTAATTTTTATCATATATTAGTCACTAGTGGTCACGTAGTTCGGACAGTGCTGCAAGGATTTCACAGATTAGTTAAAGGCGTACAGGAACCAGAAAGGTTAAGAAATGCTGTTATTGTGTTTCATAGTGATGCAGTTCTTTTGCTGTTAGGTGGTTGCAAGCAGCTGTCTGTTTCTTGCCGCCAAAATGGATGAGTCGACAGATACATGTGATGCAGTGATCGACACTGTTCAGACATTACTGACACCAACACAGTTTGCTGTTTTCCATGGAGACCCAAAGGTACATTGCCATAATTGTTGCAGTATGTTAATTTTACATTGTGTCCATATTGCTCGAAAGGCAGACCACTGTACTAGCTAGACCATTTCTGTCTGTCTGTCTTTCTCTCCGTCAATCCGTCACGTTCCAGTATGGTGTCCAGACGAATGAAGATACGATCGTGCGGTTTTTACCATCTGGTAGGACTATCCCTCTACTTTTTGGAGAGGCAAAGTTTGTCTGGATATTCGCAGGGGATCATCCCCCGTGGGGGCGTTAAAGTTAGGCACCCCTCTGCCGATAGCAAAAATTCGACCTATAATCGGCCATGACTTGGAAATGGTGCAACATAGGAGGTAAGTTACTATTAATCACTACTAGGAAGTCGCATATGGGTTTTCGATTGGTATAAAAATCGGTGACCTTGGATGGCGAATGGTTATGTAGTTTGTGTTATTTCGCCAAATTTACTTCAGATTATTTACGTTATCTCAGAAAAAAACAAACTGTTACCCCCTTACCCACCACACCTGAAAAATGTCACTGCACTACCTTGTAAAATGTAAAACTTTTTACATCTGACTGCCGGTAATGTTGCATTCCTCCAAAGGTTGGTGACTCTGAAAAGAGCCTGTTGTAGGATGGCATTGGTGGCTTTGAAAATGACTGACCAAAGAGATAAAAACTGACCATAGAATAGGGCTACGTAGATAATAGAAAGTAGTAAACAACAGTAAGTAAACAGATAAGCTGCAGTACAAAAGTTGCAGTTTGTTTCTTCTGAGATAATGTAATAATCTGAAGTCTGTATGAATAATACTGTGGAAAAATGACTTTTTTGGATTTCCCAAGGTAAAGTGGTTACAGTATACAGGTAAGGTGGGCAAATGTGTATGCTATTGATGTCAAATTTTCTCAGGATTTCACACACGAAAAAATCATTAAAATTGGTTAATTTTTGACAGAGTAATTTGGAAAATAAAAAGGTGGATGTTTTTTGGGGGACACAGTGTACATTGTAGTTATGTTGTTATGCTGTGCAGAATGAGATTCTTGCAACTGAGAAGGTGTTGCTAGAGGCACTGCGCTTCGACCTGATTGTTGAACTACCATACATCTATCTGCTCAGATACTTTGCACGGCTGCAAGGTTATCTGCTATCTGCTTCAGTCGATGATGTTTGTGGTAACATAGAAAAGAATTTGGCAGAAGAGGGTCGCGTGGCTGATGTTATCATCAGGTTCAAATTTTATCAAAATCAGTTAAGGGTTTTTCGGACTATGAGTGGCAAAAATGGGGTCTTCCATTGACAGTTACAGTCGCCCTTATGACAATGTCCGCAGTAACGTGCTGCCTGTGATCAATTCGTATTGCTGCCTATATTACCATGAATCTTCATTGCTGAAGCCGAATAGTTTAATAGCAACAATAAATTCAATCATAGTTATTCCTAGAACTTGTTATCATTGTGCAGATTTCTGCAACTCCCTTTCAACAGATGTCCTTCCGCAGAGTATCTCGGAAATGTCTCTGTTTCTACCACCACTCTGATGCACGCAGTAATATCCCTGATGCATGACTGATTGCCACAATTGATTGCTTTAAATTTAGTTTCGTCCACATTATGTGGCAGTTGATTAACTACACTTCATTTACAAAACAAGTGATAATGGTATTGTCACTTGTTTCATGTATAGAAATCATATGCAATTTTGGCAAGTTAGAATTATGTCTTGAATTGGAGTGGTTTATCGATAACATTAAATGTATTAAAGGTTATAAAAGGTAATCTGCTCTGCTCCAGTTTTCCAGCAAGTCGACACATAGCCCATTTTGCAAGTTGGATGTGTGAGTCAGTCATGTTCTGAGACTGCCTTAAGCTGCCACAGTCGATGTCGCCAAATTTTTCTGTGCTAGCTCCCGCCATCACCGCTGAGAAAAACCGGTTATGCCAAATTTGCTGGCTCACCGCCGAAAAATTTGTTCAGCCGGCCGACAACATGAAAAATTCTGCTTACGGGATATATATGCTCATGTGGTAGCTACAGACAGTGAACCATGTTTTGGAGTTCACATTATATTTACTAGTCGGCGTTCTTCACATTGCCAGCGATGTTGCTGTTACCTGGCTGAGAGATGTGGCAGTGAAAGCACTCACGGAATATATTGTTGCACTGAATTAAAAGGCAATATGATTACAACAGTAGCAAGTACCCTCAAAAAGCCATAACTGCTGTTGTTGTTGTTTGTGATACTGAGGATTCTATCTGTAATTTCATAATTTTTCTTCAGCCAGGTTTGTTTGTGTGCTGACTGCTGTTTAATGTCTTGTAATGTCAGTTAATTTATTAATTATAACTTATTGTCGCTAAACAGTTACTTGTAAATGTTTTAGGTGAGCCGGAAACAATTGCGGCACTGTTGAATATGACGTCGACATTCATTACTGACAGGTCTGCTAGTTATTCTGCTGCAGCTAGAACTGGATTCTGTGCTGCATGTATTTGAGAAGTCTGCTTTAAAACAAGGAAGATGCAGTGCTGTGTAGTGAGTGGAGAAGATTTGGAAATGCTTTGTGACTAGTCAGTTGGTCTGTACTGAACTACGGCCATTGTTGTTGGTCATCCATGGACTGCGAATGTGGAAGCTCATTTGTTCTTGACAAGTCGTGTATCTGGTAGAATATTTGTGCAGATCTGTGTAGAAGACGGTATAGTGGAGGCGGGACTGTATCAGATGCTATTGTAAAACTTGTGGGGAAACTAACAGACATATCCAGTTCCATCAGTTTTCACGTATTCCGTATTTCTGGTTGTTGTTCTCATTACCATCTGCGAAATGTCTCTCTGTATGTAATACAATAACATTTGAAAGGCTTTTTGTAGAAAGTTCATATTTTGGTCTGCAGGTTAACTGCAGTTCAGGGGATGTATGTTACGTTCATATATTACTGTCATGTGGTGAAGGTCACAGCATCATCAAAAAAGTCTGAAATTCCCGCAGTGTTAAACTTCAGTGGGTGACAACTTCGGTTCTGTAGAAGATAGAGTTGCGAAGATTGCATGCAGCATGGGGATTTTTGGCTATGGTTGATTGAATGCTGTGACCGCCATCTTTGACACGTGACAGGAAATACAATACAATACCATACAATACGCAAATTTGTAAGGCGCACATTGTCGGATGGTGAAACCCGAATCTGAGGCGCCGATGGTGGTGTGTTTAGGCTGAGGGT
>Ga0209562_1000630_pt1 | contig 12225 bp, 10 predicted proteins | sample WorMetvacBELIZE2_FD_187399 | JGI IMG/M metagenome (GOLD analysis project Ga0209562, IMG submission 187399) | Marine gutless worms symbiont microbial communities from Max Planck institute for Marine Microbiology, Germany - Olavius vacuus BELIZE.2... | ecosystem: Host-associated > Annelida >...
TGATATGAACAAGTTTGATAGGCCTAGTAGAAAAATCAGTTTGTTTCAGTAAGCAACTGCACAAATTTTTACGCAACAGGCCTATACAGCAACCTCCCCGTGTGGGTCTGGAGTGTGTGTTGTGTCCCAGAATAGACCCACTCCATTTCCTGGCCAGATGTCATAGGAGGCGACTGAACCAGGGCCAGTTGTAGCTTTAGGTTTTTCTTGTTGTTAGATAGGGCATGTTTTTGTTAGTTTTTTTTTTTGGTTTATGGGTGCATGCTTTGTTTAGTTCGTTATCTTTTTGTTATCAGTACCAGTGTAATTGATTGCCTGGGAAGATTCGTTCCCGAAATGACCTATTATGTGTCGAGTGAGACGTTAAACCTTGCTCAACTCAACTCAGCTCGTTGTAAAGTACTCAGCAGCACTGTAGGGTTCAGGCATGTTGCAACCAAATTGGTTAATTGCGATTTGCGGTTTAAGTTTTTAAAAATTATTTTTCGTCATTATTGTTATCATTATTACATACATTTTCTGGAGTTGATAAAAATCTTGTGTTGCAGGTCCAGTGCTAGAATATTGCTGCTATGGCTATGCAATGGATTTGCTTGTCCAGCTTAAAAACAGTGTTAACTTCACTTTTGATCTTCACCTTGTGGAAGACGGTAGCTACGGCACCTATGAGAAGGTAAATGTTATTTAACCAGGCATATTCAGTCATTAAATTAATTGACCAGTATTGTAGAAAATTTTATAGTTCAATAGCTAACTGTGAGTCCGCCTGTTGGCTGCTGTCATCTACATCCACTGTCACCATTTATTATTACTTAGCTCAGAAGGTGGTATCAAAGACTGACCTTGCCGTCCTATGAAGGGTAGAAGCCGGAGCTGATCTAGCTGAATGTGATATGTGGTGTGTGTAGCACAATGGCAGCAGTCAGAAGTCATGGAATGGGATGATCGGTGAACTGGTCAGTGGGAAGGCAGACATGATTGTTGCTCCGCTCACAATCAACCCAGAACGAGCCGAACACATCGACTTCTCCAAACCGTTCAAATATCAGGGCCTAACGATTCTCGTGAAGAAGGTAGGCCTACTCTGTTTGATATATTGTTTGCTCAATGAAATATGATACGTGCTTCGGTGTCCGTGGAGTTGTGTGCTGTGTCAGAACTTGAGGCCAGTCCAACTGTTGGGTCACTTGATAGTCTGAGTTTCAAAATTGGCCATTTTCTGTATGTTTGCCTCCTAGTATACTAATTGGTCATCCAAGTTTAATGCAGATTATCAATCTGCAGTCTGTATCTCCAGGGAGCACTTTTTTGATTAAGCTCTTCATTTTAGTTTGAGTTGCCTTTAAATTTAGCTGAAATTTGTAAAAAAAAAGCTTGGCAGACCTTATCTGTTAAAGTCTTGTTCAGCTTTCGTATTTTTGTTACAGTCTTTTGACGTGCATTGCTGTTATCTGATCATCATCATTTTTGTTAATGATTATTTACATTTTTGTTAAGATGAATGACATGTATATTATGTGTACATATTAGCTGCTGACGTGCTTGTGTGTCAAATGGCTGGCAACCTGTCAGCCATCCTATCTTTATAATCTCCTCCAAGTACACCAGCCATCACAGACGCTCCGTTCTTCAACCCAGAAACTTCTCCAGGTGCCATACTTATCCACTGACTTCGGTCGGCGCGCCTTCAGCTACAGCTCTCCTGCAACATGGAATTCAATTCCTACTTCCGTTAAAAATTGTTCATCCCTATACAGCTTCAAGCGCCACCTCAAGTCTCACCTCATAGCCCAGCTCATTAACAATTAGCATAATCCGTCCGGTTACCCAGTTGTTTTGTTTTTAATTTTTGCATATTAATTCTTTGGTTGAAAGTGACTACTGTTTGTCGGTTGTGTTATCTTTCTAATGCTGATATAACATTGGTAATCTGTAGACAGAGAAAGACTCAAATCTTGGGTCATTCCTGCATCCATTCGGCAACACTCTGTGGATCTTAGTTGGCCTGTCAGTACATGTTGTCGCCCTTGTTCTTTACTTACTTGACCGGTTCAGTCCATTTGGTCGGTTCAAACTGGCCAAGAGTGACGACGCCGAGGAGGATGCTCTCAATCTGTCCAGTGCTATGTGGTTTGCGTGGGGCGTCCTGCTCAACAGTGGCATTGGAGAAGGTAATATTGCTCTTCTGTACCAAGTGTCGTAGTTCTTTATTACTCTGTCTGTGCTGTTATGCAGTGTATCATATGATACAAATACTAAATACCAAAACAAATAGTAAAATTAAAATTGCTGTAACGTATGTAATGAAACCGGAGAAAAAAGTGAAAGAAAACGTAAAACTGTTAGTAAATAAGTAATCGGTGTCATTTCTGTGATTGTTGTAATTCAGAATTTGTCGGCGAATGCTGTTGTTATTGGCCTGGAAGTCTTTGGACATATCTTACTTAGTTTTATTAGTAGACTTTTGAATGATGCTGATCGTGATGATGATGTTGAGATCTCACGTAGCATTAGCAGTCCTGAAGTTTTGTTTAAGACTTGCATCACGATGAAATTCGTTGATGATGATGATGATGTAACATATGATGAGGTCTTATCATAGACTGCATTTTTTATTTTCTGAGACATTGCATGAATAGTTTGTTCCAGCACAAATGATGTTGGTCATGTTTCGTGCTTTCTGCCACCAATCTTCATATTTAAAGTTCTTTGTGGACATTTTCCCAAGTCTTGTACTTTGCCTGTTTTGTAATATGCAGGTAAAAATAAATGAGATATTGATTGCTCGTGACAGTGCATATAAATAATGTGTTTTATTTGTGACTGTTGTATGGACACAGGCACACCTCGCAGTTTCAGTGCACGAGTGCTGGGCATGGTGTGGGCCGGCTTTGCAATGATCATTGTGGCATCCTACACTGCCAATCTGGCTGCATTTCTTGTACTCGACCGACCAGAGGCATCAATATCTGGCATTGATGATGCAAGGGTGCGTTATTGCTTTTCTGTCAATTATCTGACTGTCTCTGATTTCTTCCATTAGTGTTGAATTGGTACTGATTTTTTTTCAAATGTATCTTTTTTTGCTATGAATAATAGAGATTTTACAAATTTGATTTGGTATAAGCAGTTAAATTAAAATTATGAATAGCCTCTGTCTTGACTGCCTCTGCTTCACTGAATGAGTGTATCGTATGCAATCTAGTCTGAGATTTAGTGGCATAAATAGCAGAAACTGTCACAGTCTAAAAACATGACGTGGTCAGAATGTTATGTCAGAAATTCTTGATGAAAAGAAATGCGTAAAGTAGATGATGGAAGGATGGAAGTGACAGAGCAGAGAAGTATAAAAATAAAATATATTCATATAACTGTGCTATTTGGTACATGAAGAAGGTAACAAGGAGGCAATGAAATCTCTCGGTAGTTTAATTAAACACGTTAACTGTCTGTATAAAGTAAGTATGTAAGCTGTATTTGAAAATGCCTGGGACTATACAAATTGATGGAGCCATGTAAGAACGTTTGCACTTTTGTGGGTCACATAAGTGGACTTAGCATGCTGCAGTTTGCCCATGGCTGATGTTGACGTTGATATTGGCCATTGTTGTTGATTGTTAGTTGTGAATTTGTGTGTAATTGATAACATGTCGACAGCTGAGAAACCCACAGGAGAACTTCAGGTATGCGACAGTGAAGGACAGCGCCGTCGCAATGTACTTCAAGCGTCAGGTGGAGTTGTCGACAATGTATCGTACGATGGAAGGACACAACTATGACACTCCTGAAGAAGCAATTGCTGCTGTGAAGAGCAGGTCATTACTCGGCCAGCTTAATGTTTATGTCATAGTGACAGCTGTATCAGCTTGTTGCCATCTGTCGTGCTCTCTTTGCTTGTTTGTCTCTCTGACTCTCTGCCTGTCTGTCTTCCTCTGTGTCTTTCAAGTGTCTTATCTGTCTCTCTGTCTGTCTTACATGTATGCCTCTCTGCCTGTCTGTCTGTCTGTCTGTCTGCCTCTCTGCCTGTCTGTCTGTCTGTCTGTCTGTCTGTCTGACCATCTGTCGAGTGTCTCTCTCACTCTTGTGCTTACCTGCCTATCTGTCTGTCTGCCTGTTTGTTTGTTTGTCTCTCTCTGTCTGCCTGTTTGTTTGTGTGTTTCTCTATCTATCTGTCTGTTTGTCTGTCTGACTCTGCCTGTCTGTCTGTCTGTCTATCTGTTGAGTGTCTGTCTGTGTGTCTGTCTCTTGTGCCTATCTGTCTTGTGCCTACCTGCCTGCCTGCCTGTCTGTCTATCTGTCTGTTTGTCTGTCTCTTGTGCCTACCTGCCTATCTGTCTTGTGCCTACCTGCCTGTCTGTCTGTTTGTCTGTCTGTTTGTCTGTCTGTCTGTCTTGTGCCTGCCTGCCTGCCTGTCTGTCTATCTGTCTGCCTGTCTGTCTGTCTGTCTCTTGTGCCTGTCTGCCTGCCTGTCTGTCTATCTGTCTGTCTGTCTGTCTGTCTTGTGCCTACCTGCCTGTCTGTCTGTCTGCCTGTCTGTCTGTCTGATAGAGTGACACTTGGTACACAGTGACAGTATCATTCCCTTCATTAAACAGTGTCTGTGTATGACTTCTCTTTACTGTCGTGGGTTCACTGTCTCTGTTTACTTTGCTTTCACTTTGCTAACAGAACCATGCTGTTAATATGGATTCAGCTTCACTTGATTTTAGCACAATGATCAGCTGTCATCATCAGCATCATCCTCATCAACAAATTTCATCGCGGCGCAAGTCTTAAAGAAAACTTCAGGGCCGCTGTCAATCATATTGCTATCTGCTCAGTGTCAATAAGTACATGCATCATGTCAGTTGTAAGGCATATTGACTGTCTGTCAATCGTGCGACGGGTATGCAGTGTTAATTTTTGGACAGTTTCAGCCTCCAAGACAGAGGGGTCAAGTTACCCGTGGATTGTCTTGTATAGTGTGTCCGGAAAAAAAGAGACCAAAATATTTTTGTAATATCTTCTATAAAACTCCGCAATTTTGCATTTGCTGCAAAATCATGTAAACGTTTTCCACCTCACCTGAATAATGTCTCTACACTACCTTGCGAAACTTGAAATGCTCACTAAAGAAAGAAACCTCAGAACTTTCTTGCTTAACTGTGGCCTCCATATTCACCAGATTTGAATCCAGTTGATTACAGCATGTGGGAAATACTTCAAAGGAAGGTGTACAAAACACGCATCACTTATAATGGATGAACCGAAGCAGCAACTGAGAACAAAATGGGCCAAGCTGGATCACGTCATCATTGCATCAGCCATTTGTCATTGGGTCCAGATCAGTGATACATGTTTTGCACACCTTCACTTGCAGTATTCTGCACACGCTGTAATCAAATGGATTCAAATCTGGCGAATTTGGATGCCACAGTTAAGGTGGGATAATTTCTAGAGTTTCTTTCTTTAACAACTCAGTGCATGAGCCTCAGTGCTATTGTGCACCTGCACGATAAGCATTTTAAATTTCACAAGGCAGTGTAGAGTGACATCATTCAGCTGAGGTCGGAAATATTTATATGGTTTTCAGCAAATTTATTCACTAAACTATGTACCAAATTTTCATCAGAATCGCCTGAGTTTTATAGAAGATACTACAGACAACATTTTGGTCTTTCTTTTACTAGACACAGTGTATGTGGGAATATATGGTACTTGTCGATGTAACTGTGCAGTCAGCTGCAAGCGTTCATCTGGGACTCGTCAAGACTGGACTATGAAGCAGCTCAGAACTGTGACCTTGTCACCGCTGGTGAACTCTTTGGACGGTCGGGCTATGGCATCGGCCTGCAGAAGAACAGTCCGTGGACACAGGAGATATCATTGCAGATACTTGCACTGCACGAGAGTGAGTCTGTTTATGATGCAATTGCACATGGCTGACGTTGAGTTATTCACAAAATTTTAGAAGGAAAAATGCTCTTTTTAATATTACAAGACTAGCACGTTATTTAGTAGCATTTGGATATAGTTTCATTGATAGTTTAATATGTAGTTATATTTTATTGGGTGTTTGTTTTATAGTGGGTTATTAGTTCACAATGGCTTTTGCTGTTGGAAAATGTAACAAAGATAACAGATGAGATGTAAGAGCAGTTTTTGAACTTAGCAGATGTCTGAGACATCTAGTTTCTTGTCCTGTTTAGCAGTGCTGTCTCTCCAACTACTTCTTCATTCTAGCTTTTCCTGTTGGTAATTTGCATCTTGGTAATCAATTTCTGTGTGATTACTCCAGATGGATCAATGGAAGATCTTGATGGAAGATGGATTCTTGCGAAGGACATGGCTTGCCCAGAGAAGGATGCGTCGCCAGCAACTCTTGGGCTTCCCAACATGGCTGGTCAGTGCAGCAGTTTGATAACATTCAATCTTTGTAGCTGTCTAAATTGGTCTTCATTTCATGCAAAATTATTAGTTTTTATTTTCATGTATTGTCCAAATTGACCCATGTATTGTATGCTGATAACTTCTACCATCCTGCCTCGCATTTTCTTTCTGGATGATGTTGTATGATATTTTTTCTACCTAATTACAATGATGTGTCAACTTGAGTGAGATGTCTGCAGCCTAAAAATTAAATTGTGCTTATCTGATGAAACTGTGTTGTTTGCGGCTTGTTGTAGAATCACAAAATTACAGTTAATTTAAGAATTCAAGTTAGTAGCATAGATTGCATGCAAATTGTACTAAATATTCACTTCCTATGATTTATTTACAATGTTTCATGCGTATCGGTAACGTAATTGAATTTAATTGCATATGATATAAGCAATACACTGTTTGTTATGTATTGCTAGGTGTATTTATGATGGTGGCATTTGGCATTGTTGCTGGCATTTTCATCATTTCTATCGAGATAGCATACAAGCGACATCGGCGATTGAAAGAGAAGGAGCTAGAACTGGCCAAGACTGCGGCAGATCGTTGGAGGGGCAACATTGAGGTGACATTCTGTCTTGTTAAATGTCTCTTTAACTGTACTCATTAGGCATTGCTTTTTGTTGTGTAAACTGCAGCGAAGTCTTAAAATTTGCGTGTACATGTCGCAGAAATATATGTTTTTTTTGTAGCTGGCTCATCTAGTAGTGAGCTGTGAGAATTGTATGAAGACTAGGGGGGGGGGGAATTGTCAACGCAGTCTACAATCACATATGACTGTAGACTGTTATCGTCTACAGTTACAAGCACATGCTTATGAGCAGTTCTTACGTGTGAACTGTTGGTTTATGTTTACATTTAGATTCAGTTTTTGTCTTCTTTTATTTTCTCTTGGTTGTCATGTGTTTAGTTGTCAGAACCAGTGCAACAGACTGCCTGGCAATATTTGTGTCCAGAATAAGCACACTTAGATGAGCAGTTCTTACAGTTCTCTGGATTGGGTTTTGTCACACTGGGCCCATTTTACTGTGCGTAGACTTATTTGTGTGTACCTGTGTGTATTTTGTGTGTTTTTGTTTCATACTGCATAGTTGTTGTATTATTGTGAGCGTGGTGGGGTGGACCTGATGGGATTGAAGCCTAATTCTTATGACCTATCTTCCTTTCTCTCCTTGGTTCATTGTTTTTTTTTAAATTGCATTGCATTTCATTTCATTTCTTGTCTTGTATTATTTTGATGTACAGTGCATTATTGTTTGTTTAGCTTTTTGATTTTTAGCCTTCTGGCTACAAGTTCAATAAAACTGAATCTGAATCTGTATTCATTGCTTTGGCACTGTTGGTTGGGTCATTTGACCAGTAAAAGCCATCCACGATGTGACTTATAATATGTTTGATGGGATGTCAAACCCACTCGACGCATTGCAGGTCATTTCAGTGATAAGCAAGTTATTAAGTGTATGCAGTAGATTTGCAGCATATGGTTTGTCCATTGTGGAATTAGTCCAGTGTTAACCATTGACAGTTGGAACAAGGTTGGAAGATAGTTTGATTGAAAGCTGTGACTTTGCTTGTGATTGAGGCCTCATGTGACCTAAGACTACTGACGTGACATGCAAGGAACATTAGTACATGGAGTTGTATGAGTGTGAGGTATTGAGGTGGGACAAGCAGCCTGCTCCCAGGTTTATATTATTATTATTATTATTAAAAAAGCAAAAATTATAGTGACACTGTCACATAGAAACGTTACAGGGGCACTTTACAGAGTCGATCAATGTCACAAATGTCAGCCTCGTACAACAGAATGTCTGTCATCAGTCAGGAAATGACGCCTGAAACAATGTTCTCTTGAGTTCGCGGCTTCAGTCCCACTGCTGGTGTTGACAGTGTGTCTTACGTCTTGTGTGTAGAAACGTCGCACGCTGCGACGTACGCTGCTGCAGTACCAGCGTGACTGTCAGAGCATTGATGCTCCGGCAGCTGGAGGCACATCGAACACAGCGGTCGGGCCTAGCAAGCTGGCAATGATCACACAGGCCAGTGGAGACCAGAGCACGGCATTGGCAGCAGCAGCTGCATCAAGTCAACAGACAGGCCAACAGACTGTGGCTGCAGTCAGCAGCTTTAAGGCTGCTGATGCTAATGTTTAGATGAGGAATGGGCAAGCCACAGCGTGTGGCCCGTGACATCTATTTTCATGTAGCCTGTAAACTCTCTTATACATTTCCGTCAGTGGTCCCAGGCATTTTTGAATAAAGACTGCTTACTTACTTATAAATATAGATAGAATAACGTGCTTAACGAGACTGCAGTGAGATTTCACAGACATTTTGTAACGTAGTGTAAAGTAATATATATTATTTTTATGTGAAATTAACTTTCATTATGTAATAAATTTTGTTTTTATATTTAGTTTAGTGTTGAATGCAGTTCATTAGAACTGTAAGGTTGTTCCCGTGTGCTCTTCTGATGGAAGCTTGTGCACTGTGGCTTAAATCACCATGTGCTGGTGATAGTTTCCTTATCATGGTGTTATAGCTAAATTTAATGTATTTGTTGTAGCTGTCACTTGTAACGATTAATAAATGCATTTGTCATTATATAGTTGACGGAGTAAAAAAATTGCTGGTCCATTTGTAAAAATTAATCTTATTTCCTGTACTTTAGAAAATGTTCTGCTTGTCTGTATAGTGGCTAGTTCATATTTTGATACTCAAGAAAATGTGTCGTCAATTTTAACTTTGCATTAGTGATGTAACTATCTCAGAAATGTTCACAGCAGTATATATTAGCTGTAAAGCAGTGAACTTGTTTATTAGGTTCTACTTGATTACGTGTGTTTTATGCACTTTATTTTGGGGCTGTTTTAGCTGCCAAAACACCTCGCTGGTTACGGCCTTATCGCCAGACCCTTTTAGCCGAGGTGTTAACGTGGTTACTAAATCTGGCAGATGCGATATGCGTCAGCAATGTATAGAACGTACTGGCTGATGGTCTGGAGTTGGCCTAATGCTGCGTTATTGGAAGTTCTAAGGGTGGGCATACTACAGTAATGATAGGTTACTGGTGCAATACATTGAGGTTGTAACAGTTGTTAAGTCTTGTCATGGTTTTCTTCTTTCTGACTTCTCTTATCTGTTACGGATGTTATGACTGACATTATCACTGGAAATATAGTACTGTGTTTATTGACCACTCACAATGTTGTTGTTCTCGTGCTTCTTGATGAGCTAATGTTATCTGATGTTTTATAGTCATATCTCATGAATCTGCATTTCACTGTCTCATATGGCAGTCATTGTATTGAATTTATTATGAACGTGATAAATTGGAAATGCTGATATTTATGAATTATATTAGTTTGAGTGTTGAAAGTGCAGCATGTTGCACAGTTATGGTGTTGTCATTCGACTGTCCAGTAAACATGGGTACAAACAGGTTTATGTACAGTTCAAGCATTATACTGTGTTTAATTTACGTGTGTTTTGTTACGAGGGCATTCACAATTATTAACATTTTGAGCATACTACAAAGAGGACTTTTTTTTCAGAGCTCCATGCTCCCTTTAAAGTGGACAAGAAAAAATGTTGCCTTTTTGACATTTTTATTGCAAAAAGTATATGGTATTAGTTCTCAAGACAATGTGCCTATAATAAAGAATTGATGTAGTGAAGTATGTGATATCAAATTAATGACTTTACTAGTAAACTTTGTCGCACAACTTACCTTAGTTTTATAATAATAAATTGACTGCAGTATAATGACTGGCAGTTTATAATGATATAGACTGACATTATTAGAAAGTGTGTGATGGATGCTAATGCCGTCCCCCTTTTATACCTTTTGTATGCTTCTTAAAATGTTAATAATGGTGTTTATCCCTTAGTGTACATGATTGTTGTTTGCATTCTTAACGTTAATGTTGCGTTCAATATTTTTTTTCGTTGGACACAGAGTCATCTGAGTCATTTATGTGTTTGTCTTATGTTTCATTCCAGCGGCCAGTCAGTGCATACGTTGATGTTTATCTCATTGTTTCTGTTTGTTTGTTGTGCATAGTGTTTGCTTCGTCATGCCTGTGAAAGGGTTTTGAGCAGATTTCTTAAAGGCCAGATGCTCTTTGTGATCGACTCTGCACTGACGTGTGTATTGTGCATTTTGCAGCTGCAGAATATTTGAGGATATTTGTCAGCTGAAAACATCATTGAATAGCGTGGTGGGCATGGATGATAGCAGCTGGTAGACTTGCTACCCAAGTTAGTTGGCTGGCATTAAAGTCGTGTTTTCAATTGTCTTTTACAGACTTTCTCCAGATGTGACTGCAGTCTTCTGTAATTTTTTTTGTGCTGGCTGTAACAGTCGTCTTTCCCCCAAAATGTTCCTACTTTTGGCTTATTGGGCTTCTACTGTTTTTAGACTGAATTAATTAATAACAAATAATGTGGCATACGAATGTAACTGAAATGAAACAGGAACACAAGTAAGGTATTATGGACAGTGTTTTTGCATGAGCTGTAAGCAAACGACTGCTTATGTACTTCAGTGCATTTCGGTTTTTTTGTACATTTTTGTGTGCAAAAGCGCATGCCAAGTACAATTTCGAGCTGTATTTGCCCAATGCAATTGATTTTGAATTTCATAATTCAACAAGAAACTTAACCTTTGCAACGACTTACAGTATTTTGAATGTGGTGACTTTTTGTGTTTTCTGCTGCAATTGTTGGAGTGGTCTGTTTGAAGGTTATCGGATGATTCTTATGAGCCGACTGTTGTGTACAAATAGTCAACTGCATTAATTTTATATTTGCATCGTTTCAATTGCCAGAGTTGCAGTGTTGTGTCTTGTTTGTAGTGTTTTGTGACTGACTAGTCAAGACGATGAGAATTATAGTAGATGATGACGATGACTACAACATGCATATTTTATCACACCACAACATTGTAACTTCGAAGCTGGCAATGGTCACAGATTATGAAGGACACTGTCGAACCCTTAGGCCTATACAGGAAATTAATCACATGCCATTAATCTTGGCACAAATTACTCCGTGCACCTTGAAGTTGAATGCAGGCCTATAATGTTTTACTATTGCACTGCACTGTTGGTCCGTACATTTTCATACTTTATGTCATGTTTCATTTAAATGTTTGAGACGATAATGATGACATTTAAGCATACGTGACATAACTGACGGCGATCGTGAAACGTGCATGTATTCTGTGTTTAAAAAGGCATTATAAGAGTGCCCTTCGAGAGAGATTAATGATTTTGGTGTCATTTCGTTCAAAGTTTATGTATGCCAGTAATTATGTTAATATAAAAAGCTTTGACAAAGTTGATGCAAAAATACAAGTTCTTTTTTCCTCACAGTTTATATGCGTGTGTATTCTACTGAGAAATACTTAATTCTTTCACACGTTCGTGCCATGTATACATTTGGGCCTGTTACCCTATGTACAACAAGAATGGTACTGGGTGCAGTGCTGCACGTGGCACGTGTCGACACACCTGTTGTCATGAGATGATGCTGATGCTCTGTGATGTTGAGCTGTTTTATGGCTCCAGCAGGTAAATGAGCAAGTAATTGTATACAGTGCCAAAGTCAGATGGGAATCCGGTTGTCATGTGGTCAAGATCAGACACATTGGGTAAGGTCAAGACAAAAGGCTTAGCTGAATGTTTAAGTCCAGACTTAAGTCCTTGCTGAATTAAGACTTCTGGCTTAGACTAGTCTTAGCCAAAAGTCTTAGACTGTAGTGTAGAATTAACAAAATGGTGCACGTGACGTACCGGTACATGGA
>Ga0209562_1000631_pt1 | contig 12219 bp, 8 predicted proteins | sample WorMetvacBELIZE2_FD_187399 | JGI IMG/M metagenome (GOLD analysis project Ga0209562, IMG submission 187399) | Marine gutless worms symbiont microbial communities from Max Planck institute for Marine Microbiology, Germany - Olavius vacuus BELIZE.2... | ecosystem: Host-associated > Annelida >...
GTGTGACAGCATGTTAACAAATGTTAACAAAAATCTGGAACAGAAAACTAAAGCGAGATACTAAATCAAAACGTCACGGAAAAAGAGCAGTTTTGAGGTGACATTTGAAACATTCATTGTTTGAGAATGTTTGCATGTTTGACTAGCATTTTAGTTTCGATATTTTTATTAATTTTATGTGCATTTTCGTGCACATTGGCATTTATGAGTTTTTACAATCATTGTTTTAGATCAGAGTGAGAACTGTTTCCAGCTTCAGAGTGAAAGTATTATTTTGCAGATGGTAGTTTGTGTACAGAACCAGTGTTCACACTAGGCCAAAAACTTGATCAGCGAAATACTGCGGTGACTGCTACACAATTTCCAAATTGATTAGCAGTGACTTCAGAGTTGATGGAGCACTTTGCAGCTGTACTTGTACTGTTGTATTTCGTTAAGAAAAAAATAATAACATACATATTTGATAATGTTGACTGCATATTATACATTAATTTCTTAAACTTTGGCATTTGTGACATTTTGTCTGTGTATTTTGATTTTGTTTGTAAGTTGTAATATCAACTGTCGAGAGATACAAACAAGAATCAACTCATTTACTCATCGTCATCATTTTGTGAACATTTCAGCGTAAAAAACAAGTTAAACCAGCAAAACATTAGTAAACACTGGTATTAGGGGTAGTATCATTATATGATCTTGTAGCAGACTTATATCCATGTGTTTACACTGGAAGCGGAACTGTAGAAAAGGAGATGAGATGGGTGAAAAGCCGAAACGGTGGAACATCGGTGGAAAACGCTAGATAACAGAATGGACGAATGGACAACTGCATTTTTATTCCATTGCCATCTTTGCCGATATTGAATGTTTCTGAAAAACCATTTGCGGTTTATTTTGTATCCCACATCGGTGCAATGTATGTGGCATTTTGAGTTGCATTAGGGGTCAGTCTGTTTGCATTTTGCAATGCAGTATTGCTCTGGTGCCAACACTGACAGAAACTGCCAGTGGTCCTATGGATATGTTTCATGAGGTGCTTTGCTGATCTGTCATGCAGGCTAATACAGCTACTGGACTGTGGGGCTCGGCGTACCGCTATCCACACCAAGGCATGGTACTGCCGCTGCATTTTGGTCAGCACAGTGCAGTCAGTGGTTTGCCAGGAGCCGGTGACACATTGAGAGGACTGTCAGCACACAGGCCACCCGGACAAGAGGCACCTGCTGTGAGTATCTTGCATTTGGTTCATCAGATGGTGATTCTGGTGTTTTCCACAGCTTGTCAAGCAACCGTGTGAGTGAGTAGCTCTAACGGAACTTTCCAGTCGACATATTTTGTAGACGAGAGATGTGATATGCCCAATGCATGCACGTGACGATGAAGACGTTGTCTTGTACATTTGTGCTGTCTTCAACTAACTAATTAAAATGCACTGTTTTAACATTGCATTTACCACTTGAGCATACATTGTAGCCCACTGGGCATGGGCGATAACTTACTTACTGTAATCGCATTGACGTTGTAGAGCACCTGTTATCTTATTGTAATAGGAGCACTAGAAACTAACAATAATGATGATGAGAATGATGATGAGTGTATGTTCGCTGTTGCTCGTAAGACCCAATAAGTGATGTGATGGTGATAATAAGTGAAACTGAAGTGCCGCAGTTTATGACGCAGTTCATTCAAGTGTTGTGTGCTTGTTTCTAAATTGTAATTGATGATCTAGTGACCATGCATGTCTGATGTTATCTGTGTTGCAGAGTTCTCGTGCCACTCATAGTCGTAGCTGTGGCAGTCGGTCAAGGCGCAGAGCGTCGCCTGTCACTCCACCTGTGACATATCCAGAATTCTTTCTTCAGTTCTTGTGAGTTTGTTCATTCAAATGTAACATGAATGTGAAGTGTGCCTGCTCATCCTGGCTCTAGGTGGGATGCTCAACTTCTCTGAGGCCGTTTTATTTTCATGTTCCTATGCTGTGGCGGCGTGCTGGCCAGTCCGTATCAATACTTCTGTCTTAGTTACCTTGTCTTTCCATGTAACATCAGTAATCTTTCATAAATTCCGTCGGTCAACACGTTAGTCTTCGGTCAACATTGCTACTAACCATTTATCTGCCAAACTTCTTACTGCTCAGTCTGCCTTAGGTTGGCAATATGTAACGGTACTGCTCATGGCATGGCCGCTGACTTTTTGTCTTATAGACTTGCACCTTCTCTCTACCCGTACACCGTAGACCACTTTATCTCCGTCCAGCTTTGTTTGTGTTGCTGCTTTCAGCTGTTCCTGAAGCCATCTTTTTCCAGATATCTGTTACAGGTACTCTTTGGTTGCCCTATTTCTCCTCAGTCTTTCGGTGTCTACTGCAGTGCTTGCTTGGCAGTGCTGTGATCATTTCTTCCTATCTTATTGGACTAGTACTTAGTGCATCCACAGAGCAGTTTATGCAGCACAGTTGTCAGCATCCCAGCCTCTGAAGCTGCACCTTATGGTGGAAAAGAAATGTATAATGTTATAACCCATTAACTATCAGTTAATAAATGTTAATAATAATAAAATAAATATTGTTAACATTTTTATGACACTGATAATGACTGATGTTTGCAGGGCTATGCTTGGCAACCCTCAGCCCTCATCTGGTGCTGTTCACGATGTAAATGCTAATGCACCTGAAGTTGAAAATTATGAGGTACTTGAGTTGAGCTGTTAATATGGGATTTTTTATCTGTTTGGTCTTAAGACATAAGCAGGGTTCTTGGTAATGAGTATTTGGGTGTAAATATGTCCACACAGTTGAACACAAATTTCTAAAAAAGTAGATGGCAGAGGCCTCTTGTTGCAATAGCCTATGTTGTAACTTTCTTTTGTCTTGCAAACAATGGGATTTTTGTTAGCTGCTTGCTTGCTTTCTAAAACTAAGGTCTGAGTTGAATATACTAATGTGATGCATGCTGTTGGCCTGTTTGTAAGTATGTACTTCGTCTTTTTATAGTTTGTTATTTGGCCAAATTTTTTACTCGGAAGTCGTGACATCTTGTAATTTCACTTATATAGAGAATGCTGCATGTAAGTGTAATCTTGTTTTTTGAGTGATGGGTTGTTCATATGCTTGTGGATGGAGGTGTGGTGACGTATTCAGATGATATGTTGACACTGATAGGCTTTGCTGAACCTTGCCGAGAGTCTTGGAGACACGCCACATGGTCTGGCGCAGTGTGACATAGACCAGCTGCTGTCGTATAGCTTCAATGAGCAGTCGGAGGGCGATGCACAGACTCTGTGTGTGGTCTGCATGTACGACTTTGATGCACATCAACTTGTCCGCGTGCTGCCGTGCGCTCATGAGTTTCACGCCAAATGCATCGACCAGTGGCTGAAGGTCAGATTAACACTTCCACTGAGTAATCAGTTGTTGTACAGATGCCAGTTTATAACAGTCGAGTGAGTTGTTGAGGAACTGATACTGGCCAGTGAGGAGTATGATGTCGTACTAGGCCTTCATATGTTACAGATGTCAGAATGGACTGTTCCACGCTGGCAGTATTTGATGTGTTGTGTATTTGTTCGTGGGTGCATGAAGCAGGAAATCGGCGGTGTTATTGTTCAACTGCCATGCTCAGTGATCTTTTGGTTTCATTAACACACTATAAAAAACTCTATGTATATATATATGTAAATTGTGTATGTGTGTTAGTAAGTATGTATGTATGTATTATGATATGTTATTAAGGAAAGTGATTAAATTTGTTCAGTTTTACCTCAACTAAGAGCGCGTCGCACGATTGTCACAAAAATTGCCACTGAACTACCACTTGTCTTTAAGAGCTCTCAACACCCCAGTCAAATTAATTTTATTGCATGTTAACACGTAATTGTAAGTGGAGATGTTTGGTGGTTTTTTGGCATAACTCTTCATATCGGCTAATGATGATGTAATGTTGATGTAAGTATTTGGCAGATTACTTTTGTCGTAGCAGAATGACTTGATTTTAATTGCTGGACATTCACTGTGATTAATGTGATCAAAACGATGTGGAACTGCTTCGTATGGGAATGGATACATTCTTTACATGAACACGTACAATATTTGTGCAGTTATGTGTGTCAGTTAACGTTTCTTGCAACAGTTTTTTTTTGCTTAAGTAGTACCTATCATAGTAAACATTGACTGTTACTTAACATTTGGTTGATGTTCAGGCAGCTGGCCCTAATTGACCTAGTTCATTAAGTAGTCGTGTTTTACACAAATGTGAAATGTCAGTGTTTGCTGTACATTGCAGGAAAACCGGACTTGTCCGATATGTCGAGCGGATGCAGTGATGAAGAGGGGCGAGTTTGGCTGTTAGTCAGCAAAACAGTTGTGACACGTGGCCGATGGCGGTCCATCTGGCACAGAAGCATTGTGATTGTAATATATGCCAATATTTGTTTTTTTTTTACATTATGCACTGTTTCTTCCCACACATAGCGTCTTACTGTACTTTACTGTTAACTTAGATGCAAGTGCGACACAGTTATGTAAACTTCTGTGTAAAAGAGTGTGTGTTGGCTGTTGCTGGTGGGAATACCCATGATGCCTGTTATCCAACAGGCTGTAAACTTCATTATTGAGGTGGTTACTCACTTGCTACTGGAGTACCCAGTACATGCTTTTATGTAGCATCTGCAGATGAAAACTATGTAATACTAAGTCTGTTGCTGGTATTTATGTTGTACCGAATGTGTACACATCCCAGAGCTGTCCAGTTTAGTCAGAACTTATATTCGACACATTGTGAGGTGGTTTATGCAGTACAGCATTTATCTTACTCAGTTAGCAGTATATAGTACTTTTTAATAGTAATTATTTGATACAAGCCTCTTATATCTTACTTATTAAGATCGTGAAATTGTAAGACACTTTTAAGCTTTCATATTAGAAGTTGGCACCTTCTTGCCACTTCCAGTACTCATCATTGGTAACCAGATTAATAAATATTATGATGTTAGGCACTATTATTGGCATTCAGTTACATTGAGACAGTAGTGCCATAGTACCGTGACATGTGTCTGCTGTGTAGTTATTGCATTTTAACAGTATGCTGGATATGATGGGACGATAGTATGCGGTTGAATTTTGGAACACTGTCATTCTCATTTTTCATTTTAATTTTGTATTGTATTGTCGTGCAGCATTACTGTTTGAATACGATTCATGTTTCTGTGCAAGTATTCTTTTAATAGGTAATTTGAAGCAATTCAACCATCTTTGTAAGTACCGTGTGTTGCCCCTTGTTACCGGTTGACTTGGCGCAAGTTGACATATTGAACTTCAGTAGTTGTGCATATAAGTGACATGTCAGTGTTCTCTTTGCAAATTCTATGATGTATTCAGTGAACAAGCAGTTGTGGCTGGTAAAAGGCTCTCATCCAAGCAGCTCCATTTTCTCCCGCTCACTGTTGGTGTCAGAAAATAGGTGCAGCTGAAATTGCTGCAGTGCACATTAAGATGTTCGTACGTTACCTCACAGATGGCCACATCCATACATCAATTCAGCACACCAGTAGATTGCATTTTCTCATCCTTGCACAGTTATTGCCATCACTATGATTATTGGAGTTGCTTCTTTCGCTTTTGTTGTTAGAAGGCCGGTAGTTATTCATGCATTCATTCATTTCGTGTGTATTTTTCTCAGCATTTTGTCTTATTTTTCATTTATCAATAACATGACGCGTTTCAGGATAACTGAAGTTTTTGCTGCTGCCTGCCATGTATGCCACAGCTAGGAGATCTGCGTTTGTGCTAAATCGCAGTCGATTATTTGTTATCAAGCAGGACATAGTCACAGTTTTGCAGCTGTCCAATTTTAATGCTTATTTTTGGCTACTCACTAGAGAAGGGCCGCGGCTGAAGCCGAAGGTTTGGGCAGGCTCACCGAATGATGGCCGAACATTTGGCCAAACTTCGGCTGAATGTTACATGCTAGAATGAAACAACGTCGTTTACTGGTGAGGACACTAAGCGACCAGTAAATGTCATATTAAGTACACGCGTGAGCATACACGCATCATCGGAGGTTGGAAACTACATAGAAAAGTTTCAGTATATACTCTTAATTAGTCTATGAACAAAAGTAATTAGCAAGTTGGTGTTATTCGTTTGGACCATTTTATTTTCACAATTTTTGGAGTAGGTGTGGTTCATTTAGTAGTTTTGGGCTGTGTTTGAGGGCGACGACTAAAAAAAGTTCAACTTTTTTGAAGAAAAAAAGTGCACCCCTCCAGAGGAAATCCTGGCTATGCCTATGAATTTGCCCACCCCGGGAAAAATCCTGCGGGTATCCATGCATCAGCATACACTGATTTTAACACAAAATGTCTGATAATTCCCACACTGTGATGGCATCATAGTATATGCCACAGCTAGGATTTTGTTTAGTCTAAGTTGCGGTAAACCACTTCATTAGCCATGCTATGTTGCATATTTCTGGCTACTTGCATTATGAAATGTTATCTCTTATAATTAGCAGTACACCAATGTTAAAAGGAAAATGGAATGTCTGATCGATAATCTGTTGGTGTCCGATTTGCCGCTTGTCAGGTGCTGTGTTTAGTGTACAGTACTTGTAGTTGAGTGTTTTCTTAACAGCGTCAGTGGCCTGTAAATTGCCGTTGAAGCAGATAACGATGATGATGCAGTGTAAAGTAATTGTGAGTTGATTTCCGTTGTCCATTCAATCAGTTCTTGTTGATTTTTACGATAGGAAAATTATCGTCGTGTTTTGTTATTCAGTGTTCCGTTTCTGTTGTGTACTGGTCGTTGTCAACTTAAAGTTTATCTTGCGTTAGACGTTCAGACTTCTAGGTTCGTGCTGGTACTGTGAACGTCCTCGTTTTAGTATCGGGGCAGATCTGGTGGGGAGGTTATGGGGTTTAAACCCCCTTCGAGTTAATGTTATACAATTAAATGCTAAAAATGTAGTTAGATGTTTTGTTTACTCACACCTGTGATGGCGTCTGGCAAGTCTATGGTATTTGAGCGTTAAATAGTTATTCATTCAAAATTTCCGATGTTTGTGCACTTTCATTTTCGGCAAAATAGGCAAGATCGCAATTTTGATGAACGCTGACATGATATTGGCAGCGAGCTCTAGTTCTGCCTGTGGGTTACCGGTTGCCAGAGATTGGGCACACAATTACCATCCCTTTCTGAAATTCTAGGTCCGCTTCTGAATGTGTGTATATAATCTGGCTGTGTCTTTGATTTGAACCTGCATGGTGTAATTTTGCTGTAATCTCAGTGTAGATAGATGGCTAGTATGCATATCATTGTGCTGCTAATGGTGGTGGTGGTCGCCATATCTGTTAACAGTGCCGTTGTGATGCGATTTATGCAATAGGATGCATTTAATGGTTTTTTAATGTTTCCGTATGTGATTTGGTGTAACGTAACTGCAGGAGATCGCTGGCATTTGGTACATTTGGTTAATAGGATTATCATTCTGTTCACACAACTCGCATGACAGTGATTTTGGTGAGCCATTTGTATTATCAACTGAATTAGCTGCAATTTGCCGCTAAATCCGTAGCTGTTCATTCGGTGTGTATTTACATTTTCTGAATATACCGTGTATTAGACTGATCTTACTGATGTGCTTAATTGTCTGTATGGTATGCATTGTACTGACACAAAATTAATTGATTAAACAAAGTTATAAGACAGACCATGCGGCACAGTTGCAATAAACATTCAAATAGAAATAAATGAAACGTCTTTAAACACATTTTATGGAAATAATAAACTAGTGGCCCATGGGCAGTAAAGTTCAGCTGGCAGCACAGGTATGCAAAGTGACGAGCTTTGATACACAGTTACAAACATTTAACATTTTTGCATATTTTGCAGGCTGATGTTAACGTGATTTTACTAATAAATACGTTGGAAAATAAAAATGTTTATTAACTCCTTTTTAGGCCATGCAACGTAGTGAAATGCGCCATATGCTATGAGTGAGTCCGTTTTTCTGTTACACTTCCACAGGCAGAACAATCACAGGTTGCATTCACAGTCATGAAATAAGTAGGTTACAACACTCTGGAGTGAGTTTGCTCATATAGATTCACATAACTCGCTCCAGATAGTGTTGTAACCTATACATAACTCTTGTACATGAGATGATGAGGACGTGGAAAGGTGTTCAATATGTCAAAATTTGAAAATTTCAGTTCTCTGACGGTAGTAACTGTAAGACTGGTGTGTGGAGTGTCGCCACATTTGAATATACCGGGTACAAAGTTCACAGAAACCATACCAACACATTCACGTGTTCTGCCGTGGACCAAGACTTTACTGGCTGGCAGGTCATTCGCTGTTGTCAGTCTTAAAATGTTAAATGTTAACTGATTTATGTAGTGCCATAAAGTCCGAAGATTCAGAGGCACAAGTCTTCGGTGTGTGGAAGGTGCTGCCATGCAGCTATAGGCGTCTGTTGAAAGCACACTGATTGAGTCTTTGGCACGTAGCAACTGTTTTTATGCGCCATGCATTTTCTTACATATGTTTTTAAATTCACGATCAGGGCAGGATCATCCATGAGGCTGGTGAGGCTGAAGCCTCAGGGCCCGGGGCCCCAATAGGGGCCCGGACCGCCCTGTACAACGAAAATTTACAAAGTAGGACCACTTTGGGCCATGAAATTTGCTGTAAACAATGTTTAAATGTAGTAAACCACGTTCTACGTATAAAGCGTTCCAACTTGCGTTGTTTTGAAGCAAGCTGTGCACTGTGTTCCAAAAAAAGTGACGCCAAAATTCAAATCACTATAACTTTGGCACACCTTATCAGAATTAATTATCCTCTTAGCAGCTTCAATTATCGCCTTTCTGGCACAAAGATTGCAAATTTCAATAAAATCCACCACATGGTTTCTGAGCAACAGTTTTTTTAAAAATGGAACTTAAAAACAGAATTTTCCAATATGTAAAATACCGATTAGCATACTTACTGCAGGAACTGTTACGAATAATGACATAATGTTGGTTACATTTTCGTGACGCGTTTGGTTGACGTAACAAGGAATGGTTTTTGCTAAAAAAGGACGCAATACTGATCAAAGTTTTAAGGCAGAGTAAGTGTTACAGTGCCAGAAAGTTGTTGGAGGAATTTCCTGACATGGACTGGTCTTGTTCAGCACTGGACCGACTTCTGCGGCAGATTGACACTACAGGGTCTGCAGACAGGAAGTCCGGCAGCAGCAGAGAACGTACGGTCTGCAAAAGAGACATGCAAGTGTCTGTGCAAATGACGACCACTTTGAACACAAACTGTAACTGATGGTATTGTGTACGAACTGCTAAGGCGACTTTTCCATATTGGAAACTTCTGTTTTTGAGCTCCATTTTTCAAACAGCTGTTGCTCAAACTGAATTTTGTTGAAATTTGCAACGTTTGCACCAGAAAGATGATATTTAAAGCTGCTAAGAGGATATTTAATTCTGATAAGATTTGACGCAGTTATTGTGATTTTTATTTTGGCGTCACTTTTTTGGAACACACTGTAGTTGATTTTTATATAAACAACATTTCTAAGCAAAGAGGGTAACAGTAAAAATAGAACTAAAACAAGGTCAATATTGCAAATATATGTACGAGGGGCCCGCAGTCGCTTTCATGCTTCAGGGCCCGGAGGGACCATGATCCGGCCCTGTTCACGATTAACACTCACTGTGAACAGCTGTGCATTGAGATGAAATCAACATGTCCACGACGTTATTTATACATATCACTATGGCCGCTGTTTTAGCAGTTGGCCTTGGCGATGCGTTTTGTGTTCTGGCGCATTGGGCCCAGCACTGCAGCGTAAGAGAACACGCTTAGAAAACTAACGTCTCGAATCCTTTGACAAATATTTTTTTGCTGAAACTTGCCCCAGAGCGAGAAATTAACCTGCAAGTTTTATGCTTCGATAAACTCTTGTACTGTACATGTGAGCACGTAAACGGTGAATCCGCTGATTTTCAGCAGTTTCGTTCACGCTTCACTGGACTACGAGTCCTCGGTGATCGAGCTTTTCAGCTCACGCATGGACAGTGAAACATCTAGGCCTACATATCACCACTGTAGGCTATACCAATCACTGTTGCGTCTCAAATTCTCAACATCAACCGTCAAATCATTCGTCTTTTGTTTATCAGAATTGCGAGCTTAACATGTCAGTTTTCAAAATAGCCTATAGATAACCACACATCACGCCAGATAGTTTTAAAGCCAGCTCTTCTAGTTTCAACAAGTCGAGCGCGTCGTCGATCGTCGTTTGTACGATGGTTTACTGCTGGCTTTGTAATTATAACACTGAACGAAACACGTTAAAATGGACGGGTAGGCTTACGATCATTTCATTTTTAAAACTCCTCACTTATAGGCTATGACGTATCCTATAGCCTGCATACAGCCTATGTCGGATGATTTCTTTTTGTATTTTCAAAGGTCTAACTAAGTCAGCTATAGCGCTTTTGTATTTCGATTTGCAGTTATTGCAGAAATTCGTTGTAGCCTATTTCAAAGGCAAACAATAGGGCTATGCGTATTGAATTGCAGCGACGTTACCTCCGCTATAGGCTACTGCTGTCATTGTTGAGAGATGCTACGTCGCCGCTGCCATAGCAACTATTTTCTCAACGCTGACGTCGTTTGTTATCAGCTGTCTGTTGCTATCGTAGTGCATTTATTTTTCGCCTGTTAGTTTAGAAGTCATTAATCAGCATTTATGTCGACAGAAGCTCTTGAGGTAGGACAGTCAGACGACTGTTCCGGAGTCTTGCGGTTCTAATACTGTTGTTTCGTTTACTCTTATAGCCTACGTTGAACCGCGTCTATTGAAGTGTCGGCGAATTTCTAAGCTGAGTAACGTACATCATCTTGATTCCTCGAATTTCATTGTGTTTAAATTATGACGCTGATGATTTTAAAACTTCAGCAGTTGATCCAAACCAATCATTCATTTGCAGTGTAGGCCATACTGTGATCGAGTCCATGCATCGATTCTCTCACTGAGCAAAATGTTAAGAAATTAGTCAAAGAAATATAGGCCTACTTAGGCCTATACGCCGGTATCTGCTAGACAAAGCAATGAACGATGCACCATAGTAACGCACAGTAGAATGTTTAGGCTAAGCCTCAATTTGACAGAGTGACTGATGTGACCATAGATCAGCGATTTATAATGTTCTTTAAGTTAACAAGTAAATATGTCAATAGTAAAGACCAAAATCTAAGAACGAGTCTGTACTGTGTAAATAGAGGCTACGGCCTGCTCCTTCATCTAAACTTCCTTTGCTTTGCTTTGCTTTAAGCAACTGAACTAGTCTCAGCTATAGGCTATCTCTCACGCACGCAGTTTTTACCGCGCTGCATGGAATGCAGACGCGGTCTAGCGATGAGAATTCTGTCTGTCTGTTTGTTTGTCTGTCTGTCTGTCTGTTAGTCTATCAACGCGTGGATTGTGACAAAACCGAAGAAAAATCAGTCCAGATTTTTATACCATACGAAAGAACATTTAGTCTAGTTTTCTACGAAAAAGAATGGTTGGTGGGCGGCGACTCCTTTTAGCAGACATTTTGTGTCAACCGATCCCCTTTGGAGCGAAATCGCCGAATTTGAACCGATATTCGCTCGTAGTGCAGCACCCGTAGAACCTAGCGAAAAAAAGTTCAATTAACACTAATAGGAATTCCCTACGCGCTTTTCAATGAGCCTAAAATAATCATCGCACGTTGCCCCTGAGCCTCCAAAGGGGGCCCAAAAACGCAAAACGGCCATTTTTCGTCTAAATTGCACTTCGCTTGAAGAAAGTCTACCACAAAGTTTCTTTGTGTGAAATCTCTCAGCGACAAAGTTGTAGGGCATTCATTGGCCTAACTAACCGTGCAAAAATAATTGTTGGGGGCGACCCCTTCTACGTGAAATTTTGGTCAAACTGACCGCTTTGGGGCGAAATCGCTGATTCTCGATCAATTTTCGATTGTAGCGCAGCACCCGTAGAACCTAGCGAAAAAAAGTTCAATTAGCACTAATAGGAATTCCCCTACGCGCTTTTCAATGAGCCTAAAATAATCATTGCACGTTGCCCCTGAGCCTCCAAAGGGGACCCAAAAACGCAAAACGGCCATTTTTCGTCTAAATTGCACTTCGCTTGAAGAAAGTCTGCCACAAAGTTTCTTTGTGTGAAAACTGTCAGCGAC
>Ga0209562_1000632_pt1 | contig 12219 bp, 9 predicted proteins | sample WorMetvacBELIZE2_FD_187399 | JGI IMG/M metagenome (GOLD analysis project Ga0209562, IMG submission 187399) | Marine gutless worms symbiont microbial communities from Max Planck institute for Marine Microbiology, Germany - Olavius vacuus BELIZE.2... | ecosystem: Host-associated > Annelida >...
GTGCAAGATAGAAGGTCAGTTAATCACTAATAGGAAGTCGTATATGGGCTTTCGATTGGTACCAAAATCGGTGACCTTGAACGACCTTGAACGTTGTAATGGCCATTATTTTGTGTTATTTCGCGGAATTCGGTAGGTTTCATGGCCAGTGTCGTACAAGTGGTTGATTAGCTGTTGATCTGTTGTTTGTCTCCCGATAAATTTCATGAAGTACACCAACTAAGCACGACGGACGCGCTGTGCTCTTCGCGGTAGCGGAGCTTCTTGTTCTTTGACAACCTGATGTCGCAAGTTGTATCTGTATGCCCATACATGTTATATGGATAGGCCTACATCTGTGATGAAGTAATATAATCATGGTTTAGATCGATGTGTGCTGGGCCACAATGTCAAGTGGCTGGCTACTATGCACTTCTCCACTGCAGACCCAGAGACTACTGGCCCACTGCTAGGTAACATGGTGTATCATTACCACATCCAGCGACTGTATTCATAATGCCTTTTTAACCTAATCATGTACTTACGTTTTTTTGCGATCGTTTTCTTCCTAACTGTTTTCGGTTTCTTGTTCTGTATGTACAGTACACCATGCATAGTGGTTCATCAGTCTTGTACTTAGGCCACTCTGAATAATTCTAATGTGCATCCCTGGCATAGTTCAAATTGTTTTTGCCAGAGGTTTGTACTACGAAATATGTAGAATTATGTATGAGCAGAAAACACCTGTTACGATAATCCATTGTTTACTTGTAAGGAGACTGCAGAAAGAGTATAGAAATGCAAAACGGCATGTAACTATATCTGTCTTTTTAATCTGGCAATTGTAACATTATGAGTAAATAGTTTTTAAAAACCTATCTTACTTTTGCCTACACAACACGTTTTAACCAGCTATGTAAGTGCGACGAAACATGGTAACGTGAACACGCATGAAGCTATTCAACTGTGGTCAACCGCAGCAGTCCTGCACGCTACTAAGTGTGTAAGAAGACTTACACACGGCACGCAGAAACACGAAAGTCACAACCGTCAATGACGCATGGCAATGTAGTGACTTGCAGACGGAATGCATTAGCTAAGTGTAATCACTGAAACTGAATGCACTAAAGTCGGCTGGACTACACGGTGTCCCGTATGTATTATACAATCTGCGATGGCTGTGAATGTGAGGTCGGCTGCTGTCCTGTTGACGTGTTGTCTTGTCCACTGCCGTTAGGACCTTGTGACGGAGGTCTACACATGTCAATAATGTCTGTTAATAACAGCAGTAATGGTTCGTTTCAAGTCTGTCAAATGCAAATTATCGTCAATGATACTAAGCAGCTGCAGACAATTTATGATCTGCTAATGTGTAATGTAACAGTTATCATGCACAAACATTGGTAATTTTTTGAGTATTTGTTGCATTATTAATGCTGAAAATTAAAAACATTAATTAAACTGAAACTGTGCCAGTGGTGCAACCTGCATTTACTCAAAATCTGCTTTTTTCACTTACGACTTCTTTTATAGCAGCGACAAATAGCACTGTCGTTTGTGACAAAGCCACTCATAGATAACATACGTAGACTAATGATGTCTGCCACTGGATGCCTCTTGTCTGCACTGTTTTCACTAAACCTTTGCCCGCTCCAACAACTTGCGCTATGACATTCCTTCTGGGCTTAACTCCCAACAAGATAGTCAACAACCTCAAGTCAAGCCGCTCACCTCGATGGCGAAATTTTCGGCTTTGGCATTTTATTGAGCAGTGCCACAATCTCTTTCTTCTCATCGTAATTCTTCCAGAGCTCGTACAAGGACAGCACGTGTCGGCTGATTTCAATCACCTGTCAAGTCCGCACATCGTCAACAAGTTATCAACAATAACACTGATGATTCACATGCGCGACATCCTGGGGTGTGGAATCGGAGTCAAGTCCGCGTTAGGGCCCAGAGTCGAAGTCTCCTTCGAAAGAGACTCCCAGCTCTATCTGTTTTATGTGGACTGTATATCACACAGTAAGTCCTAGAGTCGGAGTTAGAGTTTGATTATGGGCCCGGAGTTGCAGTCGTAGGTTTTTACGGCCAAGTATCTCCAGTCCTAAATGTTCTAACCCTGGAGTCGGAGTCCCACAAAGCAACAAGGACTCCGCATCCCTGGTGACATCAACATCACACACATGCACACAGGTATAGCCAGAATTTCGCTGCATGGTGCACTTAGAGGTGTGGTGTTATTTTGATATTTGGCACATTAAATGGGATGGAGTCTCAGCAGGAGGTTAATCCCCTCCCCAGAAAATTTTTCAGTTCTTTCATCTGGAAATGCTATAGTCTGGTGCATTTTAATGCACAATGCATGTAGCAGCGGGATGTTAACCTCACAAACTGAGCAAATGGCTTGGTATTGGAGCCCTCAGGGTGCAACTGCACCCCCTGGCTATGCATGTACACATATGCATACACACACCATTTTAATGACCATTTTCCAGATGAAACTGGGTGTAGCTGGCTGCCCCACTGATTTTCCTCTTCTCCATCAGTTCCTCGTACGGATGGGAAGGCAGAGCAGATGCAAACCAAATACTCACTGAGCCAACATCGGAGCTCTGGAGAAGACCTCCTAGGTGACTGCATACCATCTGGCTCAAGAACATCACCTATGACCTGTCCACCTTTGACACTGGGCTATTGGAGGCAAGAGATACAGCTCCGAGTGTTACCGAAGGCTGCTGGCTTCATACAGTGCAACACAGTACACACTTATAGCGGTGCATGCTGATATTGAACTGGATCATTAGGCATTGGATTAGTTCCTAACCTCTGCATCACCTCAAAACAAGTCAAACCTTCCACAACCTCCTTGATGCAGTCCCACCAAGTCTTCCTCGGATGCCTCTATCCATCTACACTGTCATCAGGTTCACCTGGAAAATGGTCATCAAAATGAAGTGTAGTGAGTAGTGAGACACAGTGTGAACTTTCACAATGCAGCAAATGGATTAATCACAAATAACACTTTCCATCAAAAGTTACATTTATGATGCATCACATAAAATATGCATGTACCTTTTCGAGGTCGACAGCCAACTCTGCAAACCACTGTCGCACATCTCTCAGCTGAATAACGCACGCCATGTGCAATGCCGCTGCAACGACAAATAGAAGACCGTACTAACGCACAACTGCTCAGCATTATTAGCATTTCTGCAATGTTTCTACTGCCACTTCAAATGTACCCCAGTGATCTCGAAATACTGGTACTCTCTTGCACTACACTGCCTATCAGTGAAATTATTATTATGTTTGGAAATGATATTGCCATCTGTTGCTGACCTCTGATTTGCTTCTTCTAATGAGTCGTGTAGCAAATGAACTGGTTCACACTTTCGAAATCACAGCCCCCCCCCCCAAGAAACACTTAATATGACCAAGAGAATTTCAACACCTGTGATGGGTAAACTGCTGACAACCACAATTACTAGGTGATGAATGAGTAGGGAGTTTATCATTTCAACCGACACATGATGGGTCATTTCAGTGCGAGTAAGTAGAGTTTCAAGGATGTCAATACCAATACCAATACTTTTATGACAATACTTTTTACTGTTTATTACATTCAGCAACGTTCATTCTTTCCACGGTCAGCTGCTGCTAAATTTTAACGACCCTCTCAAAACATAACGGGTAATTTCAGGGACAACTCTTTCCAGGCAACTAAACTCGCAACAACTGACAGAAAACACACAGAAACTACTGTGAAACATGTATATTTCGCGAGCATCAAATTTTCGCGATTTTCGCAATTTGAGTAAAATTGCGAAATTAAATACACACATTTTTGGAACTGCCCATCATCATGAGTTTATATGCATAGAATATCAACGCTTCCGTGATATGATATGCAATATTCTTGGTATTATGTAATGTAAACAATAATACGAGATGAATTTCGATAATAAAAACATTTGTTAGAGGCACCAAAAGAAACAGGAAACAAACTGCTTAATAAAATTAACTGGAAAATCCGTGAAATTAAAATGCAGCGAATTATCTACATAAGGAAATCGCAAAATTAAGATGTGGCGAAAAAATAGTGTTGTACAGTAATTCTTAAACAAATTTGCCCAACATGAGAACGACATGCACATTGCCGGGAGGAGATGGTCATTAATGTGTTAATGAAAGTTAACCATTACGGCTGTCAAGAACATACAGTGATTTAATGATATCACATGTTGGACATACACATATAAAACAAGTAGGCCTACATAGACAGAAATGGTACAGATGCTATGTAGTGTGAAGAATGGACAGACATGAAACCATACCGAGTGATATCATATACGGCGGATACAACAGTGAAACGTCTGTCCTTAGGCTGTCATTGATGATACGCCTGAAACAGTCATGGCACACGCAAGACCACATGTACACACTGCTCTGGTGTTAGTGACTGTACAACAGAACTGGACAGGCGTCTAGCACATAAACCCATCTCAGACACCTCAGTAGCATCTATGTTCATGCTGGATTCAGAGACTGATAAGCTTAGCTCAGCAGACAATTAGACAAGTGGACTAGATGGTCTTTGCCAGCCAATGAGCTGGAAAAGTGCATTTTTGTACAATAAACCCATGACCTTGAAAATGTTATCATGTCGCGTGGACCTGGTAATAAGTAATTGTGACATGTTTCATTAAAATATGTCCATAGACGGGTGAGAAAACACCTCCCAAAGCGCTTGTTTGACCATATTTTGTTTGATTTCATTTCTTTGATTTGGTCTTGCTGTGAGCCTGACCTTTGACCTTTTGAACTCAAAATCTAATCAGTTCGTCTTTGTCCCAAACCCAAAGTACAGCAAAGTTGCAAATTTGGTAAAACTTCCACAAGTGGTTTGTAAGACATTGTGATAACAAACTGTTAGTACAATCACACACTGACAGACAGGCCAAAAAGAGAATATCTCCAATCTCTAGCACCATTGTGATGATGCAGGAGGAATAAAAATTTCTGATGAACAGGTGTAATCTGGAAAATGGTTCGACTGTTAGAGCAACAAATGCGGAATAATGATAACAACACAAAAATAATTTTACACTAAAAATAATTTTACGTTAATCATTTCTATCCCACGATAAGGTAATAACATCGCAACGCGATGGGTTTTTAATTGGCAGAAGTTCAAAGTCAACAGGAACAAAATGCTGAAACATATTTTAAAACTGTCTGAAACAAACTCAACATCAATATCACTAATGTTAATTGGAAATTAAATAACAGAAGAGTGCCACAATATGAGTAACTAAAGTGAGCACAAACACACACACTTTCGGCTTTTTGTTTAACTATCAAATTCTTCCATGCTCACCACAATCCATAAGGACCATGCCACATGGGCCAACAATGTCAGTTGTCGTTTTGTCAGTCAACAATGTTGGCCGACAAAGACCGGCAGCCAACATTAGCAAAAAGTAAACAATTAAAAGAATTATTATATCGTGCTAATTCTACGATAATGAAAGCAAAACGTATGGCTTGTCAGCTGACAGTGATGGCACCCATAACACAAGTGCTGATGTTGTCAGTCAACACGGTTAACAGAAAATGATGTCAAAATAACGACCTAAACTGGCAGTTGGCTGACGATGTTGGGCCATGTGGCAAAGACCTAAGTGAACATTCATGACTCTGAAGCAGGCCAGATGCCCTTTCAGATGCCAAACCAACGGAATAAAAGCAAACTATATTCAGTATCAGCAGCGAGTAAGCAACCTAAGTGCAAATTCAACGTTAAAACAATTGCGAGTTGTGCCATCAATGCAACATTTGAACATCTCTACCAAGCCAACTGAAGCAATGCCTCATCCCCATTGAAATCCTGCACATATTGCAGCAGACTGCGGTACGGGTGAAACAGGATCAGGCAGCAGTCCTGCAACATCCAAAACACATACATGCATATCGCATCGTCGTCATCCTCATTATCTGTCAGTGTGGCCATCAAAACTTGGTTTCTAATGCTATTAGCACTCATTTGCAAAATCAAGTACACGTGACCACTTGTAAGATGAGACATTCTCTGACACATCAGAAGCAGGAATGAAACCTGGGTTGTCCATCACCTTAATCATGGTTGCTCCTCCTACGTAAGTAATTTGATTTTCTAACAAAGTTGTGTCAGCGTTGTGTAAATGCAGACTCTCTATTGTTACTGTGATGCTCTATTCTATCTTCTTCTTCTTCTCTTTCCACTTTCCCACCTATTTCTCACGCACGCTTCTTCGTGGAAACAAGTGCAATCGACTTGAATCTTCAACACAAGGTTGAGAATGGTCTCGGTTCTATCACATTTTCTTTGCATATATGGCCCAGGGTCACAAGATTTGACCGCTTTGCATTGAAAATCGAACGCGCCACCCCCATCTGTTAGAAAAAACGACGCGTCTCACTGCAGTTGCAGTGACAAATTGACAATATGCCATTTGTGGCGACAAAGAATAGCAGCAGCAGCATCACTGTCAGCAGGCCGTACAGGACACAACACAGACGTACAGTTTCTTCACGTACGAAAATACAGAATCTAGTTTTTTATTTTTATAGCAGCAGTGGCAGCGCCAGGACGTCAAGGCAGCCAGGTCATTTCCAGGTCACTAAGGTCGTGATGCAGGTCATCAGGTGCAAACGCCAGCACAGTGCCAGGTCATTTCGAGGTCAGAAAATCCTCAAGCCAGGTCACCAAATGCACTTCTTTTCCTCAAAAAAGTTGACCATCTTTTTTAGTCGTCGCCCTCAAAACACAGGCCGCCAATGCCATTGATTGTTTCACTGTTAAGATAAAACAAATAAAGCAAAGCAATAGGCAGGACATAGCCAGGGCGGTGGATCATCCAGCCAGGTCATTTGACCTGGCATGCCCTGGTGTAGCACCACCACCGTATAGCAGCTGTAAAAATGGTAATTTGCCGTGTTTTGGTGGAGTCAAGCTGCCAACAGTGTTCCTTTAATTAGCACAGATTTAGGCAATTGGGAGGCTGTAGGCCACTAACTGAGTTTTCACTGCACATGGCCTGTTTTCACCCTGTTTGGTTTCATTAACAAAGACCTAACCAATGGCACTTCCTGAAAGGCAACACATCACACAAGGATGGGCAAATTAATGATTATCATGCAATTAATCGTCAAAAAATTAACGTTTATAAGTTTTATTCATTAACTTGAGTGATAATATTATCAAGCTTATATCATCAGAAAACACTACAAAGTGAACGACTGTTAAGCCCAGCTGTATATATCATCAACATATAATCAAAGTTTAATGAAAAAAATTTTGATTAAGGTTATATCAGTAGAAAACATTACGAAGTAAACGACTGTTAAGCTCAGCTGCATTCATCATCAACAAACCAATGATCATCTCTGTCTGCAATGCAAAAGCAAAGCAAAGCATAGGAGGTTTTTAGACGAGAGTGCAGGCCGTAGCCTCTATGTTCCCAGAGATCTTCAACATTTTAGTTTATTTGAGAGACAGGATAAAAACACTCATTAATTGTGTAGCATTGCAAGAACTAATGAAAAAAAACACATTTTCTTGCATGATTTATAAAACAGTTTTTAATCGAAATCACTGACTAATTAATCATTAATTGTTTTCAAGTTAACCATTAAAGTTATTTGATTATTAACAGAGCTAATAACACAGTAAGAGACTGGCAGCTGGCAAATATTGCATTTCATCGAGGTGAAGTACAGAAACAGTGCAAAAAAGAGCAACGGCATCAGTTACCATGGCCTCGAGTAGAAAGAATTCACATTCGAGTATGTGTGAAATACGGTACGGAAACTCTTGTGAGTAGGCGTAGGCAAACTTGGACTTCACTGCGACAATGACACACAGCATCAGTTTCATTTACAGCTGTAATGAACAGCTATTTTTTGACTATGAATAGAATATGAATCTAGTTAGTTGGCTAACTGTGACTGTGTCATTCTTGCAGTCACGCGGTCACTGAGACGACCGACAACTGGTTCTGGATGTTCATCAACACTGTCTTATCTCTAGGAACCATGCTGAGGCATGAAGCGATGGCGTTTGCATGCACGGAGCTACAGCTAAAGTTGGGGCAGTACAACTGACTGTTGAGGCCGGTTAACCATTCCATCTTGAAACTGAAACAGATGCTTGTCTCAGCAAAGATGGGCTTCATCTTTACTATTCACATTTGGTCAAACAGTGAACACACCATTCGACCAGGCCAACTCAGCCTTCCATCAAGCCGGGATCAGCAAATGAGGATCAGCTTCAGCTGGGAAGGAAAAGGCAGGTTATGGTTCATTCCGTTAGCGGATGAACACGAGGTGTGCAGGTAAAACTGTGAGATCCCTTGAGAACGTGTGCCATACCTGCACACCTTAGGTGTGTTCATGACGAGGAGCTATACACTTCCACGTTTACTTTACCTTACCTATTCGACCCAAAGTATTAACTAGGGATGTGACGAAGTTCGACAAATTCGACGAATGTTTTAAGCACCTTGTTGTGGAATGCGAACTCATGGAAAATCCTTGTTTTACAACCGACATTTTCTCAAATTCAATCTATCACTGAATGTGCCCCATAAATTTTGTTCAGTGATGTGTTGCATTGTACTAATATGAACCCTGATGTTATTGAGTTTAGGACGATAACTGATAAAATAAATGTCTCTTCGTCTTCAACGAATTTTGAAAGTCAAAATTCCCATTTAACGAATGCGACTTTTGACCAGCTTCATCACATCACTATTATTAACATCATCCTCACTATTCACATCAATCAGATGTTATATGAGGTGCAGAGTCTGCTGTGCCACGTAACAGAAACTACATACAGAAACACTGTCAATGCAACTGACAGTTTCACAAGTCTGACTGGACGAAATGGCGCAACTATTGGTTGCGGAAACTATGGCAAAAACTATTGGCGCAGTATAAATTTGTTTTAATTGACTGATGCATACCGACTTGTTGACAAACAAGCTGTGTAACAAAACTCACTCACACAGAGCACAGCCAACTGTACGACAGCTAACTGTGATAAGACATTTACAGTTTGCTGAAGTCGATCTTCAATCTACCGATAGTGCTTCCTATCTTCCTTTTCACACGGTGACTATTGGCGCAGTATAAATTTGTTTTAATAGACTGATGCATACCGACTTGTTGACACGTTGATATTAACCGACTGTTGGAAATCATTCCCGACTCCTACATAAACAGTAAACACATCAAACTTTCTCTAATGCTCAATCTGTATCTCCTCTAGAACTTTTTTTAAAAAATTCTAATACAATTTTACAGGTACACTGTATCTCAAAGTTGGAATAAATGTTTTAAAAAAAATAAAAACCAAAAAGATGTATCTCTTGACAAATATAACTGCTGCTGCTAACAATGATGATGATGATGATGCTGATAATGATGATGCTTTCCTAAGTTTACAGAACTACCATGTACTTGCTCAATCAATCAATCAATCAAAAATTTTTATAGTGGCCTAAGTAGCAGAGCCACTGCTAGGACCACTAATGAGCTCATGCTCATGAAACTAATAAAAATAATCGTAACAAACAAAATTGTGACGACGATGACTAAAAACTGTGCTTATATATCACACAGCAAGAAAAATGAAACTAAAATGTGCAGAGTGAGAGAGCAGAACAAACAGAATACCTCAACTTTGGACGCCAAGAATAAACATGTTGGTGCCATTAATAATGGGTCGATGGAGCGCAATGAGTTTCTAAAACACAACATCCCGGCAATTATTTTCTTAGTTTACACATTCCTATGGGTGCATCTACAATTTTTTCCTAATGTAAAAAACGGGGGTAAGTGCTAGGGGAGGGGCATGCAGACCATAGTGTGGAATAAAATGTATGGCACCACAATCAGCTAATGAATGGGGACAGCTTGGGAGAGGGGGGCCAGGGTATGACCCCGGCCACCATGATACTTCCATTAATGAACACGTTTATTCGTCAAAAAACGATAGAAAGGTAAACTTCTTCCCACTGTGTGTTCAATACTCCAACACTGTTGGCTAACTGTCAGTGACAGCATACAACATCCAGCAATCGCAGAAAACGTTTTCTTGTGACAAAGTTTTACTTATACTGCCAACAGGTCGAAAAGTAGAAGCTCACTGCAACTGAACTCATTTTAATAAACTCATTTTAATAGCAATGAATGACATGCAGAATAGTGACCTGGCATAGAAACGTTTAAAATAGATCGTTGCCGTTGCGATGACCTGTTGCCGCACTTTAATCTGTTCACCAAGCGACTGGATAACTGCAACAGACACAGTCAGCATGGATGACTGAGCACTGCTAGCATTTCATATCAACGAGGAAAATATGTCACTACGCATTATGCAAAAATAAACTCATTATTGCATTACATTACTAGAAGAAAAGCATACTGCTCCGTCTTCACATAAACACCAACAACTTGTCACTGTTATCATTATAAAGGTAAACAACAACATTAGCTGGCCACAAGCAAAGATTAAAAGCATTAGGGCAAGGTATATAAGTCACGTAATTTAGCATCAAATGACTGGTGAATGTTAAACATTTCTTAAAAACCGTCACTATAAATTCATACTCAGCAATTAAAAAAAACAGTCAAGCGTTCTCTTAAATTAAATGACTTGAATCATGCTAGAGATACTTAACTGGAATGCCTGCACTATAGGAATGTGGGAATGGTTCAAAGGAGGTGCAAAAAACCTCACTGCATCAGGCAAATAATTTAAATTTCGAAGCCAACGTATCAACTGAATTAAAAAAGCTTTTTCTAATAAAATTAATAGTAAGCAATATGGGACAATTCAGCAGTTTTTGACTTTAAGCAAAATCAGCAGTTAACTACAGTTAACACTGTTAGTTGTATTACATAAATAACTGTCATTAATTGCTAGATGAAACATAGTTTACAGCGTTTCACAGACTGGTTAATGAAGTACAGCAACCAAAAACCATACGAACCATCAAACTATACTATCAATGTATACAGAACGTACAGTTGGCAAAAAAGATGATAATTTTCTGATATTCATCTTGAGTAAGAACTGCAAGATCCTCGTGTCGCTCCCGCATTAAGTCGTCCGGATCCAAAATCCACTGTTGACTGCCAGCACAGACAATACCACTTCGGATAAACACTTTCAAGAGCATTATTAGCAACGACATCACAGACAATACTACTTCAGGCAAAGAAAAGCAGCACCTGAGATCCAGTCAGCATCAACCTTTACAGCACTACGACATACAAGTGTGGCGCTCTTCTCCACTTCATTGTCTCTAGCCATCAGTAGACATAAGTCAGTGTTTCAGACGGTAGAACACCTCTTACATGACCTGACATCAGTCCTACTTAAAGCCGTCCACAGTCATCCGGATGCCAACCGGAGCCATTTAGATGCCCCCCGGAGCCGTACAACAGGCGCCACATCAGACGGGAAAACACAAATCTGGTTGCCGTCAGGTGACGTTAATATTAACAAACTGTGACCCGCATTAAACCATATATTTTTTGCTTCGTAGAATCCTGGTGTTACATAAACAATTAAACTCTGGGTCTTATCGCGGGAAATTTTTTTAATATTCCTGAAATACGTACATCAGGTGTGTCGTTTACGTGTGTAAGCGTTTGTTAGTTGAATTACACATACATTACATATTAAGCAAACTGTGACGACTCTTACTTATTTATTTATTATTACGCCCGCAACGTATTTTTAGTGCCTTTTTGAAACCTAACTCCTGCAGACATCCAACGATAACGACACTAAGATATAGAATGGTACTAAATTATACTGCTTTATGACAGACATGTGATGGTGTGAACAACTTGCCCAAAGTTCATACACAGCACTACCTACCCTACCAGTAAGGTGTTGACTGCAATACCACTAACGTTATGCAGTGCACACCTTACACCCGCCCTATTGAGAAAAGCGGTGCTCCTATCGCGCGCAGCGGTTCCGTCTCCGATCGAAAAAGTTTACATACCATCCGTTAGATGAAGTGCACGCAAGTACTGTGAAGGCCCGCTAGTCGTTGTAAAATGTTTACTTTTTTTAGAAAGTTCACATAAAGTCGCCGTTTACATTACATTGTTTACATTTTTAACACATATTACCCAGAATGCATTTTCCAATAGTGCTTGCATTTGATGCAGATTTAAAAT
>Ga0209562_1000633_pt1 | contig 12216 bp, 10 predicted proteins | sample WorMetvacBELIZE2_FD_187399 | JGI IMG/M metagenome (GOLD analysis project Ga0209562, IMG submission 187399) | Marine gutless worms symbiont microbial communities from Max Planck institute for Marine Microbiology, Germany - Olavius vacuus BELIZE.2... | ecosystem: Host-associated > Annelida >...
CAATAGGGCTACCGCTACGCAGATAATTAAGCAGTAAACAACAGTAAGTAAACAGATAAGCTGCAGTACAACAGTTGCAGTTTGTTTCTTCTGAGATAACGTAATAATCTGAAGTCGGTATGAATAATACTGTTGAAAAATGACTTTTTTGGGTTTCCCAAGGTAAAGTGGTTACAGTATACAGTAAGGTGGGCAAATGTATAAACTATTGATGTCAAATTTTCTCAGGATTTCACACACCAAAAATTGTTAAAATCAGTTAATTGTTGACAGAGTTATTTGAAAAATAAAAAGGTGGACGTTTTTTTGGGACACAGTGTACATGTATGTTGCTGAATATTATGCGTTTTCCAGTTTCAGTGTTTATTAAGCAACAATTGCTACGGCTCTGTAGTTAAGAACAAGAACATGGATTTAAAGGGGAACTAAACCTTGACAAAAAGTGGCAGTCAGATAATTTGTTTTATATACAGTGTAATAATGAACGAAATTCACCCTCGTTTTAACCAATTTTGGGTAATTTTTAATACATCGTAATTATTTGAAGTATTTACTTACTTTTAAATATCGCCAAATTAGCTAATGATATTTTAATTTCATTACCCATGGTGGTGGGTGTGTGTAAACAACAACAACAATCTGTCAACAAGAATGGCCGATTTTTTACGCGGTTACTATTAAATACCTCTGTCAGTCGTGTGGAAAACGGAAGAATGTCACATTTTTCGTTTTGGATGTGTTTCTGCACCCTAATGCACTGCATGAATTAATCATTTTATAAAACTTGAGCAACAAAAATTATTGCAAAATTAGTAAATAACAAACCATGGATAAAAATATTCATACGGATTATTTCCGTTGATTACTACTTCTGTCTCCTTGAAGGACAAACTTGGTGACTTTTATCATCAAGAATCTTCTTTCAGAGGATGCCATCGTCAGTTTTGTGATCGATACAGAACTTTTTTTACATAAATGTTCATTTTAAATGGCATATTTTCAGGGTTAAAGTCCTTGCGGCCAGAAATGGAGTTGCTGTATAGTAAATGCAGACAGAATTAAGTCATGCACTGTGACCCTGCAGACCCAAGTTTGATTTCTGCTGTCACACATACGAGTCTTCAGGAAGAGCATTTGGTCAGAATTGCTTTTGTGCTCCAGAATAACCTCATGTTTTGTCCACATTCTGAACTCTGGAACAGGGAGTACATGACGTTAAAGTGTGATTAAAATCGTCTTTAATTACTTAGTTAATCTCTTAAATGGATGATGGTGCATTGGCACATTTGATTAAAAAATTTATGTGATTTTTCTCTGATTTTTTAACAGCAAACTGATTTTTATTGGAAAATAATGAGAAATAGTTGCATGGCTGCAATTTTCCACTGTGTAAATAGTGGACATATTGTACATTGTCATTGTTATGGACTATGGAGATATACCTATACTTTGGAAACAAGAGATGCAAATTAATGATTGTTGGCACAGGTTCGTCATAATGTGTTGCGTCATGTTGCAGACTGGATTTGTGAAAGCGTTCTCTGATAACTCAGTCGCATTTACTTCCGGTTTCTGCAAAGTCGAGCGAATTATGAAAAGTCTGTTTGTACGCAAACTGTATCTTTGGCCACGTTTTCAGGCTTCTGTCGTGGCTCTGCTCGATATGCATAAGGTCAGTAAGCTGCTATAGTGCAAATTATACTATAAAACTATCAATGTATGTGTTTTGTACTGTTCTGTTGAACGTGGTGGCCTGGCGTAGTGGTTAGAGCGTTGGCTTCGATCAACAAAGTCAATCAACGTCGGGCCCGGTTAGTAGTACTGAGGTGGATGACCGTATCCGGGTTTAGTTCCCGGTGCGGGACATTTATCTCGGTATGTGGCCAGCCACCCAGGTCAACTCAGCCTGGCCATCCCTTCATGGATAGGTGGCGACACAATGAGTACCAGCCAAAGGGCGGTGATGCCTTGTGGCTGGGCAGTAAAGGCAGATGTGGTTCGTGTGTGGGTGGCAGGTAAAACTGTGATTCCCTCGTTACACGCGGCCCATATCTGAGCACTTTAGCAGCGGTGTTTCCCGTAATAAGGCGCTATACAAATATACCGATTACTCTTACTCTTACTCTGTTACATATATAATTGATACAGTAAATTGACTTAAATTTTAAAATTATAAATGATTATGATCAGAATAATAATGCAAGTAATAACTAAAATAGTTATTAAAATGCGGCATCTGGCCTGTAAAAACCATTCAAGCAGTCCCAAAAGAATGAGAAACTGGCTTGTTAGACAAAAAGTGTAAGAGTGGTAGTAAGTAATTATATTTATAATTGTAAGATATACCATGCACATTTCAGCCGATGTTCACCTTTGCCAAGGACAGTATGCGTCCGCCTCAGTTTACTTGTTCGTTAATTGGTTTTTCTGTCAGCAGAATACTTTAAAAGTTCTGGATGAACGTTCGTGAATTTTTGGGAGGGGTAGGCTTTGCAACAGGAAACCGTCCACCAGATTTTGCTGTGATCTGTGGCTAGATCTAGACTCTAGATTCGGGAATATAAATTCGGCCTCAGTGTAAGTTTGCAGTCTCGTGCTATTTGGTTGCTAGGTTTACGTTATTGTTAACAGATTGACGTAGAGGAGCTGCAGTTACAGTTGACAGAGCCAATGCGTGGCTGTCAGACTGCACTGCTGGATCTGATCGATGCGTGCATCAAGGAGCTCAGACACGGCAATCGTCTGGTTTGTGCTTGACACAGCTTACTGAACTACTGGATCATTGTATCATGACCGCAAGCTCAACATGTAACGTAAATGTCGATTTATAGAGCGTGATTACGTAACACCTCTAATGCGCTATCGCCTCGAGTGTCAGATACGTCTTCAAGTCCCGCCTAAATTGTTCGGGAGTCGACAGCTGGATCCCTCAGACAATCGGGCAGTGAATTCCAGACTGTTGGTCCGGCTACAGAAAAAGCACGGCTCCCAAAGGTGCCACATCGAACTTGTGGTAGTAACATCTGACAACATGTGATGTGCTTTGACATAGACTGTTTAAAAAGTATGTAATAAAATAATATTCATTCACATGTAGGGGAGAACATACAATACTATACACATTAGAAAAGGCTAGAAGACTAAAAGAGCTCTTCTTTTTGTAAGTAAGTAAGTAAGTAAAATGATATATAAACGGTCCTCTTAACTAAAAATGTCACAAAGTGCCGTGGTTTCCAAACAGGTGTGTCTTCAACAGCCATTTGAACTTTCCGAGACTGTCGCATAGTCGTAGTGTACTGAATCGGATGTTAGTTTTGCCCCACATGTCTGCTGTGTTAACAACAAGTGAATAGTTCAATAGTCATTTTACCTCAGTATTCATAATATAACATGTACTGTTGCATGTTATTTATACCGTGTGCCTTTTCTTGTGAGTTGAGTGAATGTAAACATTACATACTTTTTTACTTTTAAAAGTCGATGTCTGTTACAGTACATGATTATCTCTGTTGGTTTCCATGACATGCCTTTGCCGAGGTAGTATGACTGTAAGAAACAGTAGTCTTTATATGTATTGACAGACCAGCTTTTTATTGGTTATATTAGAATTTTTTTAATACTGTTCATTATTTGCATTTTAATATATTTTTTCGCTGTAAATGTTAACACATACTGGTAGTCACTTGGTGAATGTATTTTAGCAAATAGGATCATTTGTTTATAGATGTTCTATGGTTATTCTACGATTATACGGTTCAATCGGTATGTTTAGGAGATAATATGTTACGCAGATTGATACTGTAGAATTTATCTGAACTAATAATTGCGTTAATGATTGTCCTGGCAGCTGGATACGGATGACATAACGGTCGAGAATGCGGTGACAAAGAACTTTGACAAGGTGGTACGCATGCTCGTCGATCCAGTTTGGCATCAGCTCAGTGCAAAAACGAAGCAGCTGATTGCCGACCTCAAAACTCTGCGCGGAATGCTGCAGTAAGTAGTGCAAAGTATCATGTCGCATTGTGGCACTTATTTGATGAGATTCTGTTTTGTTCTGTCCGAGTACTTGCATGAGGACTATAAAGGAGTAGGCTGGACACGCTTGCTAAATGTTAAGTTCCGGAAGATAAGGGCGAAGTTTATTGGAATGTTCTTGTCTACAGCATCTGTACACAATCATTAAGAGCAGTTCTTACACGGTGAATGACGGCGTATTGGTTTAGGCCTAGGTTCATATTTTGCGTATTTTCGTGTGTTTTAACTAGCACCAGTGTTTTGTCTTTGTGTCTCAGCCTTCCATTCGTCCGGGTCAGTAAATGAGTACCGGCTTTGGCTGGGAAGGCAAAGGCAGGTATGGTTCCCTGTGTCTGAACGTTAAGGGTGCCGGCTAAAATCTTCTTACTTACTTACTTGTCTGCTAAATCACTTGTTGTGTGTTGGGTGGGATGTCGAACTCTGCCAACTCGTTCACTGCGATGTCACTGATGTCGCTGGAATGTTGGTTGCAGACATCTTACTGAATATGACTGCGTTAATTTCTACAGCCTCGTTAACTCCGTCAGGTAACAGCCGTATTGATTCGTTAACGTTTTATCATATCATTGTTCTCTTATATTATCTCATATGTTTGCTATATTAAAGTGTTATAATTTGTGAAACAAGACAAATACGGCATATTGCTGATAATAATTCTTCGTGCTGCAACGTCAACGTTATACTTGATGCTGTGCTCACTGCTTGCAGAATTATGTTGCGTGGCATTTGATTTCTGAATTATAAATCGGTTATTTGTGTTTTTTTTGTCAAACAGGAGCAGCGAGAAAGTGTTTGGTTCCAACTCAGGCTGGTTGTTTACTGATGCTGCTGAAAGCCTCTTTGTCGTGAGTATTGTCGTCAGTGTTATATGTAAGGATACTTGCCTATTTCCTGAGATCACTGACGCCGATATTGGAACATGCATTCAACCAAACAGGGTTTTCATAGGTTCTTGAAAGTCCCGGATTTTTTCCAGTTTTCTAGCCTGGATGGTCTTTGCAAAGATACAAGTCCTTGAAAGTACTTGAATTAGTCGTTACAAGTCATTGAATGTGTCTTTCTTATGAGTTATGCTTGTTTGACAGTGTCCTGCAAATTCTCAATTATCTTATCTCAGTTTTTATGTTGCTTTTGCTTAACTAGATTTATTTTAGTAAAATTACTCGTGCGTACATGCTTACAATAATGCATTTTTGTATTATGGTGATGGTACTTGAAAATGGTGATGCGGTCCATGAAAATCCTTGAAAAGTCCTTTAGTTTGGTTTGCATAATTTACTAGTAATCCTGACCAAAGGTATTAATTTGTTCTAGTGCTCGAGATAAGGTTTAGATCTTACGGTGAGATCTTTTGTTTGAGCCGTCAGATGGCGCGGCATCATTGTTAATGTAACTGCTGGAGCTTGGCTGTATGCTGGTTGGTAGAATGCCAGGCGGAGACTGTACAAGCCAGCTGATGATATGGGAAAGGTTGCAAAAACCAGTTCTACATCATCCCACTCACATCTAAAACTTGGTAAAATATTGCATTATCTCTTATCTTTCTAGTCTTTTTTATATGATGTAATTTTTGTGTATTTGTGTCGTTTTGAAAGTATGAAAGTTGTGGACTGTTTGGCAGTATATGATGTGAAGTCTTAACTGGTTGATTATCGATACACTAATATTTCCTATAGTTATCTGTTCCAGCAGTCCCACCAGGATGTTGTGCTATAACTGTTGCCCAACTGTGTTACTGTGACACTCTTAGTGGTCCTAGCGGTGGCAGCAGCTACTCAGGCCACTATAAACATTACCGATTGATTGATTGAATTGTGTACCGGCTGTTATTTCCTTGTTTTGTGTAGTCAACTGATTCATGTTTCTATAAAGAGTTAACTGTTGACGATGTTTTTTCTCACAGAGCTGCAGTTTGAGGAGTGTCCCAAGTGGCTGGCTGTCAAAGATGTTCTCAGTGAAATTGAGATTGAAATTGAAAACAACCGTCAAGTGTCAGAAAACGTTGATTCGTGTGCTGGTCGCATACTGATAGCAGCGCAAGACGACAGAATCTGCTCACAGATACAAGATGTAAGACTCGTCGTCATTTTTGTAAAGTTTTTTAAAATAAAAGTTGTCACATGCAACTAGCATTGCTACACGGTAGACAGTAAAGCATGACGTCTGCATAAAATTGAAATTAAAGTCGATAACAATCTTTGTAAAGTGCTCTAGATCATGCAGGTTACTAGTTTCGTCGATCAGAGATTTGGAGTGCTTTCCGCTATGCAGAGAGTAGACTATTTCTGGGTGCTCAGGTAAGTTCATATGAAGATCATGTTTTTTATGGTACAGTATCTTACAAAAACTGAATTCATATTGGAGTTGCCCGTATGTAGCTGCTTGCTTTTAGCACGATACTTGTTTGGTTCCAAATTATGTGAACTCTGTAGTTGGAAATGATTAGTTGTTTTTAATGTCGACAGTTGACCGATGTTTTATCACCAGATTTGTGAGAGGTTTTGTGTTGATAGTGTAGCGGATGACCGCACACATGGGATGTATCATGAAACATCCGAGTGTGACAGTTCTCAATATAATGGCTTTGGAAGCCATGACACTGTGTCATTTGATGACCATATACCACCGTAAGACGCGGTTAAAATAGTTTCGGCATTGCTAGGTTTTTCATAACGCGATGTGATTGTAGAATTATTTGTGATGAGATGGTTTGTAGAAACCTTTGAAGCCCAGATGTAGCTGGATGCTATATGCAGTGGTGTGTTAGTGTATTATACTTGTAACTGAAATGTCGTCGATTCATGGCTTACCAGTCAGTCCGTTGCAGCAACCTTTGTCTTGTTGCTGTGTTGCTAACCTACTGTGTGCTCAGGCCAACTCAGCCTCCTACCCTCAGTGGAACGGGAATGGATAGTAACTCACCTAGCATGCACTATAGAGGAAAGACCTCGTCCAGATAACTGAGGTGGTGGTCTCTTTGCTTGCTGCTTCACAGGTAAGTAAGTAAGTAAGTAAGTGAATTTGTGTTCACGCAACAGTCCTTACAGCCTAAACTGTCACGCAGACGCTATGCTAGTGTTTCGTATGCTCTGCAGAATTAACACAGTCTTCAGACGTGCACAGAACTGAGTCAGTGTCAGTGATAGATCACGAACAGACAATCGGAGTGAGTTCAAGCGCGTTGGACCATTGTTTATCACAGCGGGCAGCTTTTCTGTGTACTGTATGCGTATGCGGTGCTGTGGCGTCATTAGCAGTAATTGGCCGTGCACATCTGAGATGTGAAGCGTGATTGTCACGACTCAAATGCTGTTCTGTGACAAATATGACGTATTAGACTCTGTTACATATTAGACTTTGTTACATATTAAACATTACAGTGTAGTAAGTAAAGGTAAGGTAAATGTGTATTTGTATAGCGCCTCGTCGTGAACACACCTCTAAGGCGCTCAGGTATGGCACGCGTTCTCAGATCGAATCTATCTCGTGATGTGGTGTAAACACTGTGTTTAGTATATTTCCAACGGAGGCCAGTCTCTGATGATGAATTTGTATGAGCGACTGATAACGCAGAAGAAAGGCGGTGCAGTGTCGCAGGTGAGTCTAACGGATTCTTTCACTGTTGTGCCTCGCTGTATAGGACAGCACTAAGTGTCGTGCATCTGTCTGTGAAGTAAAAGGAAAGTAAAGTAACGTGAATTTGTATAACGCTTTATCATGGTACACATGTCTAAAGTGCTCGGATATGGATGTCAATCCGTATCTGATGTTCCTGCTCCTAACTCAAGAACAGAAAGTTGAATTTAAGCACACAGGTTTTCCACAATTAATTCTTACATCATTGCTTTACTGGAAAAGATTCTGGGTATTGTCTGTCTGTGTGTGAAATGTCAAATATGATCAAATGCAGTATGGTCGCATGTGCTGCATTCAGCATTCCCTATTCATTGTGCGTTCTTTGTTGTTAGATGCCATATATAGATTTTCTTTTTCTTCCTAGTTTGTGCAGGAGACAAATTATCAAGTAAAACATGATAAATATATTAATTTTAATATTGATTGCTTTTAAAATCGAACCTAATCGTTTGCATTTTAACTTATTTTATTAATTAGGTATCTCTCTAGCTTCTGTTAATTGATTCAGATTTTCACATCATTCACAGCTGTTAATACAGTGTGTTCCAAAAAAAGTGACACAATAACTGCCACAAATCTTATCAGAATTAAATATCATCTTAGCATCTTTAATTATCACCTTTCTTGTACAAACATTGCAAATTTCAACAAAATCCACTGCACAGTTTTTGAGCAACAGCTGTTTAAAAAAAATGGAACTCAAAAACAGAAGTTTCCAATATGGAAAAGTCGCCTTAGCAGTTAGTACGCAATACCATCAGTTACAGTTTGTGCTGAAAGTGGTCGCCATTTGCACAGACATTTGCATGTCTCTTGTGCAGACCGTACATTCTCTGCTGCTGCCGGACTTTCTGTCTGCAGACCCTGTAGCGTCAATCTGCCGCAGAAGTCGGTCCAGTGCTGAACAAGACCAGTCCTTATCAGGAAATTCCTCCAACAACTTTCTGGCACTGTAACCCTTACTCTGCCTTAAAACTTTGATCAGTATTTCGTCCTCTTTAGTAAAAACCATTGCTTTTTACATCAGCAAAACGCGTCACAAAAAATGTAACCAACATTATGTCATTATTTGTAACACTTCCTGCAGTAAGTATGCTAATCGGTATTTTCCATATTGGAAAATTCTGTTTTTAAGTTCCTTTTTTTAAAAAGCTGTTGCTCAGAAACCATGTGGTGGATTTTGTTGAAATTTGCAATGGTTGTGCCAGAAAGGCAATAATTAAAGCTGCTAAGAGGATAATTAATTCTGATTAGGTGTGCCGTAGTTATAGTGATTTTAATTTTGGCGTCACTTTTTTTGGAACACAGTGTATGTGTTACTTACAGGAGAGTGAACGAGAGAGTGAGACGAAAGAGTCATTGCCAGCTGGTAGGACTGGGCTTAGGAACAGGACTGCATCACCTACGAAGTCTAAAGGACGGAGAAAGGTCGCTGTCAGGAAAAAGCCGACTGCACAGAAAGCATCCTCAGTGACGTTGACTCAGATGATCGGAGCCTCAGACACAAAGCATCTGCACACTACGGCGGACACTGAAAATGTAGTCTTGTACTTACTGGCTTCATTGTTGTGAGGATTTATTTTGTGAGAATTACGAAGGAACACGGAATAATTTATAAAATAAGTAGGATTGCGTAAAATGTGGGGTGTGTTCATAAATATATTGAGTTCGTGTTATACGCTGTGTGTCAAAAAATGACGGTAAAATAATTTTGAAAATTGGTTAAGATTTGACAGAATTATCGTCACAATAGGGTGGTCGTTTTTTTTGAGACACAGTGTATATCACTTGTAACAGTGCAAGTTTCTGGCTTTATAGACACTATATGTCCGTTATGAAAGTGCCATTAAGTACAGATTATCTGACCAACCTGTTGTTGATATTGCCATATTTTTAAATCATTGTTTGCAGTGAAACTGTTGTGCGTTAGTCTGCAGATGCCGCTAGTGATGGTGCAGCTGAGTCGGGACGATATCGATTGTTGAGGTCGCCAATGGCGGTGCTTCATCCGTTCTATGGTTCAAATGATCCAAACAGTTTCAGGCGAACACTCGACGAGCTGATGCCGTCCTATGTCATTCTGTACAATGTCGACATGACTTTCGTTAGACAGCTCGAGGTCTGTGCTCACCTTAGCATTTGTTGTTGGCATTCGATCGTTTTTGATATCGTTTTTAACTTATGTCCCCCTCTCCTCCAATAGATAACATCTTAGCTATGATGTTTGTCTGGAGGTAAGAGGGGAGATTACCAGAACTGTTCTGTGTTGTATCGTGTACTGAAGCTGTGCACAGTCATAAGCACACTTAGATGAGCAGTTCTTACAGCTCTCTGGATTGGGTTTTGTCACACTGGGCCCATTTCACTGTGTGTAGATTTATTTGTGTTTATCTGTGTGTATTTTGTGTGTTTTTGTTTTATACTGCATATGTGTTACATTATTGTGAGCTCGGTAGGGTGGACCTGATGGGATTGAAGCCTAATCCTTAGGACCGTATCTTCCTTCAGTCTTAAATATCTGGCAATATTTGACACTGTTGGTTGGGTTATTCGACCCGCAAAAACTGGTCCCCTATAATCTGTAATGTGTTTGTTGGGACGTTAAACCTTAATAAATTAAGGCTACATTGAACTCATCGAACTTCAACCAACTCAACACGTGAAATGTAAGTAAGTAAGTAAGTAAAATGTCAATTTATATAGCGCATTGTCGTGTACAAGTACACCTCTAATGCGCTGAATGAAATGGTACAAGAAAAGCATAAAATACATGTATAGGTGTGTAATGACAAGTGTTTTATGACTTTCAGCTGTACGACCATGATGAACGTGATTGAAACCACATATCTGTACTATTTTGCATCTAGATGCTGTACCACCTATTGGCATCCTATTTTTATCATGTAGCCCCCGATCAACTTACCTTTCAAAATGGCGGCAAGTTCCGTTGAACAGCATCGATGTATTGTTGTATAGGTCTGTGAATTACTACCAGACTATCTCAGCAGTAGAAACTATTAAATGACGTTTATGTAGCCAGCATTTGATATGGTATTGTACCTGTTTTCATCTGCCAGCATTTCAACTGCATTCGCTTTTAAAAATTGCAGTTTTGAGTATTATTTTGCCCAGCAGCAGCGGACCGTCTCTGACGTGCTTCTTGTACAACTAATATCGCAGCATGTTTAATGTTGTACTGTGGCAGATATTTAAAGCATCTCATTCGGACCACCCACTTCGAGTGTACTTCCTGATGTACAAGGGCTCTGTGGAGGAACAGCGGTATCTGACAACGTTGCGAGCTGAGAAGCAGGCTTTTGAGTACTTAATACGACAGAAAGCTGTGAGTGCCCGTGCGTGTGTAGATGATGACGTAGTGATGTGACAGTTGAATAGTGTTTTATAGTTGCTGAAATATGTCAAACTGACAAGCAGATTATCACTAATCCTTCACATACCCATGCATTTTCCGTAGCTGGACCAACAATCTGAAATTCACTGCCTGATCATCTGCACGATCCAGCTGTTGACTCCAAACAGTTTGGTCGTAAGCTGAAGACATATCTGTTCGCTGGACATTCGAAGCGTTAGCACATTAGAGGTGTTAGCGTAATTGCTCTCTACAAACCAACTTACTTATTTACTGACATCTTGACGTCTTATGCTGATTAGTATTCTAATTTTCATTAATTTTTAGTTTTGATTTACATGGTAGACTGAACTGGCTATTTGTAAGTTTTCAAGCTCACATTAAGTGTCTTTTCATGCTGTTTCACATTATATTAAGTAATTTCAGTCACGTATTGTATATTTCACTTTTTGTTGAATCAGTGAAGTTGAATTCTGTTTTTCGAGGTTTGTTGATGAATCAGTTTGTTAATAGGTGATGGTGGTGCCGGAAGAGCGAGAAGGGAAAACCGATGACGACCCTTGGCTTGCAAGAGATGCTGCTGCTCCGGCAACTGCTGCTGTTGCTACAAGGAAAGGCGGCTTCGAGAGACCAGTTCAGCGGAAAGTTTGTAAAGCTTTTGTTTGCCTGTGTTTGCTTAATGTTCAACTAATATCTCGGTCATCGGTGAAGATTGCAGTAAGTGTTTATGAGAAGATTTTTGGGAGTAAGTATGTAGCCTAAGTAGGTAAGTAAGTAAATTTATATCGCGCTGTTCTAACGGTCTAAACAGTCACGAAAGCGCCAAATCATGTTCCGTAGGCGGAACAAAACAGTATTGTCTTCAATGTGCTTTGAAACTGTCTGAGTGTGCCAGGTGATGCACGCAGGGTCAGTGGCAGATCATTCCAGACACAGGGTCCAGAGACTGCAAAACTGCGTGAAGAACTATAGCATAGCTTTGTTTGTGTTTGCATTTTGGTTTTAATGTATTGATGAGTAATGTCTAAGTTTATATAAGTAAGGTGTGTAAATGTCTAATTCTGACTGTAACCTTTCCTCTTGGCCACTCAGCCAAACATGAACAGTATCGTATCACTTTGTTTACAGTTGCATTTTTTATTCTTTACTGTATTACTGTATTACTTTACAAC
>Ga0209562_1000634_pt1 | contig 12211 bp, 5 predicted proteins | sample WorMetvacBELIZE2_FD_187399 | JGI IMG/M metagenome (GOLD analysis project Ga0209562, IMG submission 187399) | Marine gutless worms symbiont microbial communities from Max Planck institute for Marine Microbiology, Germany - Olavius vacuus BELIZE.2... | ecosystem: Host-associated > Annelida >...
GCATAGAATATGTAATATAGTAGCCAGGCGCCAATGAATAACAGCCTTTTCTTTCGCGGGCCAATTCGCTCCTAGGAACGAAAGTTCCTGTAAGGGCAGTGCGGTATCACTGAAAGTTTCACTGACCCACCGGCCGTGCCACCGGTCATTCAGATCAGTGATGCGTTCGGTAAGCGAGGCCGCTGGGTCAGTGTGGTGGAGCGAGCATTGTGTAATTGTTTCCGACAGGTCCGGTGGCGGAAACCACTATTTTCGTCACTTATGGCTTACCGGTTACCATTTTAACAAGCTTATTAAAAATAGTCTACTCATCGTGTAGGAGACATGTAGCTCACAGAACTGTCTCAGTGCTTTTTTAGTGAACGTTCGCTATATGTCGTCGTCTGTCGTCTGTCTGTAACGCTCGTGTGCCCTACTCAGGTGATTGAAATTTTTGGCACTGTTCCTACGCCATTTGGTACGTTGGCCATCTGCTGACATCCAGGTAAAATTTTACGGTCTGGCCTAAAACCCGGCCCGGCCTGGCCCGTTGGCCTTAAATGCGGCCCAGCCAGGCCTAAAACGCGGCCCGGCCGCACACACCATATTACGCAACAGGAATGCGACGTCGCACACAACTTCAAAGCGCCGCCCGCCACCCGGTCTGGTCTATTGTGAAGTGAAGCTGACCACTGTCTGTCGACGAGATACGCACTCGTGGTGAAGCAATAGCAGCCAGTCATTGGGTAACTGGCGCCACCCATTCATGGCCATTGTTAGTATTGTTATGGTACTCGATTTCTGAGCTACTGTTATTGTGTTTTTTTGCGGTAATAATGCATTACTGTCGTTGTTTGATGCATACATTTCATATATGATGGCTTTGTAGCATATGCAGTCAGATGATCAAGGACAGCAGTCTGCTGAAACAGATGGTGAGCAGTCGTTTAATTTAATATGCAATAAACGGAGTATTTTATCATATATTATATATTCATTGATGTGACTACATGCATAGGTAGGATTGAAGTTTGCATTGCTACATTGTGGGTCCATCGCCTGTATTTTGTGATGTGTTTTTACTCAATTACAGATGTGGTCATTTTTTGTCATTAAACTTTGTGCCATTGTATTGTTGCAATTCTTTCTTGTCATAAATTATAGGGGTGGACAGATACTGATTTTCTGCTGGATACCGGATTCAGATACCGGTATCCGACACCTAAAATCTGGCCAGATCTAGATTTAGCTGGATCACATTTTTGTTGTAACTGTAATACTAGGCTTGTTAAAATGGTAGCCGGTAAGCCGGTTTACCGGTTTCATAGTGGTAGCTGGTTTTCAGAACGTATCACCGGTTATCAAATTTATCGCACATCACGTCGACATGACCCAGGCAACGCCGACGCCGATGTATTGTGCTGTCGTGAGTGTTGTCGCCCGCCATTTTCTCGCAATTCCAGCGTCGTCGGCAACTTTTGAACATCTGTTTTGGCGACTGGTAGACTGTCGACTAGCACTGTTCACGTCTGCTGCCGCAATACGTGGACAGTCTTGTATTTCTGAATGGAAATAAGTAACTGAGTAGGCCACTAGGCCTAGCAGCGGACTTCGTATGCCAATGCTAGTGACATTTCTCGGTCATACACTGACATGAGGTCGGACAGTATGGTGAACAAACGTGTATCACATGTGCGTTGCTCATGAGCACAGACCTAATTCACAACAACAGTTGCCCAAAGTCACCAATGCACGTAGGCCAACATGCCTTCCGTTTGAAACAACGCAAAACGGCGATAGTTAGCCTATCTCAAGGACGGCCTTTTGATGCCGCCCGAAAGGCCGTGAATAGACAGCTGCACGACGGCCTCCTGTCGCCCACAGCTTTGTCCGCGATAGGAGACCACTGTGCCATCCAGATAGCATTGAAACACGAGCTTCAATTCCGTGTCAGTCACAGCAGTCACATCAGACACCGCTCAAGTTGTTTGATTTGTACTTTGCCCACAGCTGACAACGACATGGGTAGCCACAGCAGCAAACAGGACGTAGGCTGACGCCAGCCCGGCATCGTGTATGCTGGCCGCCCGCGTAGCTTGATCGCCACCGCCTGGTAATCTAGGATATGGCTGGTCTGGTCATGCTTCAGTGGACGTGCATCTTGATTCTCCACACACTGCTGCTAGCCTTGTTTATCCCCCTCCCCACATTCTGCCATCCAGGGATTAAAGAAATTTAGCAAGATGCAACTGCACCCAGCAGCAACCAGAGCGTTTGGTTACACTGTAAACGACGGGTCACTGAATGCAGACTGTCGTCGACGTAGTGATTACGTAATGGCGTTTCACTTGGCCGACTGCCTTCCTTTCCATGACTCATGGCCATGTGACACATGACGTCACGTAATCCGATTACCGGTAAATAATTGGATTCCACAAAATGATTACCGGTTTTGTTTAAAAAACGGTTTTAACACCACTGTGTAATACAGTAGGCTGATAAATGAAATCACAGTTACAGCATATCACGTCCATTTCTTCCAGCAAAAATGTCCAATGCAGTACTGTAGAATAATCAGTAGATCAAACAGACAAATATATGACTGTTCATAATTCTGAGCAAGTTTTCTTTATATTCAACAGTTTTTCAGCATTTTCTGGTGATGCATGATTTCTTTTGTCAGTCAGGATGTCTCCCACAGTGCTCCAGACTCGTTCACTGGTTACGTTTGTTGGCTTCATAAGGCCAGTGTACTGCAACTGCTGTGGTGGCCTCCAGTAGTCAGTCCTACAGTTCGGTGAATTGAAACCATTGGCAAACCATCTGATAAACTGCCAACCATTCGCCGGTCGCTTCATTTATGTAGCAAACGAGTCGGAACGACAGACTCCTGATTTGCACATTTCTGTGAATCGTGCAATGTCAACTGTGTGAAGTTGTAAACATGACTTCTACGTACATCAAAGCTAAGTGCAGGTCATTGTTCAGCTGGCTCAAGTACAGACTGTCGGCTCAGCATCTATCAGACAATCAACAGGCTGCATCGGCAGATTGTCTGACTGATGTTGACGCTGTAATTAGCTCCTGTCCAGTCCGGGGTGAAACAAGCAGTCCGACCTGGCCGGAGATGGATTTCACTGGATAGTGGAAATATCTGTCCATCCCTGTAAATTAGGTAGTACATTTGTTGTTGTTAACATTATCATTATCATCATCACCAACAGCAGCATTGTCATGCTCTGTCAACAACAAAGTTCGTTATTCTGCTGCTATGTGTGAAAGCTTAATATAAGCTAACGGAGGCAGATGTAGCTAATTGATAGTCACAGCTCTGTCATGTTTTGATGTGTTTTCAGTATCTGCTCAAGCCCCAGCACTGGAGGTTTGTAGTTCTGCTAATTTATCGCATCGTGCAACACACACTCGAGTTGCTACACCAACAGCTCGGCAGAAATCTATTGGATTACTGGAATTTATGCTTACGAGGCTCAAAGTTTACTTTAATATTGCGAGTAGTTATTTCGTCGAGAAATGAGATACAGGAAAACTGCGAGTATAATACATAGAAATGCCAGAAGTTGCACCTACATGTTATACTAGCCAACTTTTCAGACAGGTGCAGACATAGACAAACCTTGCATGGCAGACTCATTTCCGCTGTGCACCAGTGACAGTTTTCAATCATCTTTGGTAAAGATTAACAGAGCCATTGTCTGGTATAGCCAGTGTGGGTAAGTGGATGTCATTGGCATGACTACTCTGGATATTGACTGATAGCTTGCATCTGCCAAGTGCAGTAAAAGCACTTGCAGAGGCTGCCAGTATGATGCAGCTGATCACTACTATTTAACCTTTCTGAGTTTAAATTGCATACTGTAGGCATAATTAATTATGAGTTCTAAACAGAAATGTTATGCTGCTGCAGAAAAAGCTTTGCAGTAAATACTACTGTCACTGTCTGAGCTACAGCTGCATATTGTAAGTTGGTGAATGAACCGTGGGGGAGGGGGAGCAGTGAAACTGCAGTACTGGAAAATGCTGGACCAATGATGTCAAGTTTGAGAGACCTAAAATGCACTACTGGAAAATGCGGGATCAGAAAATGCAGAACCAAAATTGCATGCGTGGAAAATGCAGGACCTTGAATACAACTGACAGAGACAGTAACCATGGCAATCACCCGTGCACTAACTGTCAGTTGTTGGTATCGTGAATTTCATGATGTCTGATGCATATGAAAAATCCGAAAGGTCGTGGCTTTGTTTACACACGTGACAACCAACTCTGTCAACAAACAAACACTACTTAAACTTCAGTTAATAATACGTCACTTTTTCTCAATTCAATTCATGCAGTGAAATTGGTCCTGCATTTCCCACCCCTGCATTTTTGGTTCTTCGTTGTTCAGTCCTCTATGTTCAGTCCAGCATTTTCCGGTCCTGCATTTTCCTATCCTGGAAATTTGATCCCCCATTTTGCAGTCGTGTCGGTCAGTCTTTGATCTATTTGGTCCCTTATTTGTCGGTCGTGCATTTTCAGTCGACATAATGACCATATCAGCAGAGTGTTTTCTGTAGAATGTACAGTACAGTGTGCTGCTTATTGATAAGTTATGGTCTCGGTCAAGTTCAGTGCTGTTTGACGTCTTGCAGCTGTATTGGTGTAAGTTTGTACCGGTACTGTGCTACAGGTATTAAGTTGTGTTACTATTGCAGCTTGCTGCCGATGGACAGAATGAATTTGTGAAGAATTACTTACAGCAGCGTGAACAGTTGATGAGCCAGCAGATGGAACAGAAGAAACGCTACGAAGGTGCTGATTGTGGATTGCATGCGTTAAGTCTGCAAAGTCAAAATCACTATGGAAATATTGTGTATAAGCATGATTGATATATGCACTTCTGATCTGTATGGTCTTTGGTTAACACACTAAAGCCAACTGCCAACTGCCATGGTGTCATATTATAGGGCACGTACTTGTACTACCGTTTATACTCGCGTATAAGCCGTCCCGCGTATAAGCCGACCCCCATTCCTGCATCCGACAATCTAGCAAAAACTAGTGACCCGCATATAAGCCGGTAGCGGCAATCAGCGATGAACGAGTACCCTGGATCTGTGCATTGTCACCCCGCGCGGCCTGCGCAAACCCTGATTACGGCGCCGCATGCCGACGCACCCCGCACGCACGCGGACGTCCGGCAATGCGTCCACCCGACGCAATGCAAGCCGCCGCACTGGTATGCAGACACAGCAGCAGCAGTTTGCGTGTGGTCCTGCCGCGTGCGCGACCGCGGCAGGTGCCTACTAATGGTCCATGCCATGGTCCATGCCATGCTAACTCCGGCTGTTGTGCTATGACCCGAGTATAAGCCGACCCCCAAAGCTTTATCGTCAAAATTCAGCTGAAAATTTTCGGCTTTTACGCTTTATACGGTAGCTAATCTTGGTGTCCTATAATTGGGTAACTGTTCTCCTGTTATGATGCATTATGTTTCTGAGCTTTGGCCTAGTCATCACGACCTATGACATTCTTGGCATTGCAAATTTACACTGTCATTTACACCTAACACAAGGAATGTGTATACCAATTTTAACTTTCTGTGATTTTGTTTTTGCATAGCAAGCCATGTTGTCTGTACTTTGTGTGGCTAGTGATCTTTGAATGAATACCATATCACTTATTAAGTTATTTGGACAGTGCTGTAAAATATGTGCTAGGTTGTAAATTGCCCAAAATGACTTGTAATGCAACACACGGTAATAGCGAACGCCTTTCTGCCTGTCTCTCAAATGCTTGCATTGTAACAACGAAAGAAACTGGTGCCCATATTTTTATACTACATGAGAGATCGTTTGCTTGAGCTGACAAGAAGAATGGTTGGTGGGGTGACCCCTTCTACCTGACATTTCAGGCCAAACTGCCCCTATTGGAGTGAAAACGCTGAATCGATATTTGCTCATAGTGCCTCGGCCGTAACACCTAGTGAAAAAGTTCAATTATTGCTAATGGGAAATCCACTACGAGCTTTCCAGTGTGACTAAGATGAACAGCATACGTTGCACCTAAGCCCCCAAAGGGAGATCAAAAAAGCAAAATGGCCATTATCCGTCAAAAAGTGCGCCTTAGCCATAACACCTAGCCAAAAAATTCAATTAACACAAATAGGAAGTCTTTCCATTGAGTCTAACAGTGTAAGTTGCCTATAAGCCCCCAAAGGGGTGCTCTAAAATGCAAAGTGACCAGTTTTCGTCCAAAATTTTAACAATAATCTGAGATAACTTTGAAATGGTATGCGATAGGCTATCAGTTAGTATTAATCACTAATAAGAAGTCGCATATGTGCTTTCGATTGGTACCAACACTGGTGACCTTGAATCACCGTCAGTGGCATAATAGCCCTTATTTTGCGTTATTTCACCGAATTCGATAGCTTTATAGGTCGATTACGCCACAGTGGTTGAAGATAGACCTATAATGTCCGCAGAATATCGTCTTCCAGTTATGTTTGGCTAAATCTGACCCACGCAGCAGTTATGCGGTGTCTCTGCGATAGCTGAGTTTCTTATATTCCTTGGGATACAGATCGAGGGTATTCAGGGTCTGGTGGGATAGTCTGCTATTACAGCAGTTCAGTTTTTCTCAGCTTGGCATGCGAGTATACTGTTGTGGCTAATGATGAAAACAGAAGTAAAATGGAAGTTTTGATTATAGCTATATTCTCGGTGATTTTTCGGTCATAATGCATCAACCAGCATTTGACAGTTATCGCAGAATAAAAGTATTCTGATATTTTGGAATGTAGCATGTAGGCCTCTGCTGTATTGCAGATTGTGGTGTCATGTGGCTACAATTTCTCAGCTGTGTGGAGAGTACATTAATGTATCAAGTTGTTCTTGTTGTTGTTTCCGATAGTGACACTGTAGCAGTGACAGCAATCGGCTGTTTGATGTTTGGTGTAGAAGAGGCGAGCCGTTCCCAGAGTGAGTGTGAGACGGAAGACAGTACTGCCTCGCCTGGAAAGCATTCAGCAGGTGAGACATCAGCAGTAAAGGCTACTAGAGATGAGGAGCAGTCTGATGACAGCACCGATGTGGAAGATTCGGAAACGGTGAAGGAGAACGTTGTCCACGCTGGCGATGGTGATAAAGCTAAAAAAGGTTCATCACTTTAAACATTTCGGAGATTTGTTATAGAAAGTAGCTAATAATTGTTGCCATAGTACACTGTTGTCCATATTCCATATGAAGTGTAGCAGTTTACCTTGATGTCGGGGGGGGGATTAAATGTTGCTTGTGCAACAACTTTGGTGCACTAGGGGAAAGATGAACAGATTAGATTTTGAGGTCACAGCAAGACTAAATGTAGTCAAAAAGGCACAAGTTCAGATGTCACAGTCACAACCTTCGAGCAAAAGCATACCGGTCGATGATTCGCTGTCAAGGACCGTCTAGTTGTGCTCTGGATGCTTTTGTTAGAGGATAATATGAACATGAACTGAATGCTAACTACTAGTAGGAATAGCCCACATTGTGCAGTTGACCTATAGTGTGTTTGGTGGGACATTAAGCCTTACTCAATCAATCAATCATGATTGCTAGGTCCCATTTTGAAGTTAATTTTCTGCCTCTTTTACAGAAAAAAAATTTGTAATGAATACCTTTGTTGTGATTATAGTGTCGTCATATGTTACGTTTTAGATTCAGAAAAACGTTTGACGTCCGGTGTGTCTCAGTCACAAGATTCCGCAAAGTATGTGTTTTCAGATGTTTCTACAATGGAATCTTTCTGTATGTGTGTGTACTCGATATAGTTGTATGTATTCAGTTATTTGAGATTTGTATATTGCTTGAAACGTATATTTAAGATGAGTAAAAACTGTTGGTAACTTGATGACTCGTGTCATCCATTTCAGTCACATTCTTCGTCGTTAGATGCATGCTTTAGAGTCTTGCTTATATGAAAACGATATATTCCATCGATGTACGTGATTCCATGTTCTGTTTCATTGTAGTTGTGTCGTAAGAGTGATGTGCCATGTATTTGGAATGTCTGTTTAGAATGCTATGTAAAGCGGCCCACACAACTGCAATAAAACTAAAATAAAAGTAAAATAAAACAAGTTCACGTTTTTGTTTTATTGCAGCCCTCTGCACAACTGCAATAAAACTAAAATAAAACAAGTCGGTAGGAGTGGCTTATGCTAATGAGCTAGGCCTATCTTTCGATGCATCGATGACTTCGAATGACTTTGCCGCAGATTTATATGATATTGAAGTATCAGTTGGAAAGTGCAATAAGAAGAAAGAACAGAGCATCCACAGTAACAGTAGGTTGTTGGCATTCTACAATGCAGACAGTCACTAAGTTAAGTTAAATGCACACAAAATTTAAGCATAAAACTAAGCAAAGCAAATACAGCTGGCAGAAACTGGTTGTAATGTTGATTGATGACAGTTGTGCAGAGACGGAACTGCATGGAGCCGATGGTCTGTTTTATGTGTAGAGAGGTTGGTGATGCAGTGATGCAGGAGACTGCAGCCAGTGCTTCAGAGGATGTCCCTGCTGACCGTTCTGTGCCAACGAAAGACAGATCACGTTCATCTTCTGCGTCCAGTGGAACACGCTCTCCAGTTCGAATGCGCAGTGTGGAACGTGAAGACCAAAGAAGCCGATCTGGTTCGAGGTCTTCACGTTCAAGGTCACGTTCGAGGTCAACGTCGGCACGAAGCTCAAGGTCGCGATCTAATGAACGACGTTCGAGGTCTCCATCCAGAGAAGTAAAGAGGACGTCTGGAGATGATGTAATAGGAAGTGCGGCTGCCAGACTACAGTCCAATGAACCGCAGCATAGCTCTTCGGATGAAAATGATAACCAGGATCAACCTGGCAAGGCTACGAAAGAAGTATGGGTGCCGATTTAACTGATAATTATAAAATTGTTCTCAGCAGCAGAGAATGTGTGTATGTTGAAATTTTGTACACCTTACCGGTGCAGCAAGAGTAGACTAAACTTTGCTGTTATTTGTGGTTTGTCATGGATGACCTAAGTTCAGGTCGTACTGAGGCCTATACCGGTAATTGATAGTGTTGGAAGGGGCATCTGGTAACATTCCTCCAGTGCACCAAAAACCACCTTACAAATTCTAGTCTTTTACGGGCCTACAAATGTGCTGTTGGCCAACATTTTAGAGGCATATTTCCGTGTGTGATATTTAGTGACTTGGTACTCGCGTCCATAATAAGTTATGTGAATGTTAATTGTGCTGGCTTATGTCTTGTGGTAGGGTGTTGTACAAGCTGTTGAGCTAACTGTAGAAGAAAGTCAGGATACTGGTGACAGCAAACTGTAAGTGTTCTCTCATTGCACAGATGTTTTTTTAAAATCTGGCATTGTTATATTCTACAATATTAATTAAACTTATTTACTTATTAAATAATACTTGGTTATCATTGTTGTGAGCATCTGTTTGTGGTAAGATCTTATGAAGACGTGTATGAATTTATAATTAGTGACACGCGGTTTCTTCACCCTGTCGGTATGTAGCCAACTTGCTCCGAACAAGTTCGAGTTTTATGTTTATGTCTTTGATGCAGTGAAGTGAGTGGAGAAGTTGATGATTTAAAACAGAAGTTTGGTGATGTACCAAAAAAGACTGTAGACCAACAGGTATTAAACTTAGTTTTTTATGCTGGGGTGTTATAATTGTAGACTGTAGGGATGTGTTCTTTTCTAATGTATTGTTTTCCAGTCAGTAACTAGTTTCTAAGTTATCTCACACGTTTGGCATTAAATTGCAGATAGGCTATTTTTTACTTATACACTTGTTAACTGTGAGGTGTTTGATTCGTTACATATTTTTGTTACAAGTAGCTTGCACCTTCCTTGCCTTGCTGTATATGTCAGTTAGAAGGTGCATTTTTCGATGGCCTCATCATGGGTGATTGGAACGGGCAACGGTGATGCATATAACAAGCGGTGTGGAAGACCAAGTAGCAGCCTGCAAGTATCAACTGATGACAGCTAGACATGCATTGATAGCATTGCTATCGTTGCGACACTGAATGGATTTGCCAGAATTCAGCGCACACTTCACACAGTTTCGGAAGCCATAATCATACATTATCATAGTGGACCAGCTATGCCAGCTGCATGTGACATTCGGATTGACTTCCAGTTGGTCTGTATTATGAAGTACGACAAAACTCTACACACGTATCATGCTCCCAGTATCACAATGTTGAATGGACTTGTTGGAATTCAGTACACTATTTCCACACTACGCTGTAATCGCATATTACCAGAATGGACTACATGCATGTGCCAACTGCATGTGAACGTGTAGGAAGTACGACAAGCTTCAAGACTGGTTCCTGTTACTCGTTGAATGCTACTATTCTGCACTTCCTGTTGGCAGACTATCAACAGCTGCGATGTAATTCAGTGTTTATTGTGACAGTTTACTTAAGAAACTTTTTGCATCGTTATGTTTCATGAAGGACATTTTCGTCTTCCAAGAACATTCGACTGTGTCAGAGTTAGCGAACGGCAACTCATCAGTGTTGGAATTTATCATGGACATTGTCACTGAATGCCACTTGAGTTTCCATCATTGATTGTATTGACATTCATCATGCATACGGTGGTCTGCTGCAGAAACATTGAATTACTCTTCTACAGTTATCATTACGTTGTCATCTGTTATTATCAACAGCATGTTGAGACCAGCTCCATTTTCGGTTGCCTTACATTTACGTCAGAAACATTAGTCGTGTCATCGTGTTTCACAAAGGACATTTTCGTCTTCCAGAACCGTTCAGCTGTGTTGCAGTTAGAGAACGGCAACTCATCAGTGTCGGAATTTATCATTGACATTGTCACTGAATGCCACTTGAGTTTCCATCATTGATTGTATTAACATTCATCATACGTAGGATGGTCTGCTGCAGAACATTGAATCAAACACTGTTCTACAATTATCATTACGGTATCATCTGTTATTATCCACAGATGTTGAGAATCCATTTTCCTTCCGTTCACATTTACTTGCGAAACATTAGTCGTGTCGTTATGTTTTACAAAGGACATTTTCATCTTCTATGAACATTCAGCTGTGTCAGAGTTAGAGAACGGCAACTCACCAGTATCGGAATTTATTGTTGACATTTTCACAGAATGCCAGTCATGAGTAATCAACAGCTGATATACAGTTTTTCCTTGATGCTGAATTAAGCCACTGAAATATTCTGATGAAGTTGCTGAACACCCTAAACAGAGACATATGTACGTTTCTACGAAGTTAACTGTCTTATGCACCTATAGCAATGCAAAGTAATGTTCGACAGATATGTAATCGTGGTGTCATCGAATTAATGTCGCATGACTTTACAGTGAACATCTGTCATCCTGCTGTTCTGCCTAGGAGCCATCCCGTCATCTGATTAGTTTTATCTTCTTTTGGATGAAGTTCTAGTGATACAGAAACAAGAATGTGTTCTGGAAGTCATTAAGCAATCTTAACAGATCGCTGAAGTTGGACGTATATTTGTCATCGAACACTGGACTGTTAAGCTCTGTTTTCCACACACTCTCGGCTGTATCAGAACTCACATAATGAGGAATGTGCTGCAAGAACATTTAACCAGCGCGTCAGTTAAATACTCTCCATATTTGACTGATGTAGACCAGTCATCGTGTTCATGGATATAATACTGAAGTATGACAGTTGTTGACTATCATTTTCAAAGCAAACATGCCAATAAGCAATCTTTGACCAACAGATTTGGAATACCTGCATGATGTTGCTCTCTTCTGAAGTCAGAATTGTGTGTATGAATCGGCCATTAAACTGGAATACTACAGAGTTGAAGCTCATGCTGGACATTTATTACACTAGTCACAGGAAGAAAGCTTCAGCTATGTTACATTGCCATACATTCAGCTATACGTGTGACAGCTGATGTTCATCAAATTGTTGTCACGTTATTAAGTAACTGAACTTCTGAAGTGATACTGTGTGGGGGACTTGTGTATTTTTGGACATAAATGCTCTGTGGAAATGGTTCACAATTCTTCATTATCACCGTGACCATGAAGTTCTCATATACAGCATGTCTGTGACGTCAACCTCATCATTCTGGCTACGATACTGAATGCTGTGCATATTCTAGATCCAGATCCATCAGACTGTCATCCATGAATGTTCGTTGCACTAAATGCGAATACTGATAG
>Ga0209562_1000635_pt1 | contig 12197 bp, 4 predicted proteins | sample WorMetvacBELIZE2_FD_187399 | JGI IMG/M metagenome (GOLD analysis project Ga0209562, IMG submission 187399) | Marine gutless worms symbiont microbial communities from Max Planck institute for Marine Microbiology, Germany - Olavius vacuus BELIZE.2... | ecosystem: Host-associated > Annelida >...
ATGACAGGGCCCCAGATTGAGTGTAAGGGGCCCCCAACGGAGTGGTATGGGCCCCGCAGACCACACAGAGTTCCTGGGCCCCCAAATTTACACTTTAACCACTGCAATAAAAATATTTAAAACTACAAAGTGAAAAAAACTGGGACTAATAAAGTATATCAATAAGGTGTTTCAAATAATGAAATAGTTCAATGCTAGATTCTAGAAATATCTAAAGAAGAGAAACTCTATTTGCATTGGAGATGCCATTCACAAGCACGGGACGGGCAGGTGACAATTTTTATATATTGACTTGTCAGGGGATGCTTATAGCATACTTTTCATTTCAAAGGGCTCTAATTTTGGGACCCTGGGTCAGATCACCAAAAAATAGCAACTGACCACAAATTGAGACCATTCTGCACATTGGAGTGAAGTTTCAATTCAATCATACTTGTTTCCAGAAACAACACAGTGTTCGTGTCTCCAATGCAGACATAACTTTTTACAATTAAATACACAGAGAATGAAAACACATACAGTGGTTGCACTGACAAGTAACAATAATGAACATTAGATCATACTCTAAATATAACATAATGTACAAAGTGAACATATACAGTTACACAGTAACTCGCTAAGACAATATAAAAGAACAGAGATAGTCAAGATTAGAACGCCACAAACTGGACTGTGTATCACTCGCATACAGCTGTCTGATGTACACAGGGCATTTCTGCTGTTCACTGCAAAGTTTGGCAGAGGCAGCAACATTAACCAGACGCTTCAGAGAATATAGGCAGAAGCAGAATGATGTTTTTTGTGTTACATTTCAAAAATGACTGATTTTGTGCAAAAGAATCTAAAAGTAAAGTTCACTGTGATAAGTAACAAGCTGCTTAAATGCCCTCCTTCAAGAAGTCACATATTGCACTCAGTCTGTGCTGTGCCTGCCACGACACAAGAACAAAAAGATCACAAAAGTGCAACACTGACACGAAGGCTGTCGGCTTCACACATATTTGTGGACCAATTCTGAGGTCGAAGGTCAAAGTAATGTCCAGACAAGAAACGTGAGGCAATGTTAAAGGGAGAGGCCATGAGAAATTGAAACATGGAAGAAGAACGAAGCATGAAACCACATATTAGTATGCACCATTGGGCTTATGCATAACAAGCAACAGGACACAGAAGAATGGAATACAGCTTGTAAACTATGCAAGTGGAACTCACAATGCCAAGAGATGAAGGTCACATGTCACCAGGCCTTAAAGCACAGCCGTGAAATGTGCTGTATAACTGACAAATAAATGGTCATAACGTTTCTAACTGTGTGGTAATGTACCAATAAAGTACCACGTTCTGAGATAATGCACAATTAAAAGGTCACAGGACAAGGTAAACATACTGCAGAGCCGGCAAATGCACTGCAACAGCTAGCACTAGCACTAGCAGGCAGTCACAAGAGCTTCACACTTGGCATGTCAATATTGCACCCAACAGCTAGCACTAGCACTAGCAGGCAGTCACAAGAGCTTCACACTTGGCATGTCAATATTGCACCCAACGCAATGACACACTTTACAAGCCAAATATGGCCAACTGTTACTGTCAAGATCCCAATGGATGAACATAATCTTGACACTGCAGGTAGTCAAATATTACATTAGACATTGCACTGCATGTCTTCTTGCTGTTTAATGGATTACTCAACCGTGTTATTTTTGCAAGCAGTCGAGTCTAAGGCATAGCAGAACTAAGATAATGCAAGCAAGCTGCAACATTTCTGAAGGAAAAGGCAAATACTGCAGCCAGTGCGCACTAAAACGTGGAAGAAAGTGACTGCAAGAGGCTGAAGCGTTTTGAAGAATGACACCTGTACACTCTACACCATCAAAAATGTTTGGTTTTCTCAGAAATGAATAAAAAATAAACAGGCAGATCAACCAAAGTACTTACTAACACGATTAATTTACAATAAAACACAGCATGTAAATAATGCCGACACATCTTACACAAAGATCTTTGCAGTTTTGTCAGTACCAGTGCAACTGATTGCCTCAAAATACTCGCCTATGAAATGACATTCTGTGTCAAGTGCGATGTGAAACCTCACTAACTAACTCGCTGCAGTTGTAGTTTAATGCAGTAAATTATCGGCTGCAGACATATCCACGTGGCACGGCATATACACGTACACACAGAAGAGACGTGCACGAAACTGAAGTCTGTTACTACTGCTGTCCTGCATGGTGCAATGTCATAAACTGACACTGGCAATCAAATGGTGTTCCTGTCATCCTTGTCAGATTCCATGATGTTACGATTATGAACATAGATAAAAATAACGCAACACACAGAACAAAAGTCTATCCAACTGACTAATAGTGCCCAGCATACTCAGCAATCTGTCACACCTTTATACCTGTATTGCTTACATCTGGAACTGGCGTCACCTTACCCCCTGGATCTGTCACTAACAGCAAACAGACAGCCACAGGTGTTAACATGAAGCAATATTAAGCAAAAGTACAGAGTCAGCTGCAAGCACGTATCACAGCATTTACACAGCAGCTACTAGCACATAGGCACTGGCATTGTGCGCAAGGCATCCGACGGTTTATCAACATTTCATCACACAATCATTTATCAACGTGGACATGTGACGACACGACACTCACAGCACCAATGCAAACAAACTCAACATCCGGTGTACTCGGTTAACTCCGAACTCCCATGACATTAGCCATCAACACAAACAACCAAGCCGTGCTATATAACTAATCATGCAAGATGCACTGTCAGTACCACAGCAATCCACTGCATGGAGAGACTCGTCTCCAAAATGACCTGGTGTATGCCGCTACGGACATCAATTCGGCTCACTCACTCCGAGTGTCTTTAAAGGTCATTTGATCCACTGGAAACCTCTACAGGATATATCGTCTTAAAAACAGCATACATCATGTATAATGTCAGTACTAACAGTAAAGTCATGCATGACCGATCACTTTCCACCGCTGTATCTGAATTGAGGGGCTATTCAATGCTATTTGCTATTATGTAAGCTCATGATGTAGAACCACCATTGAGAATAATGGCTGCATATGCATACAAGTCAAACGGCAGTGTCTGAACCAGGTGCAGTCATGCATGACCTTGACGGCACCTACAGCATGCAACTGAGATATGTGTCACATGAAGACAATGCGCAGCTAACACTGCATCCACTGCTCTGATATTGCACGTACATTTGTAATGCATATTGATATTGGTTCTAGACAGCGACTGCGTTCCGGATCAACGTCACCACTGCTTGTCCCATCGACACGTCGTGTGACTCTCATATTATCACGTAAATCATATCTTTGATAATAATAATAATAATAATAATACACTGGAATGACAACAAATGCCACCACAATGCACAGTGCATGCAGTGACAAGTTCACAAACTAATGCGGCACAAACAAAATCTCAAATGCAGAAGAAGAAATGACATTGTGCTAACACGCAGAAAGTTTGGCAGGAAATGAGAACACATTACTGTACGACTGTGGAGTGCAGTGTGTATTTAGCTGCAGATAGCTACTGATGCTGTGCTTTGCGGCGACGCATTGCCAGCATGTCGTAGAATGGATTGTCACTGATGCTGTTCCTGTTCACACAGCCACAGACAAACTGTACAGTCGCTCACATCTCCAAACAGTCCTTTAACACCAAGGATATACATTTGATACCACATTCATACAATAACACAGATCAAGTTACACTCAGTTTGATATCGTAACATGAGTGGATGAGTGAAGTCCCACTCTACAAAACACAGGTTGTGTGCCGTGTGTAACAGAACAAAGACATAACACACAGTGTCAGTGTACTAACTTGATATTCTTCATCCATTCTTCTTTCTCTTCACGCGTTGCAGCCGACATACGATACACGTTGTGTTTACCTACATTAACACACATCACATATGCCACAAGACAATCAACTACAGGTTTCCTGCACAACTTACAATGAATCAACTTTCTGTTACACAAAATGCTCTCATGTGAATATCTGCATTTGCTGTCTTCAACTTACAATATTCTGACTCAGATGCAGTGCCCCATTCCTGTGCAAATTAATTTCACGAAAATCAACTACACTTATTTGTAATTTCAAATTTTATCTATCTGCTGAAAGTATTTGCCGGAATACAGTTTGACAGGCACATCGATATTCATTAACAATGTAAATATGACATATTTTGCACCGACCTTCAATAACCTTGCCCTCGGAGTCTGTCTTGCAAGCCTTGATGACTTCACTGGATGCGGAGTACAGCTCAAAGCAGTTAGGTTTGCTGCGGTCACCAGCCACCTCGCGCACCTGAATGTTCTCAAGAGGGATTATACCTTTTGGTTCTTTGTCCTGTAATCATGCCATCAAAACTGTCAGGTGCCACAAAATATAATGTCACGGCTTTTAGAACTTACAATCTCTTGCCATCGATACTTGGCAGTATCAACCTTAGAACACAGCTGTTTAGTATGGTAACACTGTTACAGCCACCATCACGCAGAAACATAAAGATAAGTAACAGCAGTGCGTGTATAAATGAATGTAATTTAATGTTTAAATCACGCTTAAATAAAGCTTTAAGTGTTATACAAATATATAAGTAAGTAAGTAAGTAAGTAAGTCCATTTCTTAGGCGCACCTTCAGACTGGACTGTTTCTCAGACGTGCCATCTGCCGTATGCACACTCAAATAGCCAGCTCTTAAGGCTACGCTTAAACTGTTTACGCGTAATGTCAGTGCTTTGAATGTCTACATATAATATCAAACATGACAATAACCAAAACGTCAGAAGAATTATCATCTGGTATGCTGATTTGCGTTGTTTAACATTCTTGGTTATGGCTTTTTTTATGTGAAGTACATGAATTTATACTGCTTTTCGGATCAAAATCTGCTTCCGTAAATTATTATTAACAAATATTGTAACTATGCTTATTTGGTAATCTACCAAACCTGGTTTAGTTAGCTTAACAGCTGATCATGAAATCATCTGATCTGTTCATGAACTGACAATTTGTTCCATACTGCTTAATAACTTAGTACAATTCTAAAGCGAGATCACACAGAAGAGAATTACATTAAATATACAGGTACTGGTACTCAGATGATCACATCACAAATATAAGCAATATTTCTAAAATAATACATCTTCAGCAGCCATTATACCTCTGTAAATAACTGAATTCCAACTGCAGTGATGATGAACAGTGTTAAGAACACACAAAGAAATACATTAACTGCAAATGTTAAAAACGGATGAATTGCAGATACACTCACGGTTGTAAACTGGAAGTAATAGAGGCAGTTATCATTAAGAATAAACCAGCGTCTCTTCCAGCTTTTGTACCTGCCACCTTAACAGCCACCGTACACACAACACTGTGAGCTTAATGCACCAACAGACCACTACAGCAACAACTCCAATAAATGCTTGCTGCAAACAACAGCAGTACAATACCAGACAGTCTTTAACTTCTTCAACGAACTGTAAAGATAAACACAGTTCAGAGCCGAATTTTGTTGTTCAAGAGCCTCTGTACCTCTGCAAGTTTGAGAAGTTTCACCTTCATCCAGTTTATCACCTTTTCTCCTTACAATAAGCATGCTCTACTGATTGGTCACTTGAGACGTACTATGCAAATGCTTGGCTAGTTAGATGCACTGCCACAGCACAATGCAAGGACAGTGCACGTTTGACTGTGCAATATATATTCAATGCAAACAATTCTCTAAACTTTTCTGTCATAATATGTAATCGCAGCTAAGCATCATGTAACCTATTAACTGCAGACAGAACATCATAACAGCAACTTACATATACAAACATCAGGAAATGGACAGCTCTACAAAGCCAAGGAGGCAACCTGCGGGAAGTTATTTACAATAAGCATGCGCTACAACACCCATCAAGACCAGCTAACAATTAATATGCATCTCTAACATTGCACTATTGCAATACATTTCAGCTGTACTTGCCAACGACGTTAGTCAACTGCAACATACGCTTCAACAAAACGATGCAAATGCAACAGATCCCGATGCTAACTAAGCCCTTTTATATTTTTGAAATTAAACTGTCAAAGTCCAAATCGGTTCTCAAAAATTACACTTGTCTGCAAAAAAATACGGTCTCATTAAATTTAAAAAAACGCTACAGGTACACAGTGCGACATGGATTCTGACAGGTGCAGGCAGTCCCATATCAACAACGAACCATAGAAACCTTTTATTAATCCAAATAAACAGGTTAGTAGCAACAACATAGAATGACAACACATTGCATCAAGCACAGTGACGTAGCTGTAGAAATCCTATTAACTAACCACAGGTTAATAGGATTTTACTAACAGTAACGACAGGTGACAGGTGTAAAACAAACATCGGCACAGTGTCATCAGTAGTTCAGTAATCCAACAGGACCACTACCCAACACAACAGAAAAATACCAAAATTCAGTGCAAATTTTAAATGCTATGGCCTAAATTGTTTGTCCTTGACTGGATGCATGGATGAATATTAACATTTTATATAAATGCTGTGGACTAAAATCCCTAATGCTGACAACCACAGCTAAACTGAATAACCATCTGAGAGATTTAATCATTCACTGTTATAATTTAGTTACAAAAATAAAAAAATACATCAATTCTTCATTTCTGGCAGCAGACTTCCTGTCTCCCTGCACTGTTTTTGGAACAATGATTTATCTTTTTTTATTGTTTGTATTTTATTCTGTGTTTATTTCCGAGTTTTACCCGTTCATTAAACTCAACATCAGCTTTTCACTTCACATTAGCATAACACAGTTGTACTGGAATGTAAATTTGAACTCGATTACACTGAATCCATAATTATTACTGTTAACTGAAAATAACTTCCAACATCAGTTTCACATCCGACGTTAAACATTAATTTGAATGCATACAATGTTTTCAAACGGTCTGAAATTTATAATGCTTTCTGCAGCCTTAGCCTGAAATGCTGAAAAATAGTTGAAATACGAAGACACAGAGACCCGTTAAAAGTCCTTCAATGACATTACACTATGAACAGTTCATATATGTATGTCTGTAGAATAAAAAACATTTTTGTTTCATTTTATTTAGTTTTCATCAATGCAAGCGAGAATTTGTACAGCGGCATTCAGGCACACATACATACACATCGAGGGCCAATGCACAGGATGGCTGGAGAACAAGCTAACTACGCTAACCAACATGCCGCTGCTGTGCCAATGCCGCAGTAACAAAGCGAACAAACAAAGGCAACTCAACGGGTCGATCAGTCAACAAACAAGAAACAACCAAACATCGAGACTGTGCCGGCCACAGCACACCAACATCACACCTACTGCAGTGCTATGATGACAACTTACATCTCCCACCGGCTGCCAACAACATACAACAGTTACACTTGACATTACACCCACCTGACTCGTACGTTATACTGGCAATGGCATTCACATTGGTGAGTTCTGCTGACACTGAACAATGCTACTAATAACTGCTGACAGTATTGGGCTAAGTTATAGAACAGCAATCTCAATGCTGCAATGTTGCTAATGGACTATTCCCACATTACCCCTAACCTTAACCCTAATCCTAACCTATCTGAACTATATAGCCCAATATGTGCATCAAACAGCAAAAAAGTCACACTTAAGGACCACATAAAATAAGCTATAAGATTTTAACAAACATCTAGTAAGGTCAACTTTTAATATGGCGCACCCACTTGATGGCTAGGATGGGCCACTGTGCCTACCCTGAGCTGACTGCCTTGGACAAATCTACAAGCTATAAAAAATCAAACTCAACAGACTGTTCACTTGCCATACAGCATGAGTGCAGTGCCTGCATAACACTACTTGACACGTATTATCTACAGACTACATCACACTGTTAAATGCCAAGGGTCACAATGAAATTTGGACTCATTGTATCCAGTAATATCAGTAATTGCCTCCGATTTATGCTTAATGCTTGACAATGTGCACATTATAAATTTTCTCATTAATATTATTCTTATTATAGTGTTGGAGGCTTTGCGTTTATGCGCTATATAAATCCACGATTGACATTGACATTGACATTGACATTGGAACTTACAATGGTAAATAATAATGATCTCTAATGGGCAAGTGAAGGTACAGGTAGACCATGTTGGTAGGTCAAGTGTAGGGGCCAGAGCTGAACCCAGTACTAAGCAGTCAGCACACAGGTGATACTACTCATAAACCTGGCGGTAGGCTGCCATAACCTTCTACCTGGCCTGTGATAAGTAACAAAGGTAAACAGTGGTGTGATGACATATCAGCAGTACATCACATTAATATTCACAATTTCACATTCACGCGAGTTTGACGGCCAGTCGCAGCATCACCGTATAAGAACCTTATGTAGTTCTCTTGCACAGTTATTAAGCAATATAAATGCATATTAGTGAAGCTAGAAGGTTATAAGAACATCACATGATTCACTGACACCACGGCCGTAATCTAGCAGCTGCAATAATGTAGGTACAGTTGAAGATTAGTGCTGTCTGATGGGCATTATGGCTTACGACAGTGAATTTACCTTTGTTTGACAACTACCATGTAAGCAGCTCACAACAAGCACACATAGGTGCAGTTATCAAATAACTGTGATGTGCAATTATCCCGAGTGCTTTCAAGATGCTGACATCACAGAACAAATGCAAGCAACACAAAGCCACTGTCACAGGACACATCGACACCAGCACTTCGCTACATGATACGAGCTGCAAAACTGCACATACCTTGTTTCCACAACCAGCCCTCCTTGACGGGGTTGAAGAATGTATGCATCAGGTCGTTACCATCATCTTCGGGAATCTTGAACGGCTCCTTCTTGATACTTTCATACAGACTCTACAATCAGATGTCAACAAGTCATCTCATGATGCCATGCAAACTACACAATGAATGCGAGACTGTCACATGATAAAATGATAACTAGAGAACATGCGTTTATCAACAGCAGACGAAAGTGCTATGCTAACATCCACATTTATCAGCAGAAGTAAATGAGCATCACATTTCAGCAGATGCACTGATGTGGAAGAAAAATGAAACCGTGAGCAAGTCTTCGGGAAGGTCGCCACCGTCGTTAATGCCACGGTTGGTCACAATGAACCTGTCGACAGTTGGCTTGTCTTTGACGCTTGGGTTGTGAAGACTGGTGTTTAGCATGATGATTGAGAATGACAGCACATAGCACGTGTCTATATAAACATCGATATACACACAGATACATGCTTAAGATGGATCAGTAATAGATTCCAATGCAGCTGATGAAATAAATCAACTCTGAAATTACCTATTATGTGATGAGTGGAAGGCTAAACTCTGCGCACTTAGTTGTTCACATGGCGGATGAAAACTGAAATAAGCAAACAGTGAATTTCACATAGGAGCAACAGAATTATCATCATCATCATCATCACTTACAAATTTCATGGCCGACACTAGTCTTGAAACAAAACTTCAGGGCCACAGCAATAGGTCTGATTAAGGCTGACAACAGACGTGTGCAAACAGAACCCTGAACCATACTATAAACTTAACTACACATAATAATGTACTAGTGAACTAATAACTGTGCCATGTTAGCACGCTGACATGACGACAGCTGTCAATATTTAGAGTGTACCGGTGGAAGTGAAGACACCAGGATTGAGTTCGCAGTAACGCTGTGCAAAACACTCCATCATCCGATCAATCTTCTGTGCTTCACCAGGCAAACGAAAACTCCACAGAAACTGCCTACAAACCAATGTGTACATGTAACGAGTTCAGTAATGAAACTTGACGAATGGTAAACATCACACAGCGACCAGGACATGTCAATGTGTCTGCACTAGAGATGCAAACACCATGATGTTACAAACACCGAAGCCTGTGCTCGCTTCTCATCTCTGGAAACAAGCTCGATCGAACTGAAACTTTATCACAATGTGCAGAATTACCTCAATTCACAGTCGATTACCTTTTCGGTACTCTGACCTACTGTCACATAATTACAGCCCTCAGAAATGAAATTGCACTAAAACGTCACCTGGCAAAGTGCTTATATAGCACTATAACATAATAACTGTGCCACCTCCCCACCGAGTGCTTGTTAACAGCGCATCTAATGTAGACAGTGTTTGTCTTCTTTAGAAACTCTAGAATCTTGTTCACTTCACTATTATCATTATGATCATTACTACTACTGCTGCTGCTGCTGGTGCTGCTTCTACGATTTAGCAATGTACTCAGTAGTGATATGGCCATAAAGATGCAGAAGGGGCACTTTGCACAGGAATGATGTTGCAGATCTTAACATTCTTGACATGCAGAGAGCTGACTTGACTCAATGATAGTGACATCTCGATCTGTGTAAAAATATCATTCTGCTCTCATCAGAAGGTAGTCAGTCAGGGGACAGCACTCATCATTTTATTTAACACAAAACCGTGAGAAGAAAAAACAGCATAAACAGTACCGCAGTGCCTGCACGAGAATGGTATCGGAGAACTCATGTAGGTTAACAAATGCCTTCAGAACATTCATGTTGAAGTCGTTTCTACGATAACACAAACATACATGTACACCACAAGCTTGTATTCCAACTTTCAGTCATTTACCATGCGTTAATATATCACACAAATGCAAGTAACTAGTAGTAAAAAAACCACTGCTGAGCGAAACAGAATGAGAAACTATACACTACTAAAAAACAATACCTTTCACCAAGATAATCTCCGATAGCAGTCTTGTTGAGGCCTTCACCTTTAAACAGGAACTGAGCAACATCTTCAGCAGTATTGCTAAGTAGACCATGCTCTATTAAATACTCTATACCCTAACACACACAACATTATTCTACGTCATTAATTATCCAGCATCCACATTCACAATAACTATTAACACTGTTTCATGCAACAAAAGAAATACAGAAACAAGTAAGCCTCGACGTCACACAGTCTAAACGTATGCCCTGGCCATTATACGTTAACTGATCTGGTCATAACCTTGACCTTTGACCACAATGCTCCTCATGTTGACCTTGAAAATCTGCAGTGCTTCACATGATGAAAATTTGTGGCAAGTTTCACTGAAGTCCTTCCTCTAAGTAAAGACATAGAATGACTCAAAGTCGAAAACAGAACGCCTCTGCCGCCTAAATGTTGGCGGAACATGAACAAGACTACAGAATGGTCCAAATTTTAAAATTTTATCATATTTGCAGGTAAAAGCTGAAATGTTTAGTATGTAAAAGTTCCGTAGGAATAACAATATAAATATATCGTAATAAAAGTAGTGTTGTTACGAATTCCGAATCCGCAACTGAATCCGCGGATTCTTCCCGAGTCCGCCCGAGTCCGAATCCGCGAATCTTTTGCAGCCGTAAGTGACGGTTTTGGGTCATCTGCTACCGCGTGCGTGCGTGCACTGCAGGTGCATTGTCTGACGCTGGCCATGTCGGCGGCAGTCAAGGGACACAGACGGTGGGCGCCCTAGTATAAATACTGAACAGGGGGCAATAATGTAGATCACTTACAGACTCAAATCCACAGACTTTTTAGAATGCATGGACTGATTTATAGACAATATTCTTTCAGTTTTGTCTTGCAGAGAGTTTTATTCTTGATAACTGCTGAAAGACATTAGAAAGCTCTAATTAATGTGGACGTTGTCACAAGATATTACAAGGTTGTTACTTGCCTTTAAAATAAAAATACACATTCACAAATTCACTTATTTACTTACTTACTTACTTATGAGTACAGAGAAACATTCAGACATGGAATAATTGCAGAGTCCAGACAGCTTATTGCTGTGGACTGCGAACGTGGATCTTTGACAACTCTGTGGACTGATGCGGATCAAAGTCTCACAATCCGCAGTCCGCACACTTCTGTTGACCGTCCGACACCCACCCGCACTGCAGGCCACCCACGAAGCTCTCCGGTCCCGCCGCCGCCGTTGCCATCGTCAGCTTTAACAGGGAGGATGTTGAGTCAGTGGCATCACTAAGGTTGATGTTACCCGGGGCGGAAAGTGATGGTGTAACGCTATTTAATATTTTTATCAAAAATCTGACAACCTTTTTTAGTCATCGTCCTTCTGCGAACTGATGACCTTGTC
>Ga0209562_1000636_pt1 | contig 12196 bp, 10 predicted proteins | sample WorMetvacBELIZE2_FD_187399 | JGI IMG/M metagenome (GOLD analysis project Ga0209562, IMG submission 187399) | Marine gutless worms symbiont microbial communities from Max Planck institute for Marine Microbiology, Germany - Olavius vacuus BELIZE.2... | ecosystem: Host-associated > Annelida >...
TGCGCAATGGCAAATTTGGCAAAAAAGCCGAAGCAAAAACATGGCGCATTTCCGGAAAGTTCACATCCAAAAAAGAACTAGTTATGTACAACTTTGCTAATAATTTCGTCATTGATATCATATGACATCATGCGTTGAAACAGTGCTTAGAGATGGGCAGTTGAGTTAAATTCGGAAACGAAATTAAGTTCGCCGAGTGACTCGATTGAATAAATTCTGTAGTCATAAATCGGTAAAAGTGCATTAACTATCACGTTGCCAAAATCAATTTAATGTACTATTCTGCCCGGGCACAGGCACTACTAATAAAAAAACAGCAAATATTAATGTAAAAAACGAAGTTTATAAACAAGGTTATAGGCGACATAGTTGCACATTTAAAACCGAAAAAATTCACCGTTTTGTCACATTTGTAACGTACTGTATCATCACTACGTGCTCAGTAAAAGGCCACTAGCACTGCTGATATTTCGCACTTCAACGAAGATACTAAGCAAAGTAGTGCTACATGTCAAAATGCAGTAAAAAAAACACAAAAAATTTAGTCAGTCATGAGCAGTCTTAACAAGTGATCAACTGAAAATGTGTTGAATTAGTCCCCATCCCGTTTTGTGACTGCTTCTCGATGCATTTTACACTACAAAATAAACTTTTATAGTTTGGTCATCGATCTCGTTCCATTTTTGTCCTAATGCTTTCTCAATTCATGTAAGTTTGCATGCAGTTCACCACGCCTCTCATACGCAAGTTCTTGCAAGATGTCCCAAACTGAATAATGTAAAGGGTTCATGTCTGGAGAGTGTGTTGGGCATTCTTCAGCAGTGATGACATCAGGAACAACGTTTGGGAGAAAACCCGAGTTGCCTTGGCTCGATGTGATGTTGTTAAAACAATACGGTAAATTTGCATATCCAGGATTCCATGTCAGCTTGCATTAATCACAATAAATTCGGGAGATCAGTAATGACGTCACTGAAATTTGCAAGTAAGCAAGAGAAAACATAATACTACACTACTGATAAAACGAACTTATCCTCGACTTAGGATGCGCAAAGTAGCAATGAGGCAAATTCATGACGTTTTTATGTGCCACCCAGTATATATCTTATCTAGGGCTGGTAACAATTAAAATTATTTTAATAGTTAACTTTTCAAAAATTAACAATTAATTAATAGTTAATTTTAGTTAAAAAATAAAAAACACATGGATCGGATGTGCTGTCATGTGCACATTGCAAGTGGTAAATTAACGAAGTGTTAGATCTGTGATAGGCCTATGCGAAGGCTTTATGACAAGTCATAGGACCCCCAATACATGTTTTCAACAGACAAAACACTACCATTTTCACTCAGCTTGAAGCCAAAATAATCACTCAGACGGCATGAAATGGCCTTATGTTCAGCTCTACTATCATCATCTGACTTCACTGTTGCTGTCCTTTATTTACATTATTATGGAAAACAGCGTCACGTGAAATAAAGTAAAAAAATAAGCAAGTAACGCAACACTGCTGACTAATCTTTAAAAACAATTTCAATCGTTAAAAAGTTTTTAACGATTAATCGCTAAATTAATCGTTAAAATCCGCAGCTCTAATCTTATCACTTACTTCATGCCAGGACTTATGTAATCACTTCTCTGTACCATAGGCTGAGCCCTGTAAACTTAGCAATCACGTTATTACAGTTCATCACACTGCCGAATGACCAAATGAAGCGACTCACAATGTCCGCCGCCCAATCCACCATAGTGATTCGACACAGCAATCAGGTCATAGACGGCTTTTGGATGCTGCGGCTTGATGACGAACCGGCTCATGTCTAGACCCCTGTCATTATTGACAACAACCACTATTATGGCAAAATAACAATAAGAGCAGAAAATAGAGGCAACAATCATTCTGGCAACACAGATCATGTATGTGTCGTACAAAAAATGACCATAAAAAAATAACAAGTAGCTCAGCTATCGCAGAGAGACAGCGCTGCAGGATAGGTAAGCTATGGCCAAAAGTTGAAGACTGGAATTGGGAGACAATATTCAACAACTGCGACGTATTTGGCCAGCAAAGAAATCAAAATCAGCGAAAAAACACAAAATAAAAGCTATTACGCCATTCAAGGTCATCCAAGGTCATCGAGGTCGGTACCAATCGAAAGCCCATATGTGACTTCCTATTAGTGCTTAATAGTAACTGACATCCTCTCTCCTACCGTTTCGGATATCGCAGCTTATTTTTCAAATTTTGGACACTTTGCGTTTTTGAGCCACCGTTTGGGGGCTTAGGGACAACGTACGATGTTCATCTTGGGCTCATTGGACAGCGCATAGCGGACTACCCATTAGTGATAATTGAAATTTTTTCGCCAGGTGTTATGGCTGAGGCGCTACAAGCGAAAATCGGCGATTTCGCTCCAACGCGGTCACTTTGACCCAAAATTTCAGTTAGAAGTAAACGTTCTCCACCGCTACAAATGAAAATAGATCGAAAATCGGCGATTTCGCCCCAATGCGGTCAGTTTAACCCAAAATTTTAGGTAGAAGGGGACGTCTCTCACCAATAATTTTTTCATGGATATTTAGGCCAATGAATGCTCTACAACTTTGCCGCTAACATTTTTCACACGCATAAACTCTGTAGCAGACTTTCTTCAAGCGAAGTGCGATTTTAGAGGAAAAACAGCCGTTTTGCGTTTTTGAGCCCCCTTAGGGGACTTAGGGGCAACGTACGATGATCATCTTAGGCTCGTTAGAAAGCGCGTAAGGGACTTCCTATTAGTGTTAATTGAACTTTTTTTCGCTAGGTCGTACGGCTGAGGCGCTACGAGCGATTATCGGTTCAAAATCAGCGATTTCGCTCCAACGCGGGCCGGTTGACCCAAAATTTAGGGTAGAAGGGGTCGCCCCCACCAACCATTCTTCTTCTCAGAAAACTAGGATAAATGATCCTTCGTATGGTATAAAAATCTAAACATATCTTTCTTCCGTTTTGTCACGATGCACGCATTTGACGGACGGACAGACAGACGGACAGACAGAATTCTCATCGTAAGACCGCGTCTGCATTCCATGCAGCGCGGTAAAAACTGCACAAGGAATAAAACAGTTGGTCTGTAAGTCAGTCAGTTAATCAGAAACCAAGCAGATCAATGAGGCTCGGCTGTTAACAACAACATTAATAAAATGCAGTGAAAGTCTGTGACTGAAGCTGATGTAAAGAAGTGTTATTATAAACGGCACTCAGAAGTAACAAAATGTTAACTATATGGTAGCAGACATGATCCCCTCGAGAAGCTATGACAGCGGTAATTAAAATTATTCACGAGAGATACGACAACATTCAAACTCAAACATTGCCACATTTCAATTTCTCAGCAGATTCAAAATCTGTTGAATTCTGTTAATGAACATCAGCAGTTTTGTTGTCTAAACACTGGCATAGCAATTCGGCATTGCCAAACCACACAACATGGTAGAAATATGGCCACTTCTGACCCATTAAACCAGAAATACACAGTTACTGGTATATGGACGAAGAATAGACAGATATGTTACGGTGTAATTTTCACCGTAAGTTATATCCACATTTGAACCCATGCGGCTTTATAATTATAATGAGCTCTGTAACATCCTTGCATACAATTGATATTGGTGACAAAACAGCACAGTACACAGCACACATGACCATATGACAAGTCATTCACACTATGCAGACTCTCAGCAACAACATATTCAGCAACACAGCTTTAAAAAAGATTATCAGATGGGACGGTCATCCGTATTCCAAAAAGATGCCTCTAGAATACTGTTGACAAATCTTTACCGAACTGGATAGTCGATGAAAGTGTCGAGCTTGTCCCGCCAGTAACGGTTGTACGAGAATCGCTTGAGGTGTATGACAAGTATCTGCGGTAATTCCCAGAGGTCAAACTTCTTGGTGGCTTGCTGGTGTTGCTTACACGTTGGACAGTACCTACAACAATTAATACACATATGCTTTAAACTGCATCTCAACACATCTCAACTGAATGACAGCAGTGAACTACTTATTTAAGAACCACCTTTATACATCTGCTTAGGTAGATGCAGTGCCATGGTGTTGGCTCGTTATTCCATATTTGGATCTTACTTAATGGATATTACAGAACTTCAACAAGTTCAACCATACACTTTTTTGAGGTCTGCAAAAGCCTCGAAGAGATTTATATAACCTTTCGGTTATCTCGGAATTGCGCATTGGGCCGAACGTGATTACGGCCTCAGCGCTGGACAGCATGCTGTCCTCCCTGAAGGTAAAGGTAAAGGACAGCAGCGAACTATTTATTTAAGAACCACCTTTATACATCTGCATAAGTTAGAGCCATCTTCTATAGAGAAAAGCAAAGTTAATGAAAAATAACCTCGGCGATTTATCCGTGCAGGACCACATAGTAAATATCGTGTAACGTACCACGGATCATGTTCACCGAGTCGTTCTCTGGTGGTAAACAGATCGAGGCAGTCAGTGAGGTGGATTGCTTGCTTCTTAGATGGCGGCACGTACTCCATGCTCACGTCAACATCATACTCCTGACAATCACATTATGTTTAGCAATGCTGTCGTGTATCATTTCAACTTAACAGGTGCATTTAAATAAACATCTTGCATCCTTATATCTTCGTGTATTATATAACAATTATATCAGTCATTCTTCACTTTTCTCGCTCCTAAATCCCTTTATCAGTGTGGTTCATGAAACCACTGCAACCGCATCTAAATTACATGCGCACCAGTATGCTTCAATATAACTTTTTCGATTCCGATATGACATCGATATGATAATGACGGAATGTCGCGAAGTCGACACTGATATCAATGACTAGTAAGTATTCAAGCAAGTATAAACTATAAACTTTTACGCTGAAATAAACATTAATCAATAACCATGCAACACTAATGTCGACTTTCTATGTACTTGTATTGGTTTTGATCTATTTCAGTATCATCATCATCATCATCATCAACGAATTTCATCGCGCAAGTCTTACAAAAACTTCAGGGCCGCTACTATTTAATGTCAAGTCCTCTGTATCATCTGCAAAGTATCATGCATTGCACATCACATCGTCATATATTGGTACTGAGTCAATTTATTGATTTGACTCCTTCTGTAGCTAAATTCTTTGTTACCGCCATTACTGTCTAGGAATATAAAATAGACTTTCAAGAACAAAAATTGGTTTTTACTGATATTGAGACCGCTGATACGATATATCAATATTGGAACAGCGCATCAACATTTTTTTATATACTGAAGGTAAAATAATCTCCAAGATTGTCAGTACTCACTAGTGACTACTGACAGTTACATTATGTCGAGCGACTAACAGTGCTAACTGCAATTACTAACTGATTATTGAATAAAAGACTGTTCAATTCTCCTGTACGGCTTAGAAATTTAATTAGAATAAGCTTCTCCTGTTAATATGGTGAATGAACATATTTTCTTTCAATAAACTGCCACATGTTACATGACCACTTTTACACATTCTGCCTGACTTTTTATCACACTTCTTGGAAGTGTGAAGACCCCTCAGTTATATGATATCCACCGGCCAATAAGAAAAACTTGTGGCAGAGCATATCAAAACAACACCAAAATTAAACAAAAACACATCTACGAAATTTCAAGACTGACAGAAGATTGTAATAAGGGACTGGCAGTGCAGTGAGCATGATAATAAATAATAATAATGCATCTATTTCTATAGCACAAAACAAACTGTCCTCGTAACACAAAATAAGACATACTTTAGCCTCATTTTCAATGTAGAATTTAGCTCGGTTTTTAGCCGTCCAATCAGCCGACAAGTATACATGACCTGTGTAGCAGAACACACACACACTTATCAAGCACTGGTTGTGCTATGTTACTGTGATGTTTTTTTCTGTACATGCAGCAAATAATGTGCCACACTGCATAAGTGTTTTGCTAGAGTATGTTATTAAACTGTGTCATCTCTCTGCTATTCAGTGGCCAATCTTACATTTCCATCGGCCCTCCGTGGACTTACGGCAGTAGAAGCCCCACACAGTCACAACATCAAGAATCAGTGTCTGAAGCTTACGAGACTTGTCCATTAATTAGATATCTTTTGCGTATGTGTTAAAAAATTCACGGCAATCTCTGCAAATGCCCATATGACCACAAGATTGTGTGCTATAGCAAGTGCCCAGTTACAATCCAATGCAATATCACATTGGAGCTCGAAAGAAGACCTCTGCACCAAAGCCAAGCATGCTACACCTGGCTCAAGAACATCAGTGACAAACTGTCCTTCTCTGACATGAGGCTGCTGAAGGCAAGAGACATGGTTCAGAATTGATCTTCATGGAGGCTGTCGGGCTCGCATAGTGCTATGCACTCATAGTGGTGCAAGCTCATATTGGACTGAAGTCAACAAGGCACAAACTTCACCCACAGTCCTACTTCGGTTCACTGCTTCATCGCATGCTCAAGACATCAGGCAGTTCTACATTATGCCACGCTCTTCATATTCTGATATCAACTAATATGTATGTATGTTTATTCACCGTGAAGGTAGACTAGACATAGAAAAAACACCAAATACAAATGACAGACAGATAGACCAACATTATACAGATAACGTAAACTTCACTACCTATGCATAACTTGCTCAGAAAAATTATGATATATTAAACTGGAATGTACCACATCACCTACACAAGCAATGAAATTCACATACAGTTGTCAGATGCTTTAAACACGTATAAGCATTCAGATAATACAGTATCTGTGTAAGCAGTACCCAGTATATTTAAAAAAATTAAACTTACATTTATCAACAACACGAACAAAACCTAATCTTTGACAAAACATCTGACTACACTTAACAGATTCACTTTTAAAATAACCAAATATTTCTCTGTAGATGCTGTTCCAACAGGAACTGAGTTTTATCAACTGAGTCCATGTTAACGGTTAGTTAGTCCCTGTTCCTCTATTTATCCTGCCATCAAGAATGCTCACGTGATGCAACTGAGAAGCACATGATTGGTCCATCTTGCTTTCCATTCTACAGCGAATCAAACCAGTTTTTAAAGCTCAACAAAATCAACACTGTGAAATGTACTCACCATCAAAATTGAACGATTTCCCGTCATCGACAAGCTTTTCGACTTCCGTGCTGCCGTACGAGTTGACAATTTGAAGCGTGAAGAGTCGGCGAGCAGGAGCAGCTGCAGCTGCTGCATCAATGCTGTCTTCACTCATCATCACTCCACCCTCAGCATCTCCAACACCATTCTCACTCCGACCTTCTACGTCAAGTAATTTCACACTACATGAAACTTGGCTAGTTCACTGAATATTAATGTCAATAATAATAATACCAACAACAACATTACCAACAATAATGATAATAATAATAGCATAATACTCAACAGCTAAATGCGGTCCATGCTAAATCGCACCACAAGGCGTTTTGGCAGTGGTTTTAACCCTCAGATACATGCTACCGACAGGTAAAAACAGTAAACATCATCATCATCAGCGCAACAGAGGCAGTAAGATTGCACATACACCACACCACTTAACTATCAGTTATTAAGCTAGCTCCTAAACTAAACATCCAATCAAGTTATTTTGTTGCCAATATGGCTACTCTATGTTAAGCAGAATTTAGTGTCTCATGTAACTATTTTTTGCTTAAGTAGAACTCCAGTAACAGTTGAGAGTTAACACATTGAATGCCGTGCAGTTTATTAGTCGGGCGCAAATTCAGTAGAGGGCAGCACCGATATACATTGCTAAGACGCAGCATTAAAGTTTATGTGGATGCTGGGTAACCGCTCTCCACAGGTGTGTAAGGTACGAGTAAACTTGTACGTTGCATCTAAACAATACTGACGGAGTATGAGACATCTCGGGCCATATCCAGGAATAGCCCCCGGTGGCTATTTTATACACTATATACTATACTAACCCTAAGTCCCTAACCCTTACCCGGGGGCTAATCCTGGATAATGCCACATCTCGTACGATGTGGCCAATGTGTTAAGTTCTGAGCAGTGATCATGCAATCGGCACTAAGTCTAACACAAGCAAGAGTCGATGGCGTATCTCCATATCTATCAAACCTGAAACATTCAGAGAGCTGTCGGAGCTTTTGTGCGAAGACGAGTTTGACACGGCATCATTGTCGGTGTCATCAGGCACTTTGACATAACGACTACAGTCAACAGACACAACAATGTGCAAACAGTGCAGCTTTACATAGTGTTACCACCATACATGTCAGGTACTGTGTTTGATGAGGGTCGTTAGATAAATAAGTTACGAAACAGCATAATTCTGTTAATTTTCAAAATATGAAAAATCCGAAATACAGGTTTTGTACGTAATTTAATTGGGCACATATAGTTAAATTTTTGTGAAGATGACGTCATTATTGTAACGTCACATGTACATAGAACACAGTCAGTTAGTGTAGTATTTTGCCCACTGTTTTGCCACGAGCCAAGCATTAGACACCCTTGCGAGTTATGAGTACCAGAAAAATGAATGCGTTCAGCAATGAAACCTGTTTAAATGTCAAATATCAACATTCTATTTTTCAGCACATCGTCCAAATATATTTGAACACTTATTGATACACGCCGGTCAGACCATATGAGATGTGCGACTGCTGCAATCGCTGCATCAGTCGTCAAAACAACACAGTGGCCAGATCTTTTTTAATCAACAATGCTTTCTCGTCCACTGTGGTCCACAAGCAAACTTCTTACATCAAACATGTATTGCTGGTCTTGTAAAACACTTGTCACCATATACTGTACATATCTCAGAGTGAATGTCGTTTGGCAAAGTCCTTTTGCCCACAGAAAATGAATAACAGAACGCTGTTCTTTTTACGGGATGCTTTCAGCGGTAGCGTTGCCATATTTATCGTTTACAAATGACGTCACAGTGACGTCATCGTCACAGCTGCTACTAAGAATTAAATGACGTACAAAGCCTATATTTCGGATTTTTTGTATTTTGAAAAATTAACAGAATTATGCCGTCTTGTAAGTTACTTATTGAACGACGCTCGTAATAAGAACTCAATGATCTAACTGCACTTTCATATGCCTACACCCAAAGCTTGCAACAATAACTCGTCTCCATCATATCTACCTGTTTTTATCTTCACGTATCTCATCTTAAGTTCAACCAAATCGCCTTTTTTGATGATTGTATTAATGTTGATTATATTTCTACACAGCTGTGTACTGCACTTACGAATGATAAGCATTTTGCATAGCTAAACTAACGTAGAAATCAATAATTCTACGTGATACTGTTGGCAGGTATGGATACTTGACTGTACCTTCTAGCAATGAAATTAGTTGCACTGTAAATTATTTAGTGACTATGTAAAAACAATGCAAACTTTTTTCTCTCATTTACTTGTACTTTGTGTATGATGCAATTACAAATAAATAAACAGAAATGATGACACGTAAGCTACTGGAAAAATTGTAGAAGTAATTAAAATGGTCAAAACTTGAGTTATGTCTTGCCACTATCTGCAGAGACTAGCCATAGACCACCTCTATTCATCCAACTCAGTCTCGTGCTGCCTACAGACGGTACATGAAATCTGCTCTCCACATTTTTTCTCCATATTTCGTATCGCCATGACCTTAACCTCTGACTTTCTGACTTCATAGTCTAATAAGTTCATCATTGTCCAGAACGGCACCAAGCCCAGTCGAGCTGAAAACACCCTTCCAGACCTGGAATTGAACCTAGACTGGCAAGAGCTCTCAGCCCGTTAGGCCGGCAGGCACTGTGGCCTGTTAATAGTGGTTTAGCCCACTAAGCCACGGAAACAAGCAAGTATGAAGTTATAATCAGGGCTATTTAGCTACAACAAAATATGGGTGAAGATAACGACGATGATGTGCTTACACAAGATGAGCAAGAACACAGTTGTACAGTGTGCTGTATGAGCAGTTCTGGCGTGGTACGGAGACAAGGATTGGCAGTCCAAACAACTGTGTGTACCCGGAGCTGTAGATAGCACGCTTCTCCCTATCACAACAGTCAAACAGGTGTGTGTACCCGGAGCTACAGACAGCATGCTTCTCCCTGTCACAACAATAAAACAACCTTGTGTACCCGCAGCTGTAGATGACACACTTTCTCCCTGTCACAACAAGCAATATTGATAACTATTAAATTAGCACTACACTGCAAGTATAAAATACAGTTTACTATATTCAGAAAATGCAGTAAAAAATACAATACAATAATATAAATGCAATATAATATTAATAATATATGAAGAGTCCAAAAAACGTACGTGATTTCGCGCATGTAGACGGGAATAACAATAGTGTCTGGGTCATCGGCTGAATTGACTGGCACTTCAAACCTGTAACAAAACAGTTCAGTTTAGAGATTGTAAGTAAAGGTAAAGGTAAATGTGGATTTGTATAGTGCCTCATCGTGAACACACCTCTAAGGTGCTCAGGTATGGCACGCGTTCTCAATGGATTTCACAGTTTTACCTGCACACCATGTAAACTGTCTGCCGAGAGACATACACACTGCATAAAAATTTTGACTGACATCTAGGTATATCTACGTCAGTCCTCAGAAATTCATTTCTGATTTGTCACTTCTTTGTTACATCAACAGAAAAAAAGGTTAATATTAATCCAAGGCAAAGATTTTTCATGCGTTGTATGCACGTTGTAATACACAACCGAGTCAAAGCACTATTCTATATTAACAGTATGCTGAATGTTAACAACCCCCTCAAAGTCTGACCCACACCTCAACGTGGTGAGGGGGTGAACGACGAAACTAGGGGGATCGCCTGCCAGGGCTATGCCATCAGTGATGAAGGTGCTTGCACTGAAGAATCACCTCGGGCGCTACGCGAGGTGGACAGGCCTAGCAGGAACCCCTGAAATCGTTGGCTAACGTGGGCTCCGGTGAAGACTTGGGCAGCAGCAAGCTCTTCTGCATCAGCTGGGCGGATGATACTCTTATAGTACCAAAGTACCAACAGCCGACTGTTGTCTAGAGGAAGGCTATTACCTGGTACAACCGGCAAACGGCTTCCTTACTGCAAGGTGGAAAGACGTGGGGCCCTACCACCTTATTAACCCAAGAGAGCATGTATGACATGGAAGGGTCATACGTGCCACCAACCCTTCAACTGGAGGATGGCAATAGACGACGACGACGAATGTTAACAAACAGGCCAATCCCCATCACTGCTTCACAGACATGGAACAGTCTGTCAGCATCATTTGTACAGTGCTATCACTGCACATCTCTGGTCAAAAACTAAAGACATACTTGTACTCACCAAGATCAGTGACAATAAAGCCAACACAGCTGCCTGCACTGCTATCTTAATATAAACATCCTCGACACATTTATGATTCTCACTATGTAAAGTATGCAGCAGGAGTGGATTCACGACAACAATAATCAAGAGACAGCTGTTGCTTACACGTAAATGTCGTCTCTTTCGGTGATGTGAGTAAGACTCTCGGACATCATGAAAACTTTGTGAAAGCGATGATTATATACGTCTATCACAACCAGCTGAAACAAGCACATCATCATCGCCATCAGCCTCATCATCATCATCATCAACATGACCATCATCAACATTACTTTTCTCTATACTGTCACCTTACCATCAACATCCTCAATGCCTTTAGCACTCTGACTGCATAAAGTGCACCTGTGGCATTCCTAGTACAGCTTCCCCGTGTGTGTCCGGGGTGTGTGTTGTGTCCCAGAATAGACCCACTCCGTTTCCTGGCTGGATGTCGTAGAAGGCGACTAAACCAGGGCTTAGTTGTAGCTTTAGGTATTTTATCGTTGTTAGATAGGGCATGTTTTTGTGTTATTTTTTCGGTTTATGGGTGCATGCTTTGTTTAGTTCGTTATCTTTTCGTTATCAGTACCAGTGCAACTGATTGCCTGGGAAGATTCGTCCCCGAAATGACCTATTATGTGTGGAGTGGGATGTTAAACCTTGCTCAACTCAACCTACTACAGTTTCACTCTAATTGGTATAATTTTAATAATAACAAAAAAATAAAAATAAACAAGCAAGCAGTCACAGCAACATCTCTAATATCAATATCACGATTTCTATAAATTTCAACACACATAACTCGCA
>Ga0209562_1000639_pt1 | contig 12182 bp, 12 predicted proteins | sample WorMetvacBELIZE2_FD_187399 | JGI IMG/M metagenome (GOLD analysis project Ga0209562, IMG submission 187399) | Marine gutless worms symbiont microbial communities from Max Planck institute for Marine Microbiology, Germany - Olavius vacuus BELIZE.2... | ecosystem: Host-associated > Annelida >...
GTCCACATTTGTCCGCATCTGAGTAAACCCTCCCTCCCCCTCCCTGCGGACGTCCTTTATGGATGACCCCTTAGTGAATGCAGCAGACCCTTTAACAGTCACATTCTCCATCTGAATATGTTGAGCAAATTGCAACACTTCTTTGGTGCATACAAAAATACAAAAAATAGACAATGAGATTCACAGTGAAAACCCAAAGATTTGACTAGTAATTGTACAAAACATATGCACGTGCTCAAACTGTCAACTCACAACATAAAAATATCTGTGGTCAGCAACTTCCATCCAACACAGCCACCATAATACATTCCACTAGCAAAACTACCATCAACTACGTGTGCTGAGACATAAAAAAACAAGAAGCTCACCTATTGCAGAGATCGTGCGGGCAGGCAGTCATTATGCCGTGCAACGTCACTGATTTTCGTACTAATCAAAAGCCAGTATACGACTTCCTATTAGCGAATAATATTATTAACTTACATCCTATCTCTCACTGTTTGCCGGATATAGTGCAGTATTGATCAAATTATCGCCTTTGACAATGAGGTATCGGTCGTTAATGCACTTGTGCTCCGTAATTTCTGCAAATACTGCCACAAGTCGCACATTGCTAAAATTAGACTCTTTGGGCTATATTTTTGTCGCGGATAGTACGGATCTATCTTCAACCACTTTGACGTAATTGGCCCCAAAGCTGACGAATTCGACAGAATAATGCAAAATAATGGCCATTACGCTGTTCAAAGTCATTCAAGGTCACCGATTTTGGTACCACTTCAAAGCCCATATGCAACTTCCTATTAGTGGTTAATACTAACTTACATCCTATCTCACACCATTTCCAAGTTTTTGGGGTACCTCTCTTCAACACACTCATTTGGAGTAAACCCCTTAACTTATAACCATAAAATTCAGCCTCAAGAAAGCAGAAACATCGCTCTATCGCACGGTTCAAAATGCATTTCGATATACTGAAGCGTCTAGGCGTGGCTCACGAGTGTGACAGGACTGCTGCTAGCAATAGTGCAGTTTAACGACCCACACTAATGACTTCGTAAATGCAATACGGTTGCTATAGTTAACTCATATGAATGATACATGAGGTGAGGTAAATTAAGTGTTCGGTACCAGCAATCGTACAGTTGTGCCGAGATATTTGCTTGAATATCAAATTCAGCAAAAAAAGTACACACAGGCAGAATACAAATAGCTGGGACAGTTATGTGTAGTATCGAGATCGATAACTCGCCAATAAAATCACAGAGAAAATTATGACTTGTTCGAGACATCAGTGCTTCACAATTACCATACAACACTGATGCTCAAGTTTCATACATGAACATTTAAAGCACAAACTCACAAACTGACAGTAGATGCAACTTCAGCAGATGAAATAACACAAAACTAAAACTACATCCGGTTAACCACTTACCATCTTACATATACATGCCAGACCCTGATTCTAGTGCAGTGTCATACAGCCCAACTCAATTCATGACATAAAACTAACAAGTTACAAATAAAAATTACTCGTTCAATAGACACATGAACAGGAGTAAGCATAACAAAGTAACAGTCCACAATACACTAACACACTGCACACACAACATTACTTCGCACCAAACGATACAATGCAATGTACAATATTTAACGTGCATTGAAAAACTGATGGGTGGCTACCAGCCAGCTTCATCTACCACAGCGATAGAGGCAAAAATCAAAGAGAATAAACAGTGAAAAACAAAACCAGTGAGTACTGTATGAACAACTGGAAAAAGTGCAACGAAGAGACACGAACATCAGTACCACGCACTGTGTGTGTAGATACATCAATACTGCTTCAGAAGCTGGCACTATCCACATGATGTAACAAAGCCAAACAACAGCAACAACACACAAGCACATACACAAAACAAAACAAAGCTGTCACACAGGAACAGGAACACTCCGTCACTGAAATGCTACATTATACAGAAAGTCACAGAAAGTTGCCTAACTGTCAAATGTCTCTTTACTGTCTTTCTCTCCGTCTGTCCGTCCTTCATACCGTGGATAAACATATGTAATATGTCCCGCACCTGGTAGCTTGGACAGCGATACAACCTGTCAGCCTGGAGGGTCACGTAGGTAACATGGTCTGAAATGCTTCGCTTGAAGGGTAATGTAATGAAAGCATGAATATCAGGTTTTGACAACTATCCATCAGAATACTGATTACTCAAAGCACAGAACTTTTCAGCTAACCTCACAAGACTAATATGAAATAACACAGACCAACTATGCATTAACTGCTGACTTGCAGCAATGAATCTGTGGTTGTGTCATCATTTCTGTTAAGCTGCAAAGCTGGCTTTGAAACCAAGCTGGAACTGTGCTTCTCTGGGTCGAGCAGTGTATCTGTTCCATTCAGTTCCACTTCAACCACATTGGTATCACTGCCAGCTAATACCGCTGCTTCATCTATTGCCCAAGGCTGAATGGAGCCAGATGCGAGAAAGCAGTATGCAATAGCACCAAATGTGTACACAGCTGCAGTCACGTAGAACACGGTTTGCCACGACTCACGTGTTTGCTGAAAACATCACACAAGACTTTGATAAATGACAAATCTGCAATGCAGCTAGCTGTACCAGTTTGCAACTTGAAGCTACTACTTAACAGTGAGTAAACACATGGACCATTAATCCTCATACACGATGGCGGCTACTGGATGCAATGTGATTACTGATAAGAATCATAACAATTTGTGCAAAAAATCTATCAACCAAAATGTTACAAACAAATATCAGTACACTGACTGCTGAAACAAAGACAGACAGCCATATTAACAGACAACAGCCACTGGTAGATGTAAATCACCTAATGCACAGATTCACACTGAGATTAAGATTCACTGACAAATGCACAAACAAACAAACGACTGACAAACTTACATCAGTTGTCAAGATTGAAGCAATGTACGGTGCAATAAAGCCAGATGAAGCTGCAATGCCATTAGAGATGCCCATCAGAGTGCCGGCATACTGTGGCGCAATGTCCATGTGGTTGACCAAGTACCCGGAGAACACGCAGCCACTGACTGACACTGCAATCGTCAGCAGAGTCACGGCCAATGCTGTCTGTGTACAGTCGAGGAAACTCAGTCCAATCAACAGTGCACTTGCTCCAAATGACCCTGTACACAAAACAACACACATTATTGACTCCATCTTATTATCACGTGAACAATATATTTTACTTAACAGACACACAGCTAATAATATTAATTTATGCACTAATACAATTCAAGTGCCCAGTTAAAGTAAGCCAAAACTAGTAGCACAAATGCCATTGAAACAAAAAAATACACTTTGCAAACAGAAATAGGTCTCAACATGATTCTGTTGATCTGAGTACATCAGAAAGTATGTACCAAGTGCCACGTTGGGAAAATACAGACAAAGGACAAATGTCTAGCAACTCTACAAGCAATTAACACATCTCAAAACACATTCACTTGAGTAATTACAGTTTTACTGATACATAACTATTAACAAACACAAAGAACTCTATGCATGCTTTCTCGGCAACAGTTGACAACAAATCAGTCAAACGTTAGTGTTTAGAAAGCACTCACAACTCTGCTCATCATCATTTCTTACACACCACCATTACAATAATTCTTCATGAAAAAATAATCGACTACAATATCTTCTTTTCATGAACATTGATATTTAGCTTTTATCAAATCTTCAACATGAAACTCAACACCAATGTCAATACCAATAGAGTTGAACGTCTTTCTGACAGCAGCCGTTGACATGACACCTGTTGACCGCAGCTTATCAGCCACTAATGGACACACATTCATCATTGCCCACAAACCAATGAATGGCAGTGCAGAATACAGACCATTCTGAAACCAATTGCACAATCATGTCTTCAATATTTAATGATAACCTCAATTCAATCAAAGGGTAACCAATAGAATGTGTGATATTCCATGGGTTGACAAAATCTTGTACAAGCCCTCATTAATAGGGGAAGTGCATGACATTTAAAAACATCGATTTTGCATTACAGTTGCAATGGATTATAGATAACGTAGCTATTTGAATACAACGATGTTGATGTACTCACTGACTGAATGTCAAAAAAGAGAACTTCTTTATAGAATGTTGGAATGCTCGTCAGGTACGTATACAGAGCCCAGTCAGTGCAGAAGTTGACGATGACAATTGCCCAAACAGGTCCAGATGTTATAATCTTCAACCACGGCATCTCAGTCATCTGCAATTTTATCAAACAAGTATCATTAGTTGCACTACATTACGTGCAGAATCATACAAAATAATATTCATCTCATGCAAGGGAGCGAGTTAAATGATGAAAGCTTTTAAAAAGATTTGGGTGTTTGGGCATCAGCCTATATGAAATGTACTAAGCAGTGTGTGTGTGTGTCTTGTTTCAGGGCGTGGCTTCACTGTTCACTTACCATTCTTAAATCAAAATAACTGATAAACACTCAACAAATCAGCTTTGTCTATAATTGTAACTGTAAAATGTCAAATGGCAGTCATTCTACTGATGGCTTACCTTGGGTGCCTTGGCAGAAATCTGTCCTTTCAGACTATTTGTAATGTAATTTCTCTCGCGGGCAGAAATGTGTCGATTTGTTGATGGTGTGTTGCTTGTAAACATGATCCAGAATGCTAATGCGATTATCGATGAAATACCTGTGAAATATTCCCAGTAGGAATATGAACACCACAATATAACACTAACAGATTTGCTAACAGCTATCATATTTTATTCAAAATATACACAGATCATATCAATAGCAATGATATCAATACAGCCTTATCACACAACCAAAGGCATCTCTCCATGGTTTCAGCTTTCCACTGCTACTATTGGCTCATGGCAACATCTTTCCAATACATGAGACAAAAGAGATGGTACCTTAACAAAAAATAAACTTTTACCTTATTACATAACTAAAATAACACTTATGCAATAGCTGTCAAATGTCATATGACAGAGAAAATAAGACGTATTTAGTAATAAATACTGCAAATGAAATCTCCTTAAATGACATCGCTACATCAACATGACAGCATTCACCTATCACATAGAAAATTGAAGCCCAGCCTTCATCGAAGCCGTACTTGCACAGGAAGCCACACAGCGGCAATGCAAGCACACTTCCCATCATAGCACCTGCAACACACCCAACATTCTTCTACCTCATAGATCTACTTCAATGTCAAACGTGTTTTCACTAAAAGTATAAGCAAGTTCAAATCATAGGCAACAAAACTATATCCTTCATGTGCACCAATCTTTCAGTTAATGAATAATGTGCTCATTACTTCTCAGAAACTCGTCTCACGTAATATGGAGCTCATACTGACCACACACATCAGCATCAACAGAAGCAAATGCATTAACTGCTTCTCGGGTGCATAGACTGTAAAAATAACATGTGCACTGCACAATAAATCACTGCGACCATGAAGTACAGACAGTTAACCATGAATATAAACACATGAGCAGTATACAATTGACACTTAAGTCTCACTGTTATCAAATAATTCATACCTGCATAAGTGATGCCGGACAACTTAGACCTCTCCATTGGTGGAGTCCACTGTCCGAGCATGGCATGCATGGCAGGAAATAAGGCTCCCTGACATGACAATATAGCCAGAAGTAAGAGCAGAGCAATCACATACACACAACACAAACCAGTTAACATCCAACTGCACACAACAGGAGGCAGTGTAACTGATGACAGAGGCAAAGAAGAAATGATATGACTTTTTAGCAGACCTAAGAGACCCAAACAAAGTCTGGTGGATAACTTTACACATCACTCAGTGGTACTTCAAACACTAATCGTCTCAGTAAAGATATCTAATCCCTCAGCATTATACCAGCGTCAGTCACCTATTCTTCACTAGGGAGAAGTGAACATGAACAAGTGAGTCTGAGTTGTGAAGAATGCAACTGCTGACAACTTTATCTGTACAGAACAGACATCACAAGCTTACAACTGAGAACACTCATCAGTCACAGTCACATAATAAGAAAGACATAACTCATGTATCTCGGGCATTCTGCACTGTCAGAATTACAATCCATTTTCAAGCATCCCTTCCACAAAGGCAGATGTCCGAGATCTTTACAGAGCAATTACATCTATCTTTTCTCTCCAGCCATCTTAACAAAGTCATTCAAACCAATCAGACCATATTCACATGCTGAGACAGCACTGGAACGAGTAATTTCTTGTTGCCTGCATCACTTAGCAGAATTCCAATTAACATCTGTGGAAATGATACAAAAAATAGCAATTTAGAAAATGTGAGGGTCTGTGTATCTTTAATGCCAAAATATGCTACATGCCATATCCGACAATGACACAGATACTAATGGACACTAATAAGACAAGTAAATGACTGGTATGACCCACCGATCCTAGGCCACAGCAGATGCGCAGTGCAATGAGCAGTATGAAACTGAGTCGAGCAGCAACGGGTGTCAGTAGAGTACTGACAGTTGACAGGCACATAAACGCTGCCAACACCCACTTTGCACCATATCTCTCTGCCAGAATACCTCCAGGAATCTGTGAAATGAGGTATCCATAGAAAAATGCACCAAGTGTGTGGCCCTGAATGTTCTTCTGCCACACGAATGGGCCATCCTAGGAAACAATGAAATATAACATACCGTATATCTGATGAATGTTTCTGAAAATATAAGACGACAAAAAACAACTAACATGTAGACAAAATTATGTTTATCCACTAAAATAATGTGTGGGTGTTCTCTCTCAGAATGTCTACAAGTGGCTCCGCTATCGCAGATAGACTGCACTGCAGGGTGGGTCAGTTTTGGAGAAAATATAAGTGGAATGCCATACTCTGCACCAAACACTGTCAACACTGTCAAGCATTGATCTTTTTACATGTTATCCAAAGTGGCATGGCTGCATTGTAAACACATCAATCTCATCACATAACAACATAACATAAAGTGAATTTAGGCATGCAGGCACGCTTAACAAAGAAATAAATGACAATTAAATAACGTCAGTGCACTGTCAGTGTCACTTTGGTGAACAGAAGTGCAGTTAATGTTTAATTGCAAACAGCTATGTTACGTTAGGTCTACAGGTCAATGTGGAAAAGGAAATGAGTACCGCTCACTGCAACGGCCATGACCATACATACCCTGCAATCCATTTTTATCTGTCATAATCTGTGACTGTGCCTTGCAGCCAAAATTCCAAATGCCCGAATTAAGTTAGTTAATTAGTATTGTTATAAATTTCATATTGCATTGAAATCGTCGTAATGCAAGTGGAATGCACTTCACATCGCTGCAGCAGCCACGAATGACTGACTGTGGTGTAAAATTTACGTTTAAGGGGACCCCCACAAACTGTTTGTGCACTGTTAGACAGGCCTGCCAGTGAATGCCTTACAACTCCGCCGTTTCACACTTAACGTTGTAGCAGACTTTCCACTTTTATTAAAAAAAACAATCACTTTGTTTTTTTGGGCCATCCTATGGGGCTTAGGGGCAACGCATGCTGTTCATAGTAGGCTCATTGGAAAACTCTCAGTGGACTTCCCATTAGTGATGATTGAACTTTTTTCGCTAGGTGCTGAGGCTGAGGAGCTATGAGTGAATATCGATCGGAAGTCGCCGTTTTTGAAGGGGATGGCTCAATGTGGCCACAAATTTCAGGTGGAAGGAGACGTCCCCCACCAACCATTTGTGCAACGTATGCTGTTCATGTTAGGCTCATTGGAAAGCCCACAGTGGAATTCCTATTAGTCATAATTGAGCTTTCTGCTAGGTGTTACAGCTGAGTGCTAAGAGGCAATACTGATTGGAAATTGGCGTTTTTCAAGGGGTAGATCGTTTTTATACAAATTTTCATGTGGAAGGCATGTCCCCCATCAACCATCCTTCATTTCAGTAAACTAGGTGCAACAATCTTTCCTATGGTATATAAAAATATGGGAAGAAGTTTCTTTTATTTTGTCACAAATCACATGTTTGACAGACGGATGAACGGATGGACAGACAGACTGCTCATGGCTTGACCGCATCTGCATAGCGACAGGGTGGAAAAACTGGCAAATGACAGAGCCACGAAACAAGACCTAACAAAAATCGTATGTGGTCATATCGATAAGCTTTATACTACTGCACAGTAGAAACTAGGCTGACTTAGCAGACTTTTTAACCATATACATAACAGGATAAACAGCAATCGTACACATTACATATCTCACTTTCTAACATTCATGATATTCAATATTGTCATGCTTCATTGATGACAGCACAGTTTTGAAAGAAAAAGATTCTGACATTACTACAGTACAGAATGTATAGTTTACTTTTGTCTGAATTCAAATGCAGTGAAATGAAGCACATTTACAGTATTGGGGTGTTTTTTATGTGACACCTGATAATCATGTGAATAAGACTTATAATTTCAATATCTCAAAAAGTTTTAAAATACCACTTCACTAATTTGACAAAAGCAAATGCCAACAACCTTGTGGAGAACAGTTCCATCAGCAAGCCGACCACTGCACCATGATTCAGCAGAAGAATGCTCAGTCACATTCACAGGCCAGTCTAGCCCATTACGCTGGCTCAAAGCAAGTGTTGTGGCATTGGCTGATTCTAACTCATCCAGAGCAGTTTGGTTCACCATGCACACAATTGCCACAGACATGCCAATGCGCTGAGCATAGAGGTGCAAACATATAAAGAAACCAAAGACAGCCAGCATGAAACGGCAGGAGAAGAAAAATGACACATGGCCAGTGTCCACATCAGCATTCGTGGTAACTGCAAAAGCCACAAACACAAAACAAACAAAATCAAATTTAATCACTTTCAATATATACTGCAGACAGTTGCTGAAAGATGAATGTTAACAGAACAGAAAAATCAATGGCTTGTTTTGCAGTTTAAATGGCAATTATTATGTCTTCAGTCAATAGGAATGATGTGGCAATACATCCATTGGTCAGTGTGTTCTTGTTGTGTGTCTGTATGTCTGTCTGTCGGTCCGACAAAGCAACGCCAGACATCGGTCAATTCCTTTTTTACCAATAACAATTAAGTTACGATTACATACAATCCAACCAATTACAATTACAATTACAAGCAACTACTGTCACGCTGATTACAATTACAAGTACAATAATATCAATTACAATTATAATTACTTCCTAATCAAAACTCACAACACCATTACTAGTTTACAACCCACTGGCACTACAGTAATACATTTAAATTTCTTGAAATTTTAATACCGGTAGATACTAAAAAGGAACTCTCAGATAAAGTATACAACACTGACAACAGTAGGACTGTAAGGAATAAAAAATTTAAGCACCAGAAACTAGCAGTTTTAGTGATGCTTTCTTTATTGTATACACTGACAATCAAAGATAATCATTTAATTGTCAAGTGCCAATTGCATGTTGGCACTTACAATTAAAATTACATTGGCTAGCTATAACAAGAAACGCATCAGGAGATGAGATAGCGAACGTGAACTTTCTTTACGACGACATTGTACACGCAATAAAAATACAATAGACACTTGCATAAATTCCGCCACAGATCGTTTTCTGCAACACAGGTTTACTAAATTCTGTGAAATAACGCAATGTAATGGCCATTACACCGTTCAAGGTCATTCAAGGTCACCGATTTTGGTACCAATCGAAAGCTCATATACAACTTCCTATTAGTGATTAATACAAACTTACCTCATATCTTGCACCGATTCCAAGTTATGGGTGATTATTGGTCAAACTTTCGCTAGCGAGAGCAGACTGTCTCACTTTATCGCTCTGGCTGGGGGTGACCCCTGCCAATATCGCCATAAATGATATATCGCTAAAAACTAGATTCTGTGGCCTACATTTCCGCTGAAGAAAGTACTGGCATATCTTCAACCACTTTTACGTAATCCGCCCCGAAAGCTACCAAATTCGGTGAAATTACACGGCGGTTAGAGCCATTACGCCGTTCAAGGTCATTCAAGGTCACCGATTTTGGTACCAATCGAAAGCTCATAACGACTTCCTATTAGTGATTAATAGTAACGTACCTCCTATCTTGCACCGTTTCTGAGATATAGCCGTCGATAGGTCCAAAATCGCTATATTCGGCTACCCTTCTTCTGTTTAACTCCCCCGACGGAGGGGTTCCCCTGGGACGATCTTCGTAAAATTTTACCTGGATGTCAATAGATGGCCAAGGTACCCTACGGCGTAGAAACATTGCCGAAAATTTCAATCGTCTAAGTAGGGTGCACAAACGTTACAGACAGACGACAGACAGACAACAGACGGACGGACGATGACATATAGCGAACATGAACTTGAGTTCACGTTCGCTAATAAAATTACAATTACAACTGTAACTGACCCACGTTTGAGCAACACTATCAAAATAACGTTCAATATCTGCGTGATGGTACTTACCCTGTTTGTCAGACATTATGCACTGGTATCTTGGTGTTCAAAGAGTATGCTCAAACTCAAAATGTGGAACTACAGAAACATATACACAACATCCAGCAAAAAATAACTAATACACAGAACTAACATTACAATTACCTCTATGACAAGTTACTGTATTTTGCAGTTTGCTACATAATCATAAAATTTCAGTTCCACTTCACTTGATGCAAATTTGTAAAATTTTACGCAATGAATCGTCACTAATCAATCAGGCATCAAATTCAGTCATTTAACAATGATGATAAAAATCCGCTACTACACAACAAAATTCCAGGGTACCAAAATGACTCTAGTAAATTTCTGACACTTACAATCAGTTTTCCAAACTTAGCCTATCACTGATCCAAGACTATACCTGAATAATTCAATGCAATAGAGCCTGTCATTTTCACAATTTGTGACATTATGTACATGGCAGTGACGACAGCCGTGACATCACGGCCTGATTAGCTTATGTGCTGTCATGTCAACATCAATGCCAATGTCGAAAGGTTTGGTGGCAATCGTCCTGTATTCATGCGGATTCATTTCAAAGTTGTGAATTATGCACGTAAGTTTTATATATAGTCTCTGTAGTCTTTGTATCTCTTGTCCAGATTATGGTTATGGTAGGACTACATTTTGTGGCGGTTCGGAACTTTGGTTTATTGTTACTAGTTTTGCAATAGGGTTAGAGTGTGGGTTAGGAATAGAGTTAGGGATGCCATTCAGGTGAAGGTTAGGATTATAGCGTCACAGTTCCCTAACAGTTATCATCATGTATGTAAATAAAAAAAATTACGTAATGAGATAATTAAATTAGCTTGAATTAATGTACTGGAGTACTATTACAGGTTTATTGTCTATTTTGTAGCAGTATTTAATATCTAGAATTTCCAAGCTGGCCTCGTCGGTTTCTTAAATTTACTGAAAGAAAAATCTCTAGTGGTTATGTCATTCTGTTTTTGTGAATGTACATGCACACATCATAATGCTACACGAGACAAGTTTTGCAAACACCATGTATAACAACAATGAGGCCAGTAAGTAACCAAGCCCACTGTGCATCACTGCAGTGCATCAAGCCCAGAGATTAAATATCAGAGAGAAAGAGAGACTGAGACATGGTGCTAGTTGGTTGCACACTGTTGTTAAGCTCAGCATTTACTACAAGAACGTCTGTCCATCTGTCTGTCTCACTGTCTGTCACACTCGTGATTCATGCCTAAATGGTTTAAGATATCGAAATATGCTTTGGACCACATCACAGAACAATGTCTCTAGTTTCTTGAGGCCAAATTTCACAACCCTGAATTTCGGGAGTCAGCCCTTGCGACAGTGTTAAAGACAGGCATCCCCCTGTCGACAACAACAAGAAGCTCCGCTACCGCAAAGAGCACAGCGCATCCGTTGTGCAAATAATGGCCATTACAACGTTCAAGGTCGTTCAAGGTCACCGATTTTGGTACCAATCGAAAGCCCATATACGACTTCCTATTAGTCACTAATAGTAACTGACCTTCTATCTTGCACCGTTTCTAAGTTACGGCTGATTATATGCAAACTTTTGGCTAGAGATAGTATGGCGCTACACTTTAACTAGTAAATAGTAACTTACCTCCTATCTTGCGCAGTGGCGTCAGAGGGTATTTG
>Ga0209562_1000640_pt1 | contig 12176 bp, 12 predicted proteins | sample WorMetvacBELIZE2_FD_187399 | JGI IMG/M metagenome (GOLD analysis project Ga0209562, IMG submission 187399) | Marine gutless worms symbiont microbial communities from Max Planck institute for Marine Microbiology, Germany - Olavius vacuus BELIZE.2... | ecosystem: Host-associated > Annelida >...
AGCATTTTTTCCACTTGATCCCCTCAATACATGTCCTGCGTACGATAGTTTTTGTTTCATAATGCTATCAGCAAAATGTAGCTTCGACTCCTTCATCTTTGCCAGTACCGCGTCAGAGCTACAAACTTCAAATCTGGTGGCTCATAACACACTCAAATGCTATTGAGTTAGGCGTGCAAGGAACAGACTGACAGAGCAATAGACACACGTCTTACACAGTGAATGAATGTAGAGAAAGTATCGTCAGAAAAAAAGCAAACATACCAGTAGTTGGATGAACAACAAACGGCCACCCAGTGATGGCACTGCCATCAGCTTCTGTCTTAATCTCAACTTTATCAGTTTCAATCTTTACCTCCAACGAATCGCCTACACACAGCATAACAGATATCTTAATTACAGCCGTCACCGTCGCCGCAGCAAAAGTCTGGAACACGCTGCCGCCGGCGATCACGTCACTGTCGTCACTGGAGGCATTCAAGCGTGCACTGAAGACGGAACTGTTCCGTAGATCATACGGCAACGCACACCACCGGCAACAGTACCATTGACACTAGTGAAACACGTGACACACAGCGGCCCCTTAAGTTTTGTTTAAGACTTGCGTCGCGATGAAATTCGTTGATGATGATGACGTAGACGGAGTTTACGGGCGCAGGCCGAAGCCTCTATGCCCACATCTTGAAATCACTTTACGATAAACTAAGTTAATAAAATTTCCCGCACAACAGTTCACTACGACTTCCGGTTCCCTGCAGATGATGATGATGATGATGACAGTAGTTACATCTGTGTATACACAACACGCAATTCCACTTTACATCTTAAAATTGTGAACACCACTATTAGATTTATGTCTGTTTAATAAAGAATCATCAACAAATGACAAGACCGCTGATGCATAGAAGCATCCGACTGTGTTTGTGGAGAGAAACACATGACACACAGAACCTACTTACCTAGATGTACTTGTGGGAAGTTGGGGCGGAAGTCTGCTTGACGGATGTCAGCGAGTAGGGGCCTACTTCTAATGGGAGGAGGGAAGAGAAGGGAAGAGGGAGGGCTGGGGAGAGGGGGAGGGGAAGTCCGCCTCCCCATTCTAAATTCCTGGATCCGCCACTGGTGTGTATGTGTGTTTATTTCTACACATAAACGTCACACCGTTAATTACCTTCGTTGTGTGACTTCAGCAGATGTGTCTTGAGTTGGTCATGACTGGTAAAACACTCTGCACAGTGTCTACATGAGTACGGCTTTGCACCAATGTGAATATGAACATGACACTCCAGGTCACCGTCTGTCTTAAACATCTTCCCACAGTGAGGACAGTGATATGGTTTACTCTCCTTGTGTACTTCACATCTATGTCTCCGCAAGCTGCTGAGATCACTGAAACTTTTGTCACACAGTGAACACTTGTATGGTTTATCTCCCGTGTGGACTCTCATGTGCCTGCTGAGACTTCCGGACTCACTAAACGCCTTGTCACACGTGCGACATTTGTACGGTTTCTGTCCCGTATGAACAGTCATGTGTCTCTTCAGCTGTCCGGGGTACGTAAACACCTTTTCACATATCTGACACTTGTCCGGTAACTTACCGCTGTGAAATCTGTTGTTGTGCGTAGCAAGTGCGTTCTGTGTTGGAAAACGTTCCTTGCACTCACTGCACGGATACACGTTCTCTGTGTTATGAATCTGTTTGTGTCTGCTCAAATCATATTTCCTCATAAACCGTTTGTCACACACTGTACACAGATACGGTCTTGGCTTGTCATCATGCTCAGTGATATCTTCTGTCTTAATCTCAAATGGTTGAGATTTTTTGGTGCAACTCGCTGCAGTAACAAACTGCACAGAACTGCCTGCACAGTTATACACAACACAAAGCAATGAGCAAATAAATGAAAGAAAAGACACAGTAAAACTCAAGTACAGATAATACCAATGAATGCCACACACGTGACAAACAAGTATAACAAACACCATACATGTCACACAAAATGTGGAACGTGGTATCTGCCCCATCGACTGGTCCGCAATGAACTAACTTTTCCTACAATTATGGCAGGATGCATTGCGAATGCATGAAATGGCCGTATTTCCACTTCCGGTCAAAAGTTTGACGTCACCAACGTGTTCCTCGACCTAGATTTCCCACAAGATGTGAACATTTCGGCGATTCGCGTAAATTTAAGGCAGATATAGGATTACTTAATATTTGCATGGGTTTTCAGGACCTCTTGGCCTAAAATGGGGGTTCTGAGGGCAAAATAGGGGAAGGGGTGGTACAATATTGACCCTTAATGAACTCGTTTTTCCTTTTAGGGGTTCATACATCTGTGCCAATGAAAATCGATCAAGAAATGCGACCGTGAGAGTGCTCGCAGACGGACAGACAGACAGATACACTGACACACTGACACTCTGACAGACACAAACCGATTTTATTATCTGTCCCATGCTATATGCTATAGCTATGGGACAGATAAAAAGCAAGCATACCAGTAGTTGGATGATCAACGTATGACCACTCAGTGATCTCAATATCCGCTTCTGTCTTAATCTCCACAGCATCATTACTATCAGTTTCAATCTTTACCTCCAGTGAACTGCCTGCACATCCACACCACAACAATCACTGAACTTACAAATGTAAACAGGAGCTCAGCCATTGCTGACATGGCTGTACAGTTTGTAAGCCACTGTGGTGCATAATAATGATGTTTTTTTCTGAGCGCTGTGTTATAAGTGACGCCACCTGTCGAATGGAAATGACCGATTGAGCAAGATTTAACGTCCCGTCCCACCAAACACGGTTTTACGGGTCAGTGACCCATCCAAAAGCGTCATAGCATTGAAGGAAGACCGGGTCCTAAAGATTAGGCTTCAATCCCATCAGTGGGGTGTCAAATTTTTGTCAGGATTTAACACACCAAAAAACATTAAAATTGGTTAATATGTTTGAAAAATAAAAAGGTGCACTTTTTGGGACACAGTGTACAGTGTACAGAATACGGCACATGAGAAAAACCCAACCATACCGTTACTTGGCATGTCATGGCAAACACACACAGCATCCATGATATCATTACTATCAGCTTCTGTCTTTATTTCCACCGTATTTCCACCTGTGTGCACAAAAGATACAGCTTTGTCGTTTTCTAAGCTAAAGCAGAAAAGAACATACTTCCAATTCTGTTAGGCGCTTTAAACGATGTTTGACATTTACTGTTTGTACTGACATATAAGAAGTGATGAAAATCGTTACGTTACACATACATTTGGAATTAGAATTCAGTTAATAGTGTACAAGGCACATGGTCGCCAACTTTTGTTAAAGCACTGTGACTGCTACTCTTTTTCCACCGCTCCCTTGCATGTCCTTCTTTGCCCATACAGGACTCTCTGGATCTACCACACAAATTAGCCCGGCACTGCGAGTATATGTGTGTATTTCTACACATAAATGAAGTAGGCTACCTTCATCATGTGACTTCAGCAGATGTGTCTTGAGTCGGTTGCAACTTGCAGAATGTTGCAAACGGCGTCTACACGACTTTGCACCAGTGTGAATACGAACATGATGCTCCATTCCAGTCTTGCTCTTAAACGTCTTCACGCAGTGAGGACAGTGATATGGTCTTACGTTGCTGTGTACACGACGTTTATGTCTCAGCAAGGCACTGGAATAATTGAAACTTCTGTTGCATGGTGAACACTTGAACGGTTTGTCTCCCGTGTGGACTCTTAGGCGACGGTTTAGACTATCAGTGTGAGTAAACGCCTTGTCACACAATGAACACTTGTATGGTTTGTCTCCTGTGTGGACTCTCATGTGTCTGTTTAGACGTTTAGACAAACGAAACGCCTTGTCACATTTGTACGGCTTCTCTCCAACGTGAGTTTTGATGTGTACTGCAAGGTTTCCAGGCTGAGTAAATCGTTTGCTACAAACATAACATTGAAATGGTTTCTCTCCAACATGAACGCATCTGTGTGCTGCCAGCTCACAACTACTTCCACAACATTTTCCACATTCTGCGCACGTGTATTTACGAGTGTGTATATACTCGTGATATCTCAGTGCATTCTGTGACGGAAAACGTTCCCCACATTCATGGCATAAATACACACTTTCTGTATTATGTATCTGTTTGTGTCTATTCAAATATTCCTTCCTCGTAAACCGTTTGTCACACACTGTACACAAATACGGTCTTGGCTTGTCATCATGCTCAGTGATATCTTCTGTCTTAATCTCAAACGGCTGAGATTTTTCCGTGCAACTCGCTGCAGTTACAAACTGCACAGAACTGGCTGCACAGTTATACACAACAGACAAATGTACAGCAGTACACAAAGCTATGAGCAAATAAATGAAAGCAAATTCACAGTAAAACTCTGCAGTTCAAGTACAGGTGATGACAATGAATGCCACACATATAACAAACAAATATTACATTTATCATGTGATTATGTCGGGACTCCTACCCCTATGCAAAAGTTCATCACGATACAATTACCCCATTTCCCCCAAATATGTGAAAATGTGAATCAAGTAACTCGGCCAGTTTTTTTTGGTGCTTCCGTCAGGCTACATCTTCGGAACGGTTAGAGCGAGAAACTTCTAATTTGGCAAGGAGATTGCCAACCAGGGGCACTAAGGAAAAAATCAAAATTAGGTCAAAAAGGATCTGTCTGGAAGGGGTCACATGACCTACTTTTGAAAATGTGGGACCCTTCCATATCTCACGAACGCTTGGAGCTAGTAGCATCAAATTTGGCATGCAAACTAATTGCCAGTGGCATTAATGAGAAAAATGCAAAATTAGGTGAAAGAGAGTCGGGAAGAGGTCACGCGAACTAATTTAGGAATTTTGGGACCCCACATATCTCGGGAATGGTAGAAGCTAGAAACTTCGAATTTGGCACGCATATTGATCACAAGGGGCAATAATGAACAAATGCAAAATGAGGTCAAATTGGATCGGGAGGGGGTCACGTGACCCATATTTTTAAATTTAGGGACTCCTCCATAACTCGGGAACAGGTGAAGCTACGAATTTCAAATTTGGCATGCACATTGAGCAATAATGCAAAATTAGGTCACAGGGAGTCGGTGGGGGGTCAAGTGACATACTTTAGGAATTATGGGACCCTCTATATATCTAGGGAACAGCCGAAGCAAGAAATTTCAAATTTGGTACCCCAATGCAAAATGCCAATACCCGTGACGACAAATAGGTCAAATCGAAACCGGAAGTAGTATTCCAATATGGCGAATGCCTGTTTTCTCAAATCAGAAGTAGAAATAACACAGCTGTAAATGGTGTACTAGGTAGAGAGTCAGTTAGTCGCCAACGTTTGAAGATTACTGTGGCAGTAAATATTCCCGTCTCTCAGCGTCTCTCACTATCCACCACACAAATTCAGCCAAGCACTGTTAAGCTCCAAGTGGGTCTATGTACACTTGTATGTCTATGTATGGGACGATTTACACTGGCTGCCCATTCATCAGCGAATAATGTACAAGCTGAGCACCATTGTTTACAAGTGTATTCATGGGGCAGCTCCATCTTATCTGACGAATTTATGTGTTCCTGTCGCTACTAATACAAGTCATCGTTATCTTCGCTCAGCAACACACGGAGACCTGCTAGTGCCTAGGACGAGAACTGTGACCTATGGACCACGAAGTTTTGCTGTTTCGGGTCCCACTGTCTGGAACACTTTGCCATCGACCCTGCATGTTTTGACCACTACGCTCAGACAGTTTCAGAGTGGAATAAAGACAATACTGTTTCGTTTGGCCTACGGGACATGATTTGGTGCTTTCGTGACTGTTTAGGCCGTTAGATTAGTGCCCTATAAATTTTCTTACTTATTTACTTACTTACTTACTTACTATATGTGTATTTGTACTCAGAAATGTCACACGGTACAGACGACTCAATTACCTTCATTGTGTGACATGAGCAGATGTGTCTTGAGTTGGTGACGCCAGGTGAAACGTTCTGAACATTGTCCACATGAGTACGGCTTTACACCAGTGTGAATATTAGCATGTCTCTTCAGATGATCATTGGTCTTAAACGTCTTCACGCACTGAAGACAACGATACGGTCTCATGTTGCTGTGAACATTACGTTTGTGTCCCTTCAAGGTACCGTAATCAGCAAAACATCTGTCACACTGTGAACACTTGTACGGTTTGTGGCCCACGTGGAGCCGCATGTGCCTCTTCACGGCTCGCGGCTCACTAAATGCCTGGTCACACATGTGACATTTGTATGGTTTGTCTCCTGTGTGGACTCTCATGTGTCTGTTCAGATGACCAGACACACTAAACGCCTTGTCACACATGTGGCATTTGTACAGTTTCTCTCCACTGTGAATTCTGCTGTGCACAACGAGATTTCCGGCCTGTGTGAATCGTTTCCTACAAACACTACATTCAAACGGTTTCTCCCCAGAATGCATCAGTCTGTGTCTTGCCAAGTCGCCGTTACTTACAAAACATTTGTCACATTCTGTGCACTTGTGTTTTCCTGCATGGAGATTCTTGTGCTGACGCAGTGCGCTCGATGACAGAAAACTTGCCTCACATACATGGCATGAGTACATCTTTTCTACGTTGTGTATCTGTTTGTGTCTATTCAAATATTGCTTCCTTGTAAACCGTTTGTCACACACTGTACACAAATACGGTCTTGGCTTGTCATCATGCTCAGTGATATCTTCTGTCTTAATCTCAAACGGCTGAGATTTTTCCGTGCAACTCGCTGCAGTTACAAACTGCACAGAACTGGCTGCACAGTTATACACAACAGACAAATGTACAGCAGTACACAAAGCTATGAGCAAATAAATGAAAGCAAAACGGTTCAAGTACAGGTAATGCCAATGAATGTCGCTCACGCAAATATTACAATACCATACACGTCACACAAAGACAAATGAATTCTGAGGATATATCATCACAATGGTTTCTCTTGGAAATACTACTCAGCTCGCTATGATTACATTAACCCAGTATGTTCTCTGTATAACTGTAAAGAAAACCTGCCGTTTTATATTAACGTGTAAGGACCGTCATTCACAACACATATAGAACAGTAAACACTAATTTCATCAACACAGGTCCATCGGTATAATACGCATCCCAGTTTGCTTGGACGGTATCTTGTTTTTACCGTGCGACAGAAGTATTGCAATGCACGGTATTGCCATGGCATTTCTGTCTGTCTGTTTTTACGTCTGTCAAACGTGTGCATTGTGACAAAACGGAAAACATTAGTGCCCACATACTTACACCAAATGAAAGATCATTCATCCTGGTTTTCGGACAAGAAGAATGGTTGGTGGGGTGGCGACCCTTTATGCCTGAAATTTTGGGCCAAACTTACCACGTTGGAGCGAAAACGACAATTTTCTATCGATCTTTGCTCATAGCACCTCAGCCATAACATCTAGCAATACTAGAGGTTGAATTAACATGAACAGGAAGTCCATTACGCGCTTTCCAGTGAGAGTGAGATAAATATCATACATTGCCCCTTAAGTCCCCCAACGGGGGCTCAAAAATGCAAAACGCCTGTGTGTGTGTGTGTGGTGATTTGTCATTATGTGCATGAAACAAAGTTACTTTGAATTATTTGCATATAATCCGTTGTCACAACACAGTGACAGAAAACTCGGGGACTGAATTATAAACTGTATAGCAGTGCACTATGCGGTTCTGGCTCGATATCTCATCTGCTATCTGGCACTATCTGGTTCCGACCGAATACCAAAAAAAATGCTATCCGGTGCATCACTACCTAGTATGATCACATATGCAATTAGAAAAGCGTTCTGTGGAACGTGGTATCTGCCCCATAGCCACGTCCATAATGAATGAACTGTTTCAATAATTAGGGCCGGATGCATTGCACATGCGCGAACTGGCCGTATTTCCACTTCCGGTCTAAAATCTGACATCACCATCATGTTCCTCGACCCCGATTTCGTTTAGGACGCAAAAATTTCCGCGATTCGTGTACATTTAAAGCAGATATATAGGATTACTTAATATTTGCATGGGTTTTTAGGACCTTTTGGCCCAAAATGGGGGTTTTGTGGGGCAAAATAGGGGAAGGGGTGGTGCGATATTGACCCCCAATGAACTCGTTCTTCCTTTTGGGGGTTCTTGCGTCTGTGCCAATTTTGGTGAAAATCGATCAAGAAATGCGACCGTGAGAGTGCTCGCAGACGGACGGACAGATACACAGACTGACAGACAGACGCAAAACAATTTTATAATCTGTCCCATGCTATATGCTATAGCTATGGGACAAATAAGAAGATTATCACAATATACAATATGCCAATAAAGTCATAAGCTGTACACTTGCTAAGAGAAACACTGTCAGCAATAAATAGCGTGACAGCAACATACCAGTTACTGACTGAATGTGAAGTTCATCAACGTCGTTTGAATGTCTACAACAACGGACAATACAAACATCATGTACCGCAGTCAATAACAAAACGTTTTCTCACCGACGAGAGAAGTTACAATAAGTGAATACGATAAGGTATAATTCAGCTAACGCTAATTCTAACCCTCACCCTAACAACAGTCATAACTCGGAGCTACTTTTGAGCTTATTTTGCATTGTCGTTCTTGTGCTTCTGCATTTTAACTCTCCCAACTGATCAGCAGTTATAGGGCGTGTAAGTAAATAAAGATTATTTGGCAAACCTGTAAACGGCGGTCCCAAATTCCACTAAACCTAACACTAACCATAGCACTAACCCTAATAACCCTAAAAGCGGTAACCCTAACCCTACTAACCCTACTTACCCTACTAACCCTACTAACACTACTACTAAGTACCGCACAAGAATTTGGGACCTCCGTTTACATAGGACTGCCGATTATTTATCCTAGATCCACTTTTATGCGACCATTCTTGTATTTCCGGTGACATCCGTTAGAGACAGCCAGAATGTGGCCTGTTTTTGGCTGTAATGTAGTGGAGTTCAAAGAATAAATGCAGTTTTTTTTACTTTCCTGAAAATGAAAGGGCTAACTGCCACTACTACTACTGCCAATAACACAATTAATGAATTAATTACGTAAATTATATACACAAACGTATGTAAATATACACGCACTTCGCACACACACGGTAACCAATGTAAACACTTTTCGATGTCACCGGCAAGTAATTAAAACATACAGTCGCAGAGATACATGTATTAAATAACTTACACGCCCTATTGCTGTCTAATGTAACAATTTACAGACATCATGTATTTAGTCAAAACAACCAAGACATTATGAAAACAATGTCAATACAATTACGGAAAAGTAGTATATTGGTTAAGCTAATGCTACCCTTCACTGTGGCCAAGCTGTAATTAGCCATCGATGTGACCACTGACTGCATAATCAGCGGGCAATCGATGATGCACGCTGATCATTGTGGCAAACATTGAGTTTAGGCCCTTATGGTGCCATATTCACAACGGTACCGACCAACCCTAAGTAATATCAGCTACACAAAACAACACAGTATCAACCGGAAATTGAGCACCAAAACAACAGAAAGAAACAACAACAATCTAAAAGTCTTTTTGCATTGGAAATTGAAAGTAAGTAACAGTAAGTAACGGTAAAACAATCACCGTCCACGATTCAGCGATTCCACAGCGAACTGTTTGAGATTGAGAATAAAATTATGTCGAGATCAGTTACAAGAACGCCATTCATACTCTATTACAACCACAGCGTGTGGCCAGAAATAAGTCTAAATGCAGTCGCAGATGTTGCGGCGAGCTGGAGCCTGGAAGTAGGCTATGGGGCTGAATTTGAATTTTGAATGCATTATATACCACAGACTTGTACATATATATTCTAGATACCGTACCTCCTATTCACATCCGATGGAATCATGTAGGCACTGATAAGCTTACCACTGCAAATGGTGGAACGTTTACCTCAAGCTCAGCCAGACTCAGTAGCCAATCACGTCAAAGCACGTCAGTCACTGATCGAGCGTGCTGTAACGTGATTGGCTACTGAGTCTCACTGAGCTCGAGGTAAACGTTCCACCATTTGCAGTGGTAAGCTTCGCGAAGGCTTCACACTTTTCGAGCAGTGATAGGCTACATACTGTGCAGAGCATGTGAGCGGAGCGGAGCGGAGCGGAGCGGAGCGGGCGAAAAAGCCGCTCCAAGCTCCTGTCTAATAATACTACAATCTCCATTCTCCGCTACCCGCTCCATTCCCATGCGCGACCCGCGCTCTGCTCCGACAGTAACTGTAAAGCGTGATTTCCATAATTAGGCCTACGAAATGAAATGAAATGAAAAGTGCAATGAATTAAAGTGTGTTCAAAAACCGACTTAGAGCCGGCTTATCCAACACACCATGCAAACAAGTCCAGCCGTTGAGCATGCTAAGTCCAAAACAAGGATCACGTCGCTCGCGAGAGAACCAGAACATACACTAATTTAACGCAAGAACTGGACAATGGTATCATTGTTAGGCTATTTGTCAAGTAGAGACAGGCAGATATGACGTTGATAGTTAAGTGGAAAGTTATAACTTCATGCCTCTATTTCCAGTTGCACCCATTTCTAAAGGATTGCCCACCAATGCCATTCATTACCTGAGGTCTGCGCAATCATCGGACATCAACATTATTGACTATACACTACTACCCGCCAAACAAATAACTCTAAAAATGCCAAATGTTAATCACATCCATTATTGTCTTAAAACAACCGATTTTACTGTTAGTTGGCTGACGTCATAACATGCGTCATATTAAACGAGCCAGATGATCAACATGAGTGAAGGGATGTTCAGTAATCAAAAAAGTAGTAATCGAATTGATATTAACGGTATTTGTTATATTAGGGTGTAGTGTGTAATTTAGTGAAGAGTAAAGATCGCGGACTGAAGATTAGACTGTTGATGTCCGATGATTATGCAGGCCAGGTAATATTTGTTATTTTATTTTTTTCTTTCGACTCTTGAGTGAATGCTGATCTATGTACAGTCGCGTTGTCATCTTGGAATATCCACCGCTAACCAACGAAGTATTTGAAAACTACTTGCCACAAACTTGCCTCTAGTATTTCCACGTATTTACGTGAATCGATTTTTCATTCAACTGTAACCAAATCCCACACCATTGTACAGGTTGGCCCAAAAATGGCAATACTGTACGCGCCTGAACTCTACCAAATATTAACCGTTTTTCAAAATTATTTCACCGTCAGAATCAGCAGAAAATTTGCAACAATACTATCATTCACTAAAGATCCCACCACACCTCAAGTGTCTCGCTACACTACCTTGTGAAATGTCAAGTGTCTTAAAAGCAACAATTGAAAACAAGACAACCTCTGTAACAACACATTTTAAAGAAATTAACATCTCTCCCTTTACCTCGATAACACCATTTACCTCGATGAGACCCTTTCGCTTCTGTGTGGCCTTTTTTCCCTAGCGTATGAAGCCATTTCTCCTCCGTGACCCCCTCGTCGGGGTCTGTTTGGTCAACACCGGCTCTGACTACAACTACTACTACCAACTAACCACTACCACTAAAAATTATTTGCCGACATTGTGAAGTTCGAAATTAATATTAATTAATGTATTAATTAATTAATTAATTACCGGTAATCTACTATTTTCCTCGTCCGTTTCTTAGGTTCTCTTTTTGTTTGTGTATGTGCGTGTTAATGTTTAGTTCTTTTTTCCTTTATAACACATCGTTTCAGAGACTATTATTGTGTTTGTGCTATGCCTATAGGTGGCCAGCATGATGGGCATTTGCCTTTCTGATTGCCTGGCTTTGTTAAACTTATTATGTTGTAATTGCACGTTTTGTTTGCTTTGCTGAAATAAATATACTACTACTACTACTGCTACCAATGGGGACATATTTCAATGTTAAATTTTCAGTTGTTTGTACTGGAGGATGTAAGTACCGAGTGGCGGATCCAGGAATATGGAATGGGGGAGGCGGACTTCCCTAAAATCCCTTTCCTTCTTGTCAGGACCCTCCCTGCCTGTGCCCGTTGAGTTGGTTAGCGGAGATGTGTTTATCGTCGCACCTGAGTATGTCGACGCACCTGAGTGCTAAATAGGTCATGAGAAGCCGGCTAGCCAATGCC
>Ga0209562_1000641_pt1 | contig 12173 bp, 6 predicted proteins | sample WorMetvacBELIZE2_FD_187399 | JGI IMG/M metagenome (GOLD analysis project Ga0209562, IMG submission 187399) | Marine gutless worms symbiont microbial communities from Max Planck institute for Marine Microbiology, Germany - Olavius vacuus BELIZE.2... | ecosystem: Host-associated > Annelida >...
ATCAGATACTGAGTGTTAACTAGGCCTACAAGTCCTTATAAACGTTATAGATCTAATTTTAACAAAAAGGGAATGTTCCTAAAACTAAGGTTTAGCAGCTTTAACACTAGATTGGGTCTATACGCGAACGTTCAACGAATTTGTTAGCAATGCCGCGCTATATAGGGGTATTTCTTGATTAAAATTTGAGTGGATGGGCTTTCTTACAGCGATCAAAGATGGCTACCTTAATAATACAATTATAACCAGAGCTGGGAAAATTGAGAAACCAAATCTTACCTAATCGTGTAAGAAGCTGGACACGTGGAATATTTGTAAATACTATTTAGTATTATATCGTAAAATATAAGAATTAGAGAATACATAAATCTAAATAGTTAAAACATTGAATTCCAAAAATTTAATGTACAGAGCTATGTTGTTCTAAATTTAATGCAAAAATTCCAGCTCTGATTAATATATCTTAAGACGCTGTAATATGGTTAAGGTTATGGTAATGGTTACGATAGAAATAAGGTCATTTGAAGGTCGTTTGAAGGTCGTTGGAAGGTCGCATGAAGGTCGCATGAAGGTCGCTTGAAGGTCGCCCGGCACTATCGGCATAATATATGTGTGCTAATTTGAATCAAATTCCTGTCACACATAATTTAAGGATAAGTGGTTTATATATTCTAATTTGTACAAGGACGCGAAACTGACAAGTGCATATTTAGAAACTTTAATGTTATTACATCAAAAATGCTTAAGAAAACTGGTGGTTTGTTTAAAGTTAAAAATGGGAATGACTTTCAACTAAGTTTTGAATTAGATTTATATTAAATAGAAAAGGTTATGTTAAATTATTTGACGGGCGACCTGCTTATGGGTGCTACTCTGAGGATGAGGTTGAAGGGGACGCGCTCGGACTTGGGTCTGGGGAATGAATGGGAGATGGGAGATAGCGACGCGGGGATGACTTCACCACCCAAGCACCGGGAATCACTTCCTTAACCCATTGGTCAAATCTGCCGTAATTAATTTTGAGCATGTTGTCAGCGTTGTTGATTTCCACCGGGTTCGCTTGAGCGGCGAAGTCGTGTATTGTCGTGGTTGCCTGTACGGCAATGTTGCGCGTTGTCGGGAGGCAGTCGGACAATGATATGCGAAGGTTCGGTTGCTGTGACCCTCGGAGGGATACTGCCTCCCCGCCGAACACCACCGTCCTATGTTCCGCCGACGTAACTGGAACTGTCACAGGTGGCGGTCGAACTAGCCGTCGCCGCTTGACTGAAGGTGCCCCTGGCGTCTCTGTTACTGCTTCATTAGACATACTAGACACGCAAGAGAATACAATAATGTAATATTATGCCATTAAACATAGTTAAAGATAATAATGATGATGGTAATGATTTGAAGTACACTTGTATATGTGCAGTATAATAAGAGTAATCGTAATATCGTACTAATATGTAATACGTAAGCACTGTCACATACTGGTGCGAAAATAACGTCAGACTCGTGAACTGCCCACTAGTTCACAAGCACATGACCCAGTATGGGTTACATATCGAGTACACAACTTGTGGTTACACTCTCATTGTGGTTACGATTATTAATATACGTATTGTATTGATATATGATCGTATTGATATATGAATTATCGCTAAATGTAGATACATGTAACTGATAACATACATTCTACAGCTGATACTACGCGTATTACATCCGATAATTGTCCAGTACAGGATACAAAATCTGATGTTTGTCGGCAATGTTGCGTTTATCACCGACTGCTACTTGATCATCAGTATGCATCGTTTTTATCACTACCGTCTCTACCACGTCATTATCTACATCGTTAACGTAGATTACCAGATAAAACTCACCCATTAATAACATGCGAAGCTTAGTTATCTCCCACGGATAAACAATAACCTGTGATTTGATGGGAATATTCAAGCTTAAAGCTTTATTCTGGATTGTTACACAATTACCCCAACTTAGTATGCCTGATAAGAACAGTTGGGTCAGTTTAATGCTAACGGCTTGCTGATTAACGATGAATCTGTAGTTTCCAGGGTTAAGAGACAGATGTTGGAGTTTCCAAATAAATTTTTTCTTAATATCAGACAGTTCAATGATCAGCGTTGTACGGGCCTGTCGTTTCTTTCTGTAGTTATAGTAGAGATAGCCAATGAAACCTACTATGAGAAGTATTACGCAAAGAAGTAGCGTTAACTCCACGGGGAACAATTGCTGAAGTGTCCTGTAGAAGCGAAAACTATCCGGTGTGGTCACTGTTGATAGCGTAGAGGTCTTGGGATAAAGTAGGGTAGGTAGTGTACGTTCATTACCCTTATGCTCAAAAGCCTTAATGTTACCGGTCCTGGCTAGTAGTATGAATAAGGTGCGTACCCTACAGTGTAGGAATACTGCTAGGACTAACCCTAATATCCCACCTAATGACGCTAACAAATAACCCCAGTGGAAAAGGTTAAAAACATCAAAGGAATCATCGTGCGTATGACTTGTAAGTAAGTTGTTATATAGGTAATGACTAAGATCACGGTATACGGTCGAATCTTCTTTTGTTTGATTAATGATCGTCTCAAGCTCGTAACGTGAGTGTTTCTCGACCGCTAGTTTGGCCTGATACGCTGCCGAGGCGATAGGCAGCTGTGGGAGAATAACTGGTATTGACTTGTTTAGAAAGGTGTGATCTCTTAACGGTTTTAAAACCTCCCTCTCAAGAAATCCGCTGATAAGTGGAAGGTTGATGAGGAATTTTGGGGTAAAATCTAACGTAATATTAGTGGTATCTTTGCACTGAAGGGATGTTTGCGGCAAGAAAAATTCGTCGGCGTTGATTTGACAATCGCAGTGTTGTTCGTATACTGTTTGCACGTGTTCGGGTACAAAGCTATGCTCGTTGTCTTTGTCTTTACAGCGTATGGTAATTTTTGTTATGTTGCAGAATAGAAAGTCTTTTTCAGTTAGTCTATAAATGCCACGTGGTATCGGTGCGTGTACTATATGATAGGCACAATAGTTTTTTATATCATCCAAACCTCCTTCTATGAGCTGTAATGCGCAAGTTGGTATTGAGCGTCGACGAAGATTTATGCTAGAGAAACGTAGGTCCAAGATGTCCATAGTCAAATCGGATAGTTTGGGTGCCGTTAGGTAATAGTCCACATCTCTGTAAAAGGCTATAGCGTCAAAGTCCGTTGTCAACATGGTATAATGGTCCAGTGAATTCGGCGATAATAAGGGAATTCTCTGTACTTCAAAAACCTCCAGGGGATGGGTTAGCTCGTGTAGAGTCAACGGGACGTGGATGTTAATTATTAAATGTCTGTTATGCCGAAAAACATGGAATTTTGCTTGCTGAAAGTAGTACTTAACATCCTGCTTGAGAATTGTCAATTCTGGACGAGTATTGTTAAGATACCATCGCAGATAGTTCAGTGACCTTTGTAACGTTGCGTGACTCACGAAAAAATGTGGTAACCTATTGGTACTAAGTAATTGTATGGCATTAAACAAATCATCCGTCTCAGAAATTTGAAACATCGCCGTTGCCAACAGATCCGATATTTTCGCTATCAAAGTGGATCTGACATTAGCTTGGCGATATACGTCGATAAACTGATATTGGAATTGTAATAGCGATCTGCGTTGCATTGCTAGTAATGCATAGACATTGTCTAATCTGGTTTTATCTAGCTTAATGGCGGCCATAAAATGTGACGTTCCTGACTGCCACGCATCTGCAGCCCTCTTCACACCTCTTTCGACATTTCGCAAAAGATCTGCAATACGGTTTACATCATCCTGGTCAGCTAAGCCCGTTATTTTTGACAGAATTGATGAAAATATACCTCTCTTTGCTGTACTTACTGTAGCAAAGTCAAATAATGCATCGTAAATATGATTCAAACGATCTTCCAGATGTCTAAATACCTGTAGTTCTAAGCTCTGCATCGCCTGTAACAGCGGAGTCATTGCCTGGCAAGCTATTTTGTCTCGTGCCACAGAATGAATTGAACAATTAATCTGCTCTTCCGCAGGCCGAACTCTGGGTGGAATCTCAAAATGAAATAGCAACTTTGCTGAGGCTGTGGCTACGTGCAACTCGCCTTTCTTTGCTAAAACGATACCATAATTGTGACGATCGATAAGTTGAAATGACTGACCTGCTGCACATGTTTCGATCAGCATTATACTCAATAGGATGAACTCAACGAACTCAACTCGAACAATATAGCTCTTCATATTTCGTCGTGTCGCCATTTCTATACACGAAACGTACCTCATAACTCAGGTGAAAAGAAGCAGTTACGAAAACGAAATCCCGGGATTAATTATGCGTAGGCCTACGACTTTTAAGTCCTCACTCCAATAATATCCTAGGTAAACTAGGTAGGGTGACGAACTTAACAGCTTCTACACCTCTTCAATACTGTATACGCCTACAGTTTACATCGGCCATCCCGCAATATCTAGTTATATCTGTCGGTGCCTGCACTGTCCATTATAACAGATTTACGGTTGCCGATGGCCTCTTTTCACGGAACTATGTCTTCTTCCGTCTAATCTTCGCTCGACGACGTCGTTTATCCTGTAATATACGATAACGCTCCAATAACGCAGGCGTTACGAAATCACACCAATGTTTTGTTTTATCCTCAAACTGCACATAAAACTCCTTGCGTTTACCTCGAGTTCTCTCCTTTAATATTCTAATGGCTGGATGACAGTCCTTAGGTACTGCATCTTGTTTTGCTTCAGCCGTAGTATTCTCAGCGTTACTGTCAGTCCCTCGTTGCTGTTGCGCAATCGATTCCTTATTGCTATTCTGGCTACTCAGCCTGGGAAGCCGTGCTGTAAAATCTACTCTATCTGCCGTATAACTCTTTAAACGGTCTGCCGATACTAGTCTCCTATACGGCTTACCTGTATTACAATCAACAAGTCTATAAGCCTGTCCAATGTCATCCTTCCCTTTTACTATTTCTGACACGAAAAATGGTCCTAAATTAAAGGGACGATGCGTTAATACTGATTCAGAATGTGGCTTAATACGTCTGTCTTCTACTAATACCCGATCCCCGACTGTCCATTGGGGCGGTGCTACAGAATTCTTCTTATCATACTGAGCTTTATCCTCCTCTTTAATCTCGAGTTTGTTTAGTCTCACGCCTTCATGTAAGGCCTTCAATTCCTCCTTTAACCACTCGTAGTATTGTAATTGGTTGGGAGGCATTACTGGCTTTTTGATGGGTTCTCCCGGTACAGCTAGTCTCATCTTTCGTCCGAACAATATTTCATAACTTGATATATTAAGACGTGAGTGTACCGTCGACCTTAACGACATCTCGCATAAAGGAAGCGAGTCATCAATGCATCTGTCGTTATCACAGTAATATTTGAGCGTCTGAGACACTGTCTGTATCAATCGCTCGGCCATCCCGTTTGACCTTTTTGCTCCTGCACTCGACGACCTGTGTTTTATGCCTAGAAGGCTTGCCAGTTCCCTAAAGAACTGTCCAATGAAGGCCGGACCTTTGTCAGTCATTATGTGTGTAGGAACACCAAAAACTGCCACTATTTCACGAAAGAATACTTTAGCTGTAGTAAGGGCGGTAAGGTCAGGCACTGCTTTGAGTACTGGCCACCCTGAAAAAGCATCTATGATACACAAAATTCCAACATTGCCAGCTTTTGTAGGTCTTGTAAGGTTTTTGTGATCGAGGTGATAAAACTCGCACGGTCCATTGGGAACCTCCAGTGGATGCAGTGGCGTAGACCTAAAAGCATAATTTCGTTTCGCTCTCAAACAAACATCACATGACTTTACGTAATCATGTAAGTCTGTGTAAAGATTCTTCCAATATAGTCTCTCAGACAAGGTTAAAAACAATCTCTGTACTCCCATGTGTCCAAATGTGTCATGGAAATGGCTAAGGATGTCGTGTCTATATGATAGGGGTATACATAGTCTTACATCATGAGTGCGTAGTCTATCTTGTTTCCTATTACGAGGCGTAGACATCCTATAGAGGGCATCGTTCTCAATAAAATATTGGTCGGCCATCAATAGTGTTAGTCGATCCTGATCGTCGTTACCCGTTAAGTCACCATTGTTCAAATACTGAAACATATTCTTAAACTCAGCGTCCTGCAAATAGTCGTCTGTCGTAATGGGGGGCAGGTCGGCTAAGTTGATTACAGTCTCTGCATTGCTTTGCACTGGAACTGTATCGTCGTCAACAAGGGGTTGGCCGTCCTCAGTTGAGTCCGCTCTGTGAGTCTGGTCAGTGTTATCATCTGTCGTCGCAGTCATTGGGTTGCACTGAGAGTTAGTGGTGTGCACCACTGCTACCTCACTATGTGTTGCCATCTGGTTTGGCGTTGTGTTTATCAACGATTGATTGTCATCCAGGCTCTCAGGTAGCTTAGTCAAAGGCCGATGCTGTCCAAGTTCCACCAACGTTTTTTGATTTGCAAGGCCATGGTCAAATAGGCTTGCACTAGTGTCGTCTAAGGCCTGCTGGCTCATTGGTTTACACTGTGGAACAAACGATGTCGCACTAGGATTTAGGTGCCATATATGTCCATCACTGTCGGCATCAACCAAAAACTGGTAACACATGTAGTCTGGCGACTCTCCGGTGCCCGTCTGGCTAGTCTCGTCTATTACCGAGTGCAGAGTACTTATGTCATCGGTCTGCCTCTGGCCGTCTCTACCAATGTCATTGCTCGGGTCGTCCACTACCACAATGAATTCGTCGTTCGAACTACAATCCGGTGCAAATTCTAACTTCTGTTCAACAGTAAAATCCTCGAATATTCTCGACAACGCGTCTGCTGCATAATTCCTACAGCCTTTAACAAATTTTACACACAAATTGAACTGCATTAGATACGCTAGCCATCGTCTTTGTCTAGCATTGACCGCGTTCCACCTATCCAAATGTAAGACTCTAGCACAATCGGTTAAGATTGTTATTTTCTTTTGAATCAAGAAGTATTCATACTCTTTAATTGCCATTACGACAGCAATTAACTCTAATTCTGCTGGTGTATAACGACTTTGAGCTTTCGTTACAGATTTCGCTCCATAGCTTACTGCGTGTAAATTCCCATCATCTCCTAGTTGCATCATCATGTATCCATAACCCATTTTCTCGCTAGCGTCAGCCATTATTATGACGTCTTTGTTGGTGTCAATTGGTTTCAAAATAGGGTCATTTATCAAACAAGTTTTTAAATAATCTAACTCTTTCTGGCATTCATTTGTCCAAATAAAAACTGCATCCTTATGTAATAGTTTCCTTAGATTGTACGTATTTTGAGCGTAATTTTTAACAAAACGCCTCCAAAAATTAAAAAGGCCGAGGGCTCTATATAATGATTTCCTGTTTGTAGGGGGCATAATGCTCTTAATTGCTTTGATCTTTCGTTCACTGATCTTGATTCCGTCTGCACTAACTCTGAACCCTAGATATTCGATCTCGTTGAAACCAAACTGACACTTAGTTGGGTTGCAAGTAAGTTGATTTTGACAAAGAGTTTGTAACATGACCTCCAAATTTTTAAGGTTCTCCCCCCACGTACTCCCCACGGAGAGAAGGTCGTCCATATACAGAAAAATGCCTGATTTTTTACCTTTTCCGGCAAAAATTGAGGTCAATATGTACAGCATTGCCGCCGGCGAAATGTTTAAACCAAAAGGACAAACACAGAACTGATATCTGCGACCAGACGGAGCTGTAAAAGAGGTCAAGGGGCGTGATTCTTTCTTAATCCTTACTTGCCAATACCCTGAACGTAAATCGCAAATATTTAAAAATTTTGGCTTTAAAGAAGCAAGGTCATCAATCAAATGGGTGACTTTTGGTAACTGCACCAGTTTGGGCGCTATTAGCTGATTCACCCCTCTCAGATCGACAACTAATCGTTTAGACCCGTCCTTTTTTCCAACTAGAAAGATTGGTGAGTTAAATTCAGCAGACTCTGCATCTTCAATAACTCCTGTTTGAAGCATTTCATCTATCTGTTTCTGGGCGGCATCAGCGTCGTCTGTGTGTAGCCTAAACTGTCTACGAAAAGCACGTCGTTTTGACAAAAGATCAATGTCCAATTCATAATGTGGGTACTGTTTTATCTCATGCAGAGAACGAGCAAATACCTCCTTATACTCATACAATAACTGTAATAACTCATACCTTTGCTCAGTAGTTAGCTGGGGGTTGATAGCAAAACCATAGTCAGTTAAAAATTTATCAAGGGTCTGAGGTGTCTGTTTATTGGTCTTCTGAGGTGGTTCTAAGGTGTCTGCCGGGGCTGTCTCATCATATTTTACACAGCTGACTACATTATTGACTTGCTCAATCCTACCCACACGAAGATTTTTACGAAGGACTAGGGTGTTTGGGTTATAGTTTAAAATCTTGCATACTGTTTTGCCGTCTTTACACTTACTGAAGGAACGAGCAACTGCAAACATCCGAAATTGAAAACTCGAAATCGGTTCTATCATAACTATTTTACCATTAAAACGTATTGGACATCTCACTGATACTATCGCTTCGGAATGTCCAGGGATACATATTGCCTCTGTGGTGGCTACACAACACTGTTGTGTCCTGTATGACTGTAAAGGCACTGTAACCAAGTTGTCTCCTATGGTAATTACCCCTAACCTATAGTTTATGGTAACAATGTTCTGCTTTAAGAAATCCGCACCTAGTATCAGCTCATGGCTTATATTACGTACCACCTTTACTGAATGAGTTACCCACAAACCTGAAAAGCACATTGGAATTTCTGCGGTAGCAACTACTGGCATAGAGGTACCGCTAGCAGAAAATAAAACCTTCGAGTCACCTCTTTGCAATGGTTTTAAACGTAGGCGTAAGCGATGGGCAAGGTTATCGTTAATTATTGAAGTAACTGACCCTGTGTCAATTAACGCGTTTACCATCTTACCACATATTTTAACAGCAATGTAATTATCTGTATAAATTGGCCGTCGCACTACCGTGGTACATCTTCGGTTACCTACCTTCGGTTTATTTACAACTTGTCGGCCTCCATAGTGGGCGTATGAAGGCGCGCCCCGTCATTCTGATTGATGCTGTCTCTGCCGTTCCCTAGCGGCTGATCTGCAGACTGCAGAAAAGTGCCCTAGCTTTAGGCAATAATTGCAAGTCTTATTGATTGCGGGGCAATAATTAGGGTGGGGATGAGGTCTCCGTCCGCATTTTGGGCACGGGCCTGACCCACTTCCCAATTGTTGTGGCATTACTTGAGGGTTAGGCCCCCGCCACCCTCCAGTGCGTTGTGGGTTACCTCCATAATTCTGTCGTCTTTGATTGAATTGCCCACTAGTCGGTCTCGGACTCGGTCTCCATTGAGATCCTCGTGGGGCATTATAATCCGTCATAGGGGCACCACGTGGGACATTAAAGCTGACCCTTCGTCTGGGGGAAGGGGAGCGTCCGTCCATCGTCGATTGTTCTGGGCGATCGGAAACCGGTGCCGTCGTCATACAGTCCCATTTTAAGGCCAACTTTTTAACCTCTGACTGTACCTCTGCAAGTTGTTCTGACAGGGCCGTTTCGGAAGCTGGTTTTGGTGGGTTGGTTAACTCAGCCAATCTTGCTGCTTCTAGCAAACCATCAATGTTTTCCGGGCGTTGCTGTGTTACGAAACTAGAGATCCGATCGGACAGGCCATTCAAAATAGCGTAGCGTGTCATTTTCTCGTCCGCCTCAATTTGGCGAGCCAGTTTCCGCATATGCGCTATATATTCGTCACAGCTCTCATTGGGTTGTTGACGTCTTGAGAAGATTTCTTTTGCTGACTTATATTTCAAAATTTCGGGGGTTTTATAACGTTCATTGAATGCCTGCTGTAGTCTATCGAAGCTGGTAACCGTGTCCTGGGGAAGACTATCTAACCACACAGCCGCATTTCCGGTTAATAGAACTTTGATTAGGGCCAAAGACTTGGCGTCATTATACTCCCTATACCGGCAATAGTTTAAGAAATGGCGAATCCACGCATCACCATCTTCCTCTGGCTTACCCGAAAAGGTTGGGGGTGTTACATTTCTCTCGTCCGCCATATCGTCCTCTGCCAGTGGGTCCTCAAATACGTCGTCTTCGTCTGAGTCAGGCAAAGCTACTGCTGCACCGTCTACTAATGGTGCTGCGACCAATGGCGGGGTCTGGCTCACAATCGGTTGTGGAGGTGGTTGACTAACACCTTGTTGTGTCCCGGCTCTCTCGTCGTCAGTGTGCTGAGGTAAAAGCCCTACTGCGCCGTCTGTCGGTGGGGTGTAACTGACGGTTGGCTGCGCAGAATGTTGCCTAACAAGAGAGGGTTGACTAACCGGTGAAGGTTGTCTGTCCGGGGAATGTCGTTGTCTAAACGAGGTAACTTGTGTCGTGGGTTGTATGGGTGGTTCTGATGTTTCTGATTGTGCCCTTTTAGCCCGTGACGTTTGTGGCGGTGAAAGATGATAAAATACGTCGGGTTTAGATGATCGACTCGTGTGTTTCGTTTCTAATACTTCAGTTGTTAATACGGGCCACGAGTTTCTAGCCGCTGGTTTATCAGTAGTATTTAATTCTGCCTTAATTACATTCCGGTTCATTCGATTAATCACATCACACAATAAACAGTAAAACAGTAAGACAATAACTCTTAAAATAACCTGTTGAGTTCAGACTAATTTACGATAACACGCAAGTTCGGTTATATTCCCCACCTGTTCAGTCTCACAGCGAGTAATAATTGCTAATTGTTTAGCTGCAAAGAAATCCTCCTCCCTGTATCTTGCTTCTGTGTCAATCTCTAACTCACGAAGATGTTTATACAAGCGATGGATATAACTTAAAGCAACGTAAGTTTTTGGCTCCCTGTCATAAACTATAAGTTCAAATAACAATTGCCAAAGTTCAAATTTTGAAGGGAATACTCCGTTGCTAACAAAACGTGGTGGTACACCGCCGAGGATATCCCTAATTCCAAAAGTAATGACCCTTTCCGATGATGTTCTGTAGGGAAAGTAAGCAATACTTGAAGGGAATGTTACAAATCTAGGCTCTTTAAGACTCGGAAGAACAAGTTTAGCAATATCCGGCGCTACTTTGAGGCGAGATGTCAGCAAATTTTGCAGATACAGGAACTCCCGATAATGGTAGGTTCTCAGGTGCAAGGTAGATACTAACTGACGAAAGTGTTCCCTCGCCACTAACAGGCTCTGCAGCTGTAGGGAAAGCTGCTGAGGTTCAAAACTCTTTGGGGTGTATTCGGTCAACAGAATCGTACTGAATATCGAATTTTCCTTAGGGTAGGTAGTTTTCAGCGTCCAATTGATCTCTGTCAATAGGGAACTCAAAACAGAAAACTCAGTAGTCGGCAGTTCTTCATCGGCTATCGGCTCAGTCAGGCAGCACCACCGGATTCTGTTCTGCGAGTCTCTGTAGTGAAAATGATGACGATTTACAATCCGCTTGTCCCTTACTGGTATAAAATGGCACCCACAAAATTCTGAACACGTATAATCACTATACTCACCTTCTGGTTTTATGTAGTCTTCCAGTACGATATCTTCATCAGTTCTTTCTAATAAGTAGTCCTTATATTCTTTTATCCTTAAATCCCTTAAAAACTTATCTGTATTTGGTGACCTTGGGAAAAGCCTATCCCGAATATTATGTGAACTTACGATGCTGCTCTGAATCTGAAGATCGCTTCTTCGGTTGACTGGTTCGTCGTCCCTCGTCCGCCGTTGTCTGGTCACGGATGCTGCCGCCGACGCCCGAGGATCTGTGACTGGAATCTTATACCACAGCTTCGGTTGATCCCAGTCCGGCAACTGCTGTCGATCACCCGAGCCCAACCGGAGAAACGCAATTTTGAGTTTTTTAATTGAAATCGCTCTGAGACTCCACCAGGTGTAGTGTGTACGAGGTATCTTTATGTATGGCGTGCATGTGTCTTCTGTGTGTAAATGGTTGAGCCTTAGAGCCTTAGAGCCAATAATGAAACACAAAGATTGTCACACACTACTATAATGATAACTCGGCGAGCTCAGGGGGTCGACAGCAGCTGGACGACGACAAAGACTTGCGACGCCCAACAGCCCATTTTATAGACAATTGCTAAGCCTAAGAGTG